>R03__coassemble_38_pt1 | contig 78950 bp, 68 predicted proteins | sample R03__metabat2_high_PE_019 | metagenome-assembled genome bin R03
CCGTAAGGATGGTTCTTGAATTGGGATTTAAGTTAAGTGATCCATCCTCGTTGTAAACTCCCTTTTCCTCGTCGATCAGGTTCTCATAGAGTCTCACTTCTGCCTTAACAGCCGTTGCCGCATTTACCCAGTGGATGGTTCCCTTTACCTTCCTGCCCTCGAAGTTTCCGGTCCTTGTTGCCGGGTCGTATGTGCAATGTACTGCAGTTACCTTGCCGTTCTCATCCTTCTCGCAAGAGGTGCAGGTTACGAAATAGGCATTCATGAGGCGTACCTCGTTACCGGGGAAAAGTCTGAAATATTTCTTCGGCGGTTCCTCCATGAAGTCCTCTCTGTCAATATAAAGTTCTCTTGAAAAAGGAACCATTCGACTTCCAAGGGATTCGTTTTCCAGGTTATTTGGAACCTCAAATTCCTCCGTCTGGCCCTCGGGATAGTTATCTATAATGAGCTTCACAGGATCAAGTGTTGCCATGACTCTCGGTTTTTTTACCTTAAGGTCTTCCCTTATGCAGTACTCAAGCATGGGGTAATCCACCACTGAGTTGGCCTTGGAAACGCCGCAGAGATCAACAAACATCTTAATTGATTCCGGAGTAAAGCCCCGTCTTCTTAAAGCTGCTATTGAGACAAGTCTCGGATCATCCCAGCCGTCAACTATCTTTTCTTCAACAAGCTTTTTTATGTATCTCTTGCCCGTAACCACGTTCTTAAGATACAGCTTGGCAAACTCGATCTGCTTCGGGGGATGAGGGTATTCAAGTTCTCTTACAACCCAGTCATACAAAGGCCTGTGGTCCTCAAATTCAAGGGTACAGATTGAATGGGTTATACCCTCCTCCGCATCCTCGATAGGATGGGCAAAATCATACATGGGATAAATGCACCACTTATCTCCCGTATTGTGGTGTGTCATGTGGGCAACACGGTAAATGACAGGGTCTCTCATATTGATATTGGTGCTTGCCATATCTATCTTGGCACGCAGCACCTTCTTCCCGTCTGCATACATTCCGTTTTTCATATTTTCGAAAAGCTCGAGATTTTCCTCAATGGAACGATTTCTGTAGGGAGACTCTTTACCCGGAGTATCAAAGGTTCCGCGATACTCTTTTATTTCTTCTGCTGATAAGTCACATACAAAAGCCTTGCCCTTTTTGATGAGCTTTATTGCGCCCTCATACATCTTATCGAAATAGTTGGAGGCATAGAAAAGACGGTCTTCAAAGTCCGCTCCCAGCCACTCAACATCGGCTCTTATTGAGTCAACAAACTCTGTTTTTTCCTTGGTGGGGTTTGTATCATCAAATCTTAAGTTGAACTTGCCGCCGTACTCCTTGGCCAGTCCATAGTTTAAAAGAATTGATTTTGCATGGCCTATATGAAGATATCCGTTTGGTTCCGGAGGAAATCTGGTACAGATAGTCTCATACTTACCCTCTGCTAAATCCTCATCTATTATATTCTCTATAAAGTTACGGGAGGTAACCTCCTCGGATGGATTCTCTCCATCCACATTGATATTTTTATTCTCTTCCATAATATTTCTCCTCTTTAAGCCTTTTTTTACGGCTGTAACCCATAAATTATAGCAAAATCATCCTTTCCCTTCAAGGCTCATCAATTAAGGAAAACAGGCTACATGCCTAAATAAGCATAATGTTTCGCAAGTTCATCGGGAATCTTATGTCCCGCCTTTTCTATCCTGCCAAGAGATATCTCAAACAGGTGTTTTTTATGTCCGATCTTATTATTATATATTTCTATAAGCTTCGCATACTGAGGGTTTGCCGTCAGGTTCTTTCTTATGGCGCTGCAGAAGGGACAGTAGGTAAACAGCGCGGTCCTTGAAACTTTATTAAGCCTTAATGAACCCTGGCTTTCATAGGAAATGTACTGGATATAATCATCCACGAACATCTCCTTATAGCTGTTGCGATGCTTTGACATTGCGCTTTTAATGCGTTCCTTGGCCTCCGGAGAAAGCTCCCTGCTCTTTCTGTAGGTATCAATGTAATCACAGTAATCGCTTGTTAGGGACCTTTCCGTTAAGTCATTCCACCTTGCTCCCTGGATACGCTTGCACAACTCCCATCTGAATTCTCCGCACAGCTTTATAAGAGTCTTTGTCAGCTCCTCAGCCTCAAGTATGGGCAAAATAAAACGTCCCGGAGTTGTTCTTTTTGCCCCTGTTATCTCCTGCCACATTGCAGATCTTTCACCCACAGTGGGCATGAGGATTATATCCGGCAGCACCTCAACCTGAATGAACTCCTTGTCAACACCCTGCTCGGGATTCGTATAAACCGTCTCACGGTAAAACAGTGAGTAGTCAAGCATTCTGATAACATCCAGAGTCTTATGTATGGCATCAAAGCTTAAAAGCATCTGATCAAGAGGTTTGTAAACCGACTGGGAATTAAAAAACGGGCAGAAGGTCGTTACCGCTCCCGACATCATGCGGTCGGCATTCTTGAACATATTGTCGATTTCAAACTCCACTCTCTTTTTGGGGTTTCTAAACAGACTCATCTCCTGCTCGGCGCTTATATTGCCCTGCTTTTTCTCATCCCGCAGATATCCTGCATAATCAAGGGAAAATTCATTGACGGAAGGATCCTTTTTCCCCATATATATAAGACGCAGCCATTGATACAGTGGGAATATGTGCATCTGCTCATCCATTCCCATGCTCTCCGCCATTTCATACAGGCGCTGGGCATTTTCCTCACCTGCAAGCTTTTCGTCTATGTATCCGAAATACAGGAACATGAACACTTCCGTGGGAATACGGTTTTCCTCTTCAAGAGTTTTGAAGAATAAAGCCTTATAAAGCTCAAAGAAATACAGAGTAAGTTCCTTACGTGACTTCCTGGCCGCATCAGAGGATATGTCTCCACCCTCCAGAATGGCGGTGTAACTGTCGATAAGGTCTCCTAAATGCTTTTTGTGATTTTCCGCAAGATTAGCATATTCAAATATTATATTTCTCGAGTTTTTAAGATCCATGCCTTCCCCCATAGGTTTATTTGGTACATCTCTTTTATTTTATGTTAACCGAAAGTCAAATGCAACCGGTTATTACCCCAAATTTGAAAATTCTTTGGAATCTGATCCCCGGTAGCAATGACTCAGACCGGAATATCCTACTTGCACCCCTTGCAGCCTGCGCAGGATCCGTAGCAATCTCCCTGCTTATCCCAGCAGTAGGTACAGAGTTTTTCCTTTGGAAGCCCGATTGATGCAACCAGGTCATCAAGGCGGTGGAACTTAAGTGAGGTAAAGTTAAGCTGCTTCCTGATCTCCTCAAGCATCTCAGCATAGTTTTTGCTGTCCGGATTGGCGTAATCAGCAAGCACCTCTTCCGATACGTCATCTCCCTCTCTCTCTCTTATGACACGACGTGTTATAAGGTCATACTCTGAATTGGACCTTGAGAAATTCAGGAACTTACAGCCATATAAAAGAGGCGGGCATGCAGGGCGGATATGGACCTCCCTTGCGCCTGATTCATATAAGAATTCAGTTGTTTCCCTAAGCTGGGTTCCACGAACGATGGAATCATCAATAAGCAGAAGGCTCTTATCCCTTATAAGGCCCTCAACCGGGATCAGCTTCATATGGGCGATCAGATTTCTCATGCTCTGATCGGTGGGCATAAAGGATCTGGGCCAGGTGGGTGTATACTTAACAAAGGGTCTTGCAAAGGGTATCCCGGATTCGTTGGCATATCCAATGGCATGGGCCAGTCCGGAATCGGGAACGCCTGCAACCAGATCCGGCGCAGCATCATCTCGTTTTGAGAGCATTGCACCGCAGTTGTATCTCATCATTTCAACATTGATGCCCTCATAGGTTGAGTTGGGATATCCGTAATAAACCCAGAGGAAGGCGCATATCTTCATGGTATCCTTAGGAGGAGTTATCTGCTTTATTCCTTCGGGAGATATGAATACTATCTCGCCGGGTCCAAGCTCTCTCTCATCATGATACCCCAGGTTTAAATATGAAAAACTTTCAAATGCCACACAGTAGGCATTATCCTTGTGTCCTATGATAACCGGTGTTCTTCCGTAAAGGTCTCTTGAAGCATATATACCCTCACTTGTGAGCAGCAGCAAAGTCATGGAACCGTCGATTTTCTGCTGGGCATATTCAATACCCTCTTTAATGGAATCGCATCTTGTTATAAGGGATGCAACAAGCTCAGTGGGATTGATGTTCGATCCGCTCATTTCAAGGAACTGGGTCCTGCCGTTTGAAAATACCTCTGAAACAAGTTCATCGATATTATTTATCTTGCCCACAGTGGTTATTGCAAAGCTCCCTAAGTGAGACTGGATAAGTAAGGGCTGGGGCTCATAATCGGAAATGCATCCGATTCCCAGATTACCCTTAAGATCCACTACATCCCGCTCAAATTTTGTTCTGAAGGGCGAATTCGAAATATTGTGAATAGCCCGGTCAAAACCTCTTTCTCCGTACACTGCCATTCCCGCTCTTCGAGTTCCCAAGTGGGAATGATAGTCAGTTCCAAAAAACAGATCTCTTACACAGTCTTCCTTTGATACAACGCCGAAAATTCCGCCCATCTTCCGTTTCTCCTCCTGTGGATATGGTTAACATAACTAAAAAGTAACTAAATATTTTTTCTATTGATAAATTCCCAAAAGGAAATATACCCCGAATGAAGCTGCAGCAAATATAACGCACAGGATCAGGATTATTTTTGCCGTCCTGTCCTCAGATTCATCAGCCCATATTCCCAGGAATATGGCTTCTATTATTATGGCCAGCGCCGAATACCTGAAATCCTCCGCCGAAAAGTTTGAGGATGAAAGGGAAAAACTTAAGTATCCCCCTGTAAATCCCACGTATAAAAGGCCTAAAAACAGCTTTCTATCAAGGGTCATCATACTCTTCTTTGAAAAGATCATATAAATTGTCGCATAAAGTGATACAAGCGCCAGTACTACTGCCGTGATAAACAGAATAATCGAAAAGGGATTTATGATACTGCTTACCTGCCCGTAATTATACTCACCGAAAAGAGATGACTTCATTAGCTGAACAAGGGTATTGTATTCATCATAGCCATCCCCCAGAGATATTAATGAAGGATATACGGAATGGATACGGATATCGAAGATCCTGCTGATGATCCCCGTTTTTTCAAGCTGCTCCCCAACCCCCGGGATATAGTTTATGGGCATGTTAAACCTTAAAAGATTTCTTATAGACCAGTACAGTCCTATGGGGAAAACAATGACTCCGAAAACAACAAACTGCAGGATATATTTTTTCAGATCATTTTTGTTTTTAATAAGGGAATATATCATCAGGGCTCCGACTGCCGGAGCAACGAGAACGCTTGAGAGCTTGGTGAACATGGCAAGACCTATTGACAGGGCCATGAGAATGATTTTGCCGAAGGTGGGCTTTTTATACCACAGAAGTGTTATGTAAACTGCTGCCATACAAAGGCACAGCGCAAGCGCATCGTTGTTAATGCTGCCCGATAACATTATGAACATGGGATGGAAGGAAACTATCAGCATTGCGATCAGTGTTCCCCTCTCCTTAAGCTCAAGCTCGCGGCATATTTCGTAGCTTAGGAGCATCACTATGATCATGTAACACAGTGTAAGGACCTGGATATTTTCCTGCATTCTCAGCTCTGACATTTCAAGCTTCCTCTGGATCCACATCCATGCAGCTGCAATGGAGTGATGAAGGGGAGGCTGGAAAAATCCCCAGATTTCCCTGGGGTCAAAATCAGGCCATCTTTTATGTTCGAGAATATATTCAATATAGGCGGCCTGGCCCTCACCTGCGCCGAAGGCCACAACATCATGCTGTCTGTTCCAGGTTTCCGTATATAAAATATAGCATAGCTTTATAAAGGAGCCTCCCGCCATTACCCATATAACGGGAAGCTTTAAAAGGCGGTTTCTCATTGCAAGCAGGATCAGTAAAAGGGATACAAGCAGCACGTAAAACAATGGCTTTTTAAGGGTATTCCCGGATGTATCAATGCAAAATGACAAAAGGAGTATCCCAGCGATCATCCACAGGGCAATATTTAAATATTCTGAAATGGATCTGTTGTTTTTCATTAATGGTGATTTACTCGTTTGTAAGATATTCTGCCGCATCCATCGCATTGTCCGTTTCCGAGAACTCCGCGATAACCTGTCTGTAAAGCTCATCTGCCTTGTCGGTATTACCGGATTCCCTGTAGGCATAGGCAAGTGCCATGAGATTATCCGAATTGGACGTATCAAGATCATACGCCTTCTGGTAATTCTCTATTGCCGTATCATAGTCACTTGTTTTAAGTGCATTTTTAGCGGCCTCAACATACTCATTGATTGCGCTTTCCGAGGCCACCGCCTGGAGCTTATCATACATTTCCCTAAAGGTTGTGGAAGCACCTGAAAGGTAATCATCCCCTATCTGGGAAAGATTGTCTATAATATCCGTATCCGGAGATTCCTCATCCATGTATGCTTCAGCTGCTTTTAAAAGGAAATCAATCTCCGCAACAGCACCACCCTCGCCTGTCAGCTCATCGATCTGGGCCTGAAGCTCCTTCTTCTCGCTTTCAGAGGTTTCAAGTGCCTTTATGGATTCCTGATGTGAGGCCTTTTCCTCTGAAAGTTCCTCACTCACCGAAACAAACTTGGCATCATTCTCCGCCGTGGCCTCGGTTATTCTTGTGGGCAGTATGAGATACCAGCAGATTGCAAGGCCCACAACAAGACCTATTATGATATTAATGATACTTGAAAAGCCCCTCTTTTCCTTAACATACATGGGCTGGATTATGGTATCATTACCGTTCTGGTAGGTGATTATCTCCTGGGGCTTTGCCCCTCCCTTTTTGGCATTGCCTGAGGCCTCCTGCTCCTTAAGGATTTCATTGATCTGTTTAAGATACCTCTGGGTCCTTGTGTCATTGGTATCGATCCTTATAGCCCTGAGCAGTGTTCGTCTGGCCTTGTCGTAGTCCTCCTGTTCCATGTAAAGGAGTGCTAAAAGCTGATAGCCGGAAATCAGATTCTCGTTAACGGATAAAACCTTTTTAAGCTGTATGATGGCAAGATCCTGTGAGTTCTGATAACAATAGTTAAGTGCCTGATTGTATTTTTTTATTGTCTGATTAATGGTATCAAGCTGGGCAGGGGATGACTGAAGCTTTGCTATATAGTCATCCGCAATGTTCTTCTTGGAATCGTAATTCCTTGATATTATCCACTCAGACATGGCCAGCACCACCTCGCCTCTTTCAAAATAACAGAGGCCCAGAAGATTCCTGGCATTTGTATTCATTTTATTGTATTTCAGGGCTTCATTCAGGACGAGTATCGCGCCTGATAAATCCCTTACATTCGCCTTTTCAAGTCCCTCATTGTACAGTCTGTTCGAGGTGCACATTATATGCTTGTACACTCTTACATCTGCGCCGCATGAAGGGCAGAAGTCATACTCGGAAAGGCGATTACCACATACGTAGCATTTCATGACTCTCTCCTGTAAGCTTCTAAACCAAAGGCTGGCTCGGTATTGTGGGCATAGGCTGTGTAGCCGTCATGGCCGGTGCTGCCGTCATAGCCGGTGCCGCCGAGGGCGTGGGAATTGTCCCCGCTGCCTGCGCAGCTTCCTTCTCACGCATCATATTCAGCATTATGTCCGTCATATCTGTAAGTTCGTGGCCTCTTACCGCACTTTCAACCTCCTCGATCTCCATGCTGGGGCCGAATTTTTTAAGTTCTTCTTCAAAATTGATCATTATATCCTCTTAATAATTCCTGGTCTGAACATCCGGTGACTCACTGTTTGCATAGAAGGTTGTCCCTTCCATTTCGCTTGTTACCTCTGTATTTTTATTACCCACTGCAACCTTGCAGCCGGGATATGCCTTTTCCGTTACGTTGACGCTGGCATTTTTGCCCATAACCATTGTGTTGTCAATCTCGGACAATTCGGCATTAACGTGTTCCAATACCCTCTCGTCTCTCTTGATCCTTCGCTGCAGCTGGCTCCTTTTGGCAGCCTTAACCTCCTTGGATTCTCCGTCGATCCTGGCATCTGACAAAAGTTCAAGCTCCGCCTTTGCCTTTCTGATGCTCGCCGTTGTGGAATCCGCCTTAACATGAAGCATATGATTTTTCTTATCAAGCTCCTCTGTCACTCCCACAACAGCTTCCGTTTTGGCCTCTGCCCTGTTTCCCAGGTTAGCAGTGCTGATACTGCTTACCGCATAGGTGGAACCACCTACGATGGAGCCTCTCTTACCGGATATCTTGATTGATTTTCCGGAGGACAGCTTACAGTTCATTGCAATATTGGCCTCGATGTTGCCCTTAACGGAAACATCCGTAAATTCAATAAAGTTGGCATATAGGTTGCCGCCACAGACTATCTTGGCTCTCTTGCCGCCCTGCATTCCCTTTTTAAGAATGATATCGCCCTCGGCGATCAGCGTTGCAGCCTCAACAGATCCCTCCACGGTGATTGATTTTGACGCACGTATTGTTGTACCGCTTAATACATTGCCGTGGACAATAACGTCACCGAGAAAATCGATCCTGCCTGTAACAAGATCAAGGTCTCCCTTTAGCTCATACTTATCGCACACATTGAGCTTATAGTCCTTATAATCAACTCTTCCATCCATGTTGGCTATAAGTGTGAGACCGTCAAAGGACTTATCAAAACCCGAGCCCCTTATCTCCGGCATTTCCTTGCCGGGCTTGCACCGGAGCTCACGCCCCTTAAGGTCATATCCATGGGTCCCTGGAACGGCAGGATGATAGGTTACCAGCTTATCCCCCTTTTTAACAGAGCGCACCACTGTCATACTGGAATAATCAACAGACCCGTCAGAACGGATCACAGGATGCTTTAAGGCTCCCTGCTCAAAGAAAAATTCATAATAGCCGTCAATCCCGTTTACCGGATCCTTGCCTCGTGCGACCTCAATATCCTTATAGTACTTTCTGAGCTCGACAGCCTCCTCCACAGCCGAAAAGACAATGCCGTTTGAAACGCCATTTGATTTTATGAAATGAACAGCCTCATCCACGGTATAAGGGTTCCTGTCAACAGGGGGCTCCATATGGAGAATGCCGCTCATATTGTCCTTTGAAATTGTAAGGGTCCAGCCATCGAAATCTGCCATTCGTTGTCTCCTAATGTATCCTTTGAAAAATCATATATATGTTTTTTCTTACATCACACGAAAGAATATGGGATTGGATCTATGCAAGGCTTGCAAGTCTCTCCTCTACCTGGATGAGCATCTGGGTGTATTTTGCAAGCTTGTCCTTCTCTTCCTTTATCTTGGCTTCCGGAGCCTTGCTTACAAACTTCTCGTTGTTAAGCATTCCGTTGCAGCGGGCGATCTCACCGTTCAGCCTCTTCTGCTCCTTTAAAAGACGTTCCTTCTCTGCAGTTATGTCAACCAGTTCTGCAAAGGGCAGATAAACCACCGCATCCGGGATCACTACCGAAACCGCATCATCGGCAATGCCACTCTTGTCAGCCTGGACAAAGACTTCAGGTGCATTGGCAAGGGACTTAAAGAATACCTCGCCCTTCGTAAATGCATCCCGGACGTTTTCCTTATCCGAAACCACATATACATTGGCCTTACGTGAATGGGCTACATTCATCTCAACGCGGATATTTCTTATACCCCTGACAGCTTCCTTTATGAGCTCGATCTGGGCTTCCTCTGCCTCATATTCACGGTCCTTTGAGTATACAGGCCATGAGGTTATCATGATTGATTCAGCCTCCTGATCCTCATCACCCTCTGTTAAGGTGCAGTAAATCTCCTCTGTTATGAAGGGCATGTAAGGATGTAAGAGCTTAAGTGAATCTATGAGCACCGACTTAAGAGTGTAAAGTGCCGCATTCTGGCTGGCCTCATTGTCAGTATTGTATAACCGTGGCTTAACCATCTCGATATACCAGTCACAGAGAACATCGTAGATAAAGTCATTAACCTTCTGAGCTGCAATACCAAGCTCAAACTTCTCCATGTTATCCGTAACTTCCCTGATAACCTTGTTAAGTCTTGACAGTACCCACTTATCAACGGGCTCAAGCTCACTCTCCTGGGGCTTGTGTATTGTCTTGCCTTCCATGTTCATCATGATGAATCTGGAGGCATTCCAGATCTTGTTGGCAAAATTACGGGCTGCCTCAACACGGTCATAATAGAATCTCATATCATTACCGGGAGCATTGCCTGTTATGAGCATAAAACGAAGGGCATCTGCGCCGTACTTATCGATGATCTCCAGAGGATCTATACCATTACCAAGGGATTTTGACATTTTCCTGCCCTGATCGTCCCTTACAAGACCATGGAACAAAACGGTATTGAAGGGCTTTTTGCCCATCTGCTCGTAGCCTGAGAAGATCATTCTGATAACCCAGAAGAAGATAATATCATAGCCCGTAACCAGCACATCCGTAGGATAGAAATAATCAAGCTCCGGAGTCTTCTCGGGCCACCCTAAAGTTGAGAAGGGCCACAGGGCTGATGAAAACCAGGTATCAAGCACATCTGGATCCTGGGTCATATGTGATTTTCCGCACTTGGGGCAGGTTGTAACAGCGGTTTTTGAAACCACCATCTCGCCGCAGTCATCACAGTAATATGCGGGAATCCTGTGTCCCCACCAGAGCTGACGTGAAATACACCAGTCGCGGATGTTATCAGTCCAGTTATAGTAGGCCTTATCCATCCTCTCGGGAACCAGCTTGATGTCACCGTTCTTAACGCCCTCAACGGCAGGCTTGATAAGCTCGTCCATTTTAACGAACCACTGCTGCTTGACAAGGGGCTCAACTGTAGTCTTGCATCTGTCATGGGTGCCAACGTTATGGGAGTAGTCCTCTATCTTAACCAAAAGGCCCTGCTCATCAAGTTCCTTAACAATGGCCTCTCTTGCCTCGTAACGGTCCATGCCCTCATACTTGCCGCCGTTTTCATTAATGGTGGCATCATCATTCATGATATTGATAACGGGAAGGTTATGACGGATGCCCACTTCAAAATCGTTAGGATCGTGAGCCGGAGTTATCTTAACAACACCTGTACCGAATTCCATATCAACATAGGAATCCTCCACAACGGGGATAGCCTTATTGACAATAGGCAGCCATACCATCTTGCCCCTTAAGGAAGCATATCTCTCATCCTCGGGATTGATGGCAACTGCAGTATCCCCCAGCATTGTCTCGGGTCTTGTTGTTGCAAAGGTTAAAAATTCCGTGGTTGAAGGCTTACCGTTTTCATCTACAACAGGGTATTTTATATGCCATAAATGGCCTGCCTGATCCTCGTACTCAACCTCAGCGTCAGAAATTGAGGTATTGCAGACAGGACACCAGTTGATGATCTTAGAACCTTTATAGATCATCTTTTTATTGTAAAGCTTAACGAACACGTCAAGTACCGCATCGCTTAAGCCTTCGTCCATCGTGAAGCGTTCCCTCTCCCAGTCGCAGGAGGAGCCCAGCTTCCTTAACTGTCTTGTAATGGTTCCGCCGTATTCTCTTCTCCACTCCCAGGCACGCTCCAGGAATTTCTCCCTGCCCAGGTCATGCTTGTCGATCCCCTGCTTTTTTAAGGCCTCGATTATCTTAACCTCCGTTGAGATTGCGGCATGGTCTGTTCCCGGCTGCCAGAGTGCCTCATAGCCCTGCATTCTCTTAAAACGGATAAGGATATCCTGCATTGTATTATCAAGAGCATGTCCCATGTGCAGATGGCCTGTGATGTTTGGCGGGGGCATTACTATTGTAAAGGGTTTTTTCGAGCGGTTTACCTCGGCATGGAAGTAGCCGTTCTTCTCCCATTTTTCATATAGTCTCTCTTCCATTTGGGAAGGGTCGTAATTTTTTGCAAGTTCCATTTTGTTGCACCTCCAAATTGCGCATACTTTAACTGATATATTATAGCAAAAAAACACGCACCAGACAACACAGCCCGGTGCGCAAATATAATCTTTATGAGTTGTATTTTATCATCTAATATACTTCTGGGCAAAATCAACCCCAATCAGCGGCTTGTCATAATAATACCCCTGGAAAACAGCCGGATTATACTGCTTTACAACATCCAGTATTCCCTGATTTTCGATTCCTTCCACAACAACCATAATATCGGTGGCATCCGCAAGTCGTATTATGTATTCAAGTATATCCTGCTTGAGCTTATTCTCATCAATCCTGGATACAAAAGTATGATCGATCTTAATAACCGGCGGTTTAAGCTGCCCCAGCATCGAAATGCTGGCATACCCCGTTCCGAAATCATCAAGAGCCGTCTTGATCCCCGCCTCTGCAAGCCTTGCAAATTCCTCTGAAAGCCTATCCGGCTCTTCAACATTACAGCTTTCCGTAAGCTCCAGCATAAAGGCATCACTTGGAACCTTCAGCTCGTCTACTATTTCAAGGACCTTCTTTTCAAAGCCCGGAGTCTCCATCTGGATGTAGGAAACATTAACGGACATGAGAAAATCAGGTACGGTCTTCCTCCACTCAAGTGCCTGCTTAAGGGCAGTCCTTAAGGCCCATTCACCCACCTCTCTGATCTGGCCGGTTTCCTCAAGAATAGGAATGAAGGTATCGGGAAAGATCTTGATATCGGGAGATGAAAAACGCAATAATGATTCAGCTCCGTAAAGGGTCCCGTTCTCGGCATTTATGAAGGGCTGATATACAAGGTAGAATCCCTCACAGCCGTTTTCAATGCTCTCCTTTATTGCCTGTCTGGCCCTGTATGTGAACATGGACTTTTCATGCTCTTCGCTGGAGTAAAACTTAAGCTTATGCTTTAGGGATGCCTTGGCGGCACGCAGGCAGAACTCGGAATTGGATATGAGTTCCCCCGGAGTTGAGGCATAATCCGGAAAGGCAACAGCACCTCCGGATAGTGTGATCGGCACGGCTTCATTATCATAGGTGATCCTGCGCGTAGCTTCATTGATCTCCGTAAAGAGGACCCTGATCCTGTCCTCTGTGGCATCCGGGAGGATAATTGAGAACTTATCCCCGCCCATTCTGAAGGTCATGCCCCCGGCAATGCAACGGATCTTGAAGGCAGCCTTTGCTATTATCTCATCACCTATTGAATAACCGTAGATCTCATTGATCTGTTTAAAATCGTCAATATCAAGGACCAGTACGATACCCTTCTCGTTATTTTTTATGCTCCGTATCATCCGGGCATTAAACTCACTGTTTGAGTAAAGTCCTGTCAGTCCGTCATAACGCGCGGAATTTGACAGATTATCCATGGTGCCTATGAAGAATACGATGTTGCCCTCATTATCTCTTTTTACCTTACCGCTGCAACGCACCCACACGTACTGACCCTTTGCGTTTCTGGCACGATACTCACAGTAGTGGGAGTCCTTTTTGCCGGCAAAAATCTCCGCAAAATCATCATTGTAGGCTTTTAAATCGTCAGGATGGATACGGGATGTCCAGTTCTCATGGGTATCAGTGATATATTCACCATCAAGCCCGAAATACTCAACCGCGCTCTTCGACCACCTTGAATATCCCGCCAGGAAGTCAGCCATGTACAGGTATTCCTCCATGTTGTCCGCAAGGAGTTCGAACATATCCGCAAACTTATCAAGCTTTTCTCTTGCTTCTTCAATGTCTTTGATTGGTCCATCAGCCATAAACCGCCTCCGCGCAATGCGCAAAATCAAACAAACAACTATCTGATAACACGGTCTCTTCCGTTCTGTTTTCCTTCATACAGCTTATCGTCCGCTGCCCTTATCAGAAGGTTAATGGGCATATTTTCCTTCTTCTGTTCAACGCCGAAGGTCATTGTGACCTTATGCTTTTGCCCATCATATTCTATTTCTTTTTTATGGAAAGTATCCCTTATGCCAAGGAGGGATACATATGCCTCGTCAAGTCCGGCCCCTTCGTACACAAGGAGAAATTCCTCGCCGCCCCACCTTGCAACAAAGCCCTTTCCGCCCTTCATGGAGTCATTTAAGGTTCTTGCAACCTCTCTAAGCACCGCATCACCGCAACCATGTCCGTAAGTGTCGTTAAACAGCTTAAAGTGGTCTATATCTCCTATTGCAACGCAATAGGTTCCGTAATCCTTTTCAATCTCATCGATCTTCTTTTCAGCACTGCGCCTATTGTACAGGCCTGTCAGAACATCTCTTTCGATAAGCCTTCTTAAGGAGATCTGAAGTGAAACCATGGCCCTTCCCATTGTTCCAAGCTCATCCTCCCTGTGGGTAACCTTTTCATCAAGGGATGCTTCCAGATCGTCACTTGCAAGCGCCTTTAAGAATTCCATCATTTTCTTGATAGCCGACACTATCTGGGATGCAAACCTTAAGATAAAGAAGGCCGTTATCCCCATTGCCAGTATCATGATTGCAGCATTGACAGCAACCGTTTCATTCACCGTTTTATTTATGATGCTCGCAGGTGATGCAACGCCTATCATTCCCAGGATTACAGATCCGTCTTCGGAATAAAGAGGCTCATAGTACGCAAAATACTTCCTGCCCCCAAGCACCACGTTATCATAAAACACTTCCCTGCCCTGGGAAAACACTTCATCAAGCACCTGAGTGTTAACTCCGGTATTGATCATCCGCGTATCCGTCTTATCCCGGATTGTGGTAAGAAGCCTTGTATCGTAAAAAAAGAAGGATATTTCAGTGCCGGTCTTATCCGCAATGTCATCAAGGAAGTCATAATTATTGGACAGTATATGATCCCCCTTCCACATGGTCGTTTTCTTACCGTTCATGGATATGTTGTAATCGCCGTCGTAAAGGGTATCATAGGAAGCAAGTACGGTCCTGGCAACATTTTGCAGATTTTTCTCCGTTTCATCGCATATGCTGTTTTTAATGGCAAGGGATGAAACCACCATCATAACTATCCCGAAGAGGCACATTGGAAACAATGTCATCCACAAAAAGGATCCGTAAAGACTATGGGTATTTTTCTTATCTATCTTTTCCAGTTTCATACTTTATAATTTTAGCAGATTTTCCCCCTGATATCCATAACAGAATGATCACCGGGGACGGAGGTTACCGATCATTTTTATGTAAACTTATAATCCGGCCATCACCCGGCAGTCTTATTTTTTGATATCACACAAAAAAATCCGGGAGAATAGCTCTCCCGGACTGATCATTTTCTCGATTACTTATTACTGTCTCTTACCCAAGAACAGAATGAACATTTGCAACCGCTTTCATGACCACGTGCATTATCCCTCGATGTCCAGTAGTCAATCATAGCCTTGCTGTACTGATCATAATTGTCATTAGCAACAGTTGCCTCATATGCTGCCTTTTTGGCATCTGCAGCAGCCTGCTTTGCAGTGTAATCAGCCTGGAGGGCTGCAATCTCAGCATTAAGTGCATCAATCTGGGACTGAACGCTGGGGCTTGTTGCAAGGACCTGCTGATATCCGGCGATGGCATTCTGCTTTGCCTTGATCTGCTCAAGCACTCCCGTTGCTACTGCCTGGGCACTGTCGGCGGCAAGCTTAGCATCCTGCATGCCCGCTAAGTTCTTGCCCTGTTCGAAGGCAACCTCAACAGCGGTTTCCAGATTGGCCCTGTCAGTAATGTTCTTAAGATAAGCCTTCGCATTATTGACCTGATCTAAATACCAGCGTGTTGACTGCTGGGCTGCGGTATATGCATTTGCGGCAGTTGTAAGTTCAAGCTCAGTGTGGCTTGCAGCCTTAACTTTATTAAGGTTTGCGAGGGCCTCTGCCTCTCTTGCCTGGGCCGCAACATATTCCTGAGTAGTTGCATTAATCTGGGCATTGGCGGCATTGATAATATCCTGAGAGCAGGAAGCCATGGCATTTACCTCTGAAGGCATTGCAATGATCACTGAGCCTGCGCACAAAGCCGCTGCAACCAGCATTGTCAATTTTTTCTTCATTATCTATCTCTCCTTCCGCGGCACAAAGCCGCCATCGAAATCATACTTCGATTAATTATATCATAAATCCGGCAATTGTCACCATTAAACTTAAGCGTTCTTCCTTAGGTACTCCTCAAACTCATCCTCGGGAAGGGGCTTTGAGTAATAATAGCCCTGTATTGTATCCACGCCGAATACCTTCAGGATCTCGTTCTGTTCCTCGGTTTCAACACCCTCTGAAACCGTCTTATAGCCGAGATTCTTGGCTAGGTTAATGCATGCAGATAAAACCTTTGCTCTCTTAGTATCATTTATCTGCTGAACAAATGACATATCAAGCTTAACCACATCAATGGGAATGGTACTTAAAATATTGATTGAAGAATAACCCGTTCCGAAATCATCAAGTTCGATCTTATACCCGCCGTGCTTGATATCGGAAAGTGTTGTGGTGAGCTTGTTGATGTCCTCTTCCATAAGGGATTCCGTGACCTCAACGTGTATGTACTCAGGCGACAGCTGACTTTCCGCAACATACTCATTCAGCGTCTGTATAATGTCCGTCTGGACAAAGTCAAGCTTTGAGGCATTTACGGAAACCGGAACAACATTAAGCCCCTTGTCCCGCCATTTTTTGAGATTCTGACAGGTTCTTCTCCAGACATACTTGTCTGTCTCTGTAATAAATCCGTTCTGTTCAAAGAGAGGTATAAAATCACCCGGTGACATGAAGCCGTACTCCGGATGTATCCAGCGGATAAGAGCTTCCGCGCCAATGATTTTGCCTGTGGCCGCCTCGTGCTTGGGCTGATAATAAACCTTAAACTGTCCCTCTGCCAGGGCCTCATGCATCGACTTTTCGATGCGGCGCTGAGTGTCAAGATCCCGACTCAGCTTTTCATCATAGGTCGCAAAGGTGCTGGCATACCGGTGTTTTATACTGTTAAGCGCCACGTGGGCGTAATCGCACATGGCAACTATGGGAAGTGAATGGTCAACATGCTCATAAATTCCGAATTTTGTAATGTATTTCGGAAGATCTTCCCTTTGCTTTATCAGCATGTAATCAGGGTGCTCCCTGAGGTACACCATCTTATCGTGCTTTATAAGTGTTGCAAACTGATCACCGCCATACCGGCCGATTATCGTACCGTTTCTGTTCTCGGGAAGCATCTGGGTGCCCATATATGCCAAAATGGCGTCACCTGTTTTAACACCATAGGTTCCGTTTATCTGTTTAAAATCAACAATATCTGAAACCATAACATCGTAGTCGCCATTCGGATCGGATGCAAGCACCTGACGGGCACGTCTGAAAAAGGCCTGACGGGTGTAGACTCCTGTCAGATCATCGATATCCGCCTTACGGCTTCTGTCGATATCGCGAAAGCCCATAACAAAATGATATATCTTATCACCGCTTGCATTGACTATCCCATAGTAGAGCTGGTTATAGTTGATATTTTCTCCGTTTACTCTCTTATAGTCTATGGTGTAGGTGGTATTGTTCTTAAGCTTTTCATATATATTATCCGGGGCTGTATCCTCAAGGAGTCTCTCCCGGTCTTCCTCAACAACACAGTTGTCAATATACCATCGTCTGGCATCCTCATAATTCATCGAGCTTACCGTCTCCACGGAACCGGGAACAGCCGTTTTCTCATTAGTCTTAAATGCGCGCATGGAGAGGTCTGAAGTGTCAATGAGCCAGACTGACTGATATTCCCTGCACAGACACTCTATGATTGCTGTATTAATCTGTTCAAAGTCAACACGCCTACACATTTTAAACCTCCGTCTTATGGTAACGTTTCCAAAAAACGAAAAAATAAAAAACTATGCAATCATGCGGCTTACATAATACCGCCACATTAGTTTAATGATAACACGCATATCTTATTTTTTTCAAATACTAGGTTTGGTGCTCTGCCCCCCCCAATTCCAACAAATAGTGGGGTTTTCACTGCTTAATCGTTTACGATAAATGATCCCCGGGGACGGGGGGTTAACTTATTTTTTTTTTTAAAAAATAATAAAAAATTTTTGTTAAACCCCCGTCCCCGGGGATCATTTTTATATCATGGCAGGTTGCAAAATTTAATTTTACAGTGCGATAAGCTCGCCCTCCGGCGCATCAATCGTTATGGTGTCACCCTCTTTGAGGTTGCCCTTAAGTATGAGCTTTGCGGCAAGGGTTTCCAACGTGCGCTGCATGTATCTCTTTAAGGGCCTTGCTCCGTAAACCGGATCATAGGCCTCACTGATTATGACATCCCTCGCTTTTTGAGTTATGTCAACCTTAAGCTCCCTATCCGCAAGCCTCCTGTTAACATCCGCAAGGATCAGGTCCATGATGCCGGTTATGTTTTCCTTGGTCAGTGGCTTAAAGAGTATTGTCTCATCAAGACGGTTTAAAAACTCAGGCCTGAAATGATTTTTAAGTTCTCCCATTACTGCGTCTTCCGCATCCGCTGTGATATTTCCGTTATCATCAATACCCTCAAGCAGATACTGGGCGCCGATATTGCTGGTCATAATGAGGATGGTATTCTTAAAATCAACCGTTCTGCCCTGGGAGTCAGTGATACGCCCATCGTCAAGCACCTGCAGGAGCACATTGAAAACATCGGGGTGGGCCTTTTCAATCTCATCAAAAAGAACTACCGAATAGGGTTTTCTTCTCACAGCCTCTGTCAGCTGTCCTCCCTCATCATAGCCCACATATCCCGGAGGCGCTCCGATAAGACGGGATACGGAGAACTTCTCCATATACTCACTCATGTCCAGTCTTACGATGTTACTCTCGTCGTCAAAAAGACTCTGGGCAAGTGATTTTGCAAGCTCGGTCTTGCCCACTCCGGTGGGTCCTAAGAACAGGAACGAGCCTATTGGCTTTGTGGGGTCCTTGATGCCCGCCTTGGAGCGCAAGATCGCTTCCGTTACCTTTGTAACGCCCTCGTCCTGTCCGATGACTCTCTTATGGAGTTCATCATCAAGGTGAAGGATCTTTGTCCGCTCTCCCTCTGTTAGCTTTGCAACCGGGATTCCAGTCCAGCGGCTTACGATTCTGGCAATCTCCTCATCTGATACACTTTCATGTACCAGAGTCATATCCTTTTCCTTATTTTCGGCTTCAAGCCTCTCAAGCTCTGCCTTAAGGGATGGAAGCTTACTGTAGGACAGCTCGCCGGCCTTCTCATAGTCTCCGTTTCGCTGTGCGATCTGGATGTCCGAATTAACCTGGTCTATTTCCTCGCGAATCTTAGAGAGTCTGTCAACGGCTGATTTTTCATTCTCCCACTGGGCCATGCGGTTTGAAAACTCTTCCTTTATTTCGGAAAGCTCCTGCTGAAGTGCTTCAAGCCTTGATAGGCTTAACTGATCAGTTTCCTTTTTAAGGGCAGCTTCTTCTATCTCAAGCTGCATTTTCTTACGGTTAAGCTCGTCAAGCTCTGTGGGCATTGAGTCAAGTTCTGTCTTGATGAGGGCGCAGGCTTCATCCACAAGGTCGATTGCCTTATCAGGCAGGAACCTGTCGGATATATAACGGTCCGACAGTGTTGCCGCTGACACAAGGGCATTATCCATGATCTTCACCCCGTGGAAAACCTCGTATCTGTCCTTAAGGCCCCTTAAGATTGAAATCGTATCCTCCACCGTTGGTTCATCAACCATTACCGGTTGGAAACGTCTTTCAAGTGCCGCATCCTTTTCAATATACTGTCTGTATTCATCAAGAGTCGTGGCACCGATGCAGTGGAGCTCGCCCCTTGCAAGCATGGGCTTTAACATATTGCCCGCATCCATTGCTCCGTCGGTTTTCCCGGCGCCTACTATGGTATGGAGTTCATCTATAAAGAGGATGATTTTGCCGTCGGAGGCTTTAACATCCTCAAGTACCGCTTTAAGTCTTTCCTCGAACTCTCCCCTGTACTTGGCGCCTGCAACAAGAGCACCCATATCCAGGGAAAATATCGTTTTATCCTTAAGCCCCTCCGGCACGTCCTGCCGCACGATACGCTGGGCAAGGCCCTCAACGACAGCGGTTTTACCTACGCCGGGTTCACCTATAAGAACAGGATTGTTTTTGGTCTTGCGGGAAAGTATGCGGATAAGATTTCGTATCTCATCATCTCTTCCTATAACCGGATCAAGCTTCTGGGCTCTTGCTCTTTCCACAAGATCCTGACCGTATTTTTCAAGGGTATCATAAGTTGCCTCGGGATTATCCGTATTAACCGTCTGGTTGCCCCGAACGGTTGCGAGGGCAGATAAAAATCTCTCTCTCGTAAGGCCGTACTCCTTGGATAAGTCTTTGATGGCGTCACTTGGATACTTAAGGATTGACAGGAACAAATGCTCAACCGATACATAGGAATCACCCATTGCCTTAGCTTCATCCTCTGCCGTTATCAGTACCTTATTGAGCTTTTCCCCCATTCTCAGCTCGCCCCCTGAAACCTTTGGGCGTTTTTCGATCTGGGCTTCAACATTATTTGTGAAATGCTGAAGATTTATCTCCATTTTCTCGATGAGTTTGGGGATCAGGCCGTCCTCCTGCTCAAGGAGTGCATATAAAAGATGCTCCGGCATCAGTTCCTGATTTCCGTGTTCAACGGCAACCTTCTCGGTTGTATTGATTGCGTCTATTGATTTTTGTGTGAATTTCTGAATGTTCATAATACTTCCCCCTTTCGGAATTTATGATCTTATACACACAAAATATCACTTTTGTTAGCACTCGTCAAGAGCGAGTGCTAACAATTTTATAAAACAGTCTTCAGATATACCCGACGCATTTTCCCGCCGTACTTCTCCTTTGTGGCCATGCAGACATATCCGTTTGACTCTGCTGCCTTATAGCTTGCCGGGTTATCCGGCGAAACCGTTCCCATATAATATATATGGTCCTTATCGATGCTCTCCTCGGCAAACTTCACCATCCTCGCTTCAAGATGATGGCCTCTGGCCTTTGGAAGCACCGCAGTTGTTTCCATGTTGGCCACATGACATCTCTGTTCATAGGAAAATCCTATGTCAAAGCCATAGTTCATCTCATCCTCGGGCCCGGGATAATATACTATAAAATATCCCACCGGCTCACCTTCAGGGCTTATGGCCATGACTCCGAATCCGTTTTTAGGATCCGACAAAACCATCTCCACCCATTCCGGAGGTTCTGTCACAAACAGATCCTTGTTTTCAAGGCTGTCATATCCTGCCTGCATTATTGCGCTTACATCTGAGGCATCATCAAGAGTAGCCATGCGCAGTATGTAGCCGTCATTTCCTATTTCTTTTTTTAAATCATATTCCATAATAGACATTTCCTTTTGATCCAATACATTTTGTTTACATCATCATGGACCGACAATGCGTGTGAGCAGACAAAAGGCTTTGACAAGTTAAATGCCAAAGCCTTGTGAAGCTTTATTATCTGTCTCTTCCTTTTTCGGGTTCAGGATAGGTAACTCCAAGTGTATCAACGGAAATCGATTTTATCTTCTGATCCTCATAAGGTCTGTCACCCCAGGGGTCGGTAGGTGTCTCGGCAATCTTATCCACAACCTCAAGGCCCTCCGTGATTTTGCCGAAGGCTGCATAAGCACCGTCAAGATGGGGAGACTTCTGGTGCATGATAAAGAACTGTGATCCGGCAGAATCCGGATGCTGGGCTCTTGCCATGGACAGAACACCCTTATCATGTGCAAGATTATTCTCAAATCCATTCTGTGAGAACTCACCCTTGATGGAGTATCCCGGGCCTCCCATTCCCGTTCCGTCGGGGCAGCCGCCCTGGATCATAAAGCCCTTTATGACCCTGTGGAAAATCAGCCCGTCATAGAAGCCGTGGTTCGCAAGGCTGATAAAGTTGTTAACAGTATTCGGCGCGATCTCGGGGTAAAGCTCACCCTTCATCACATCACCGTTTTCCATTGTAATGGTAACTATCGGATTGCTCATAATTTTCTCCTTAAAATTTTATTTTTGTTTTTAATAATATGATGCGGGCGCCAAAAGTAAATCCTCTGCTCGCCATGATATAAAAGCATCATCCCGTACATTATAAAATAACCTCCCGCAAAAATCATCCCCAAAATGATCGCCGGGGACGGAGGCTTGCGATCATTTTTATGTTCACCGGGACGGGGTCATTGGCTACCACTGCTCCATCATCTTATGGAGGATCCTGTACAGATCCATGGCATCCTGCTCATCAAGTTTCATGCAGCCGCCCATTTTCCCGGGGATCGAAGATGCCCTGTCTTTAAGTGCTGCTCCTTCTTTTGTCAGGGTTACTATGAGATTTCTCTCATCCTCCTTTGATCTTTCTCTTTTTAAATAGCCTTTCTTCTCAAGTGTCTTAAGAACAGGAGTCAGTGTCCCCGAGTCAAGGAACAGATACTCCCCCATTTCCTTGACCGATACCTTTTCATGCTCCCACATCACCATCATGGCAATGTACTGGGTATAGGTAAGGTCTATCTCATCAAGATAGGGCTTATAACGGCGGACAACCTCCTTCGCGCATGCGTACAATGGGAAGCATAACTGATTGTTAAGCTTTAGGCATTCATATTTATCTGATTTTTTCATAGATTTACTCCCGGAATTTTTTTGATTTTAATTGATGGGACGGTTTGCTCATCTCTTCATGGTATTGCATCGGACCTCATTTAATTTAGCACAATTCATTTTAATATTCTATAGGTATCGCGCTTAAAGAAGCCGCTGTTTTTCAAAGCCTACTCCTTGTGTCTTCATGACTTTCAATAATCATTCAAATTTTTTTAAAAAAGAGTTGACATGTCAAATTTAATTGTGTACAATTCAATCGTATTAAATCTAATGCGATGCATTTTTGAAACAATAACACAAATATCAAATGATTTTACAAAAGGAGAAATGAAATGAACATTTATGATTTTAACGTAACAGCACAGGATGGAAGTAACGTAAGCCTTGAGGAGTTTAAGGGTAAGGCACTTCTTATTGTCAACACGGCAACAGGCTGTGGCTTCACACCCCAGTATGATGAGCTGCAGGATATGTATGATGAGCTTAGGGATAAGGGCTTTGAGATTCTTGATTTTCCCTGTAACCAGTTCGCCAATCAGGCGCCGGGAAGCGATGATGAGATCCACGATTTCTGTACCGGAAGATATGGCATAACCTTCCCTCAGTACAGCAAGATCGATGTGAACGGTGAAAATGCCATCCCCCTTTATAAATGGCTCACCGAAAATACAACTTTCGAGGGCTTTAATGGTCCGATGAAGCTTGTGCTTGCTCCCATTGTCAAAAAAATGGACCCTGATTACAAAAATAACGGAAACATCAAATGGAACTTCACAAAGTTTGTTATAGACAGAGACGGCAATATTGCCGGAAGATTTGAGCCCACTGCGGATATCAGGCTTGTACGCGAAAAGATCATGGAGGTAATGTAATATGTTTCACTACGATTATTTAACGGAAAACACCTGCTCACAGCTTATCAGTCTCGACCTTGATGGAGATGTTGTAAGGAATATTTCCTTTATGGGCGGCTGCAATGGAAATCTCAAAACAACATCTCTCCTGCTTGATGGCTGGACTGTATCCCAGATTGAGGAAAAGCTCTCCGGCATAACCTGTGGGCGGCGTCCCACTTCCTGCTCCGACCAGCTTTCAAAGGCCGTCCGCGCTGCCTATGAGGCATCGCTGGCGTCCTAAGATTCAAAAGTGCCGAAAAGAGTGCCGGATTAAAGTTTACCTGAGGAAATTCACTTAATATGATACAACCAGTTGCATCTTGAATCTTTCCTCACCGTAGACTGCATGAGGAATGTCCTTCGGCATGATCAAAGTTTCTCCGGTTTTAAGATAGAACACTTCATCTGCCACAGTGAATCTGCCCTTGCCCTCAAGTACCGTGACCATAGCATCACCGCCTGCGGCATGGGTGGAAATTTCCTCACCCTTATCAAAAGAAAAAATCGTCATGCTGACAGCATCATTCTGCACTAAAGTCTTGCTGACTACCTGGCCCTCCTGGTATTCAACCTGATCCTTAAGTAAAAGTTTCGTCTGCTTTTCAATATTCTTGTACATTTATGGTCCTCCTTAAAATCACTTGTGCTAAAAATTCATTAGAGTATTTTCTCAAGCAATACCAGATTTACCTTCAGAATTCCGTTAAAATTGCAAAATACAATCCCCGCCTCTGAAAATCCCAGGTGCGCATACATTTTTCGTCCTATGGTATTGATGTCCTGAGTATCCATATGTAGGGAAATGCAGCCGTTTTCCCTTGCATATTCCTCATAAAATCCGACGAACGCTTTTCCAAAGCCCTGCCCGGAACATTCAGGATCAATAGTCAAAGTGTGCATGACCATTACCTTGTCATCCGGAACGTCTATCTTCCAACTGCCCTCTCTGTAGCATTCATCCTGAAAATGATTGAATATTGCGGAACCGACCACTCTGCCGCCGACTTCCATAACAAATATATCACCGCGCCCTACGGCTTCCTCCGCGGTCTCCCTGGTTGGATATACTCCTCTTTTCCAGCCTGAGGTCAGCCTTCCGGCTTCGGTCTCATCATGTATCTTCTCGTATATTTCCAAAATCCTTGCTATGTCCCGTTGTTCTGCTTTCCTAATATTCATTTAAGCCTTTCATCCCCCAATGCCTATATCAATAACCTTCCAAATCAAAACATGACCTCGCCTCAATATTGGGCCAAGGTCATGTAATTCAATCCATAACGGTAGCTTTATTTTGCCTTTGCTCCCAGGAAGGCTTCCTTAATACCCTCATCATTAAGAAGTTCCATACCGGAGCCTGACTGAACGATCTGTCCGTTTTTCATAACATAAGCAATATCGGCTATCTTAAGTGCCATGTTGGCATTCTGCTCTATAAGGAGAACGGTAACCCCTGTCTCATTGATACGCTTTATGATTGAGAATATATCCTGGACTACAAGAGGTGCCAGGCCGAGGGATGGCTCATCAAGCATAATGAGCTTGGGCTTTGCCATCAGGGCTCTTCCTACTGCAAGCATCTGCTGCTCACCGCCTGAAAGTGTGCCTGCGTACTGCCAGGATCTCTCCTTAAGCCGGGGAAAGAGTCCATATACCATCTCAATATCTTTCTCTATTTCAGCCTTATCGTTTCTTAAGTACGCCCCGATCCTGAGGTTTTCAAGTACGGTAAGATCCGTGAACACCTTTCTGCCTTCAGGGGACATTGCAATACCCGTTGATATAACCTTATCAATTGATTTTCCGAGAAGCTCCTCACCATTCCATAAAACCGATCCGCCATCGGCCTTAACAAGCCCTGTTATGGTACGAAGAGTTGTGGATTTTCCGGCTCCGTTAGCGCCTATCAGGGTTACGATCTTGCCGTCGGGTACCTCCATTGATATTCCGGTAAGCGCCTTTATTCCGCCGTATGAAACATATAAATCTTTAATCTCAAGCATTCTCATCCACCCCCAGATATGCATCTATAACCTTCTGATTCTTCTGGATCTCGCCGGGTGTTCCCTCTGCAATAAGCTTACCGAAATCAAGAACGTATATCCTCTCGGCAATATTCATGACGAGGTCCATATGGTGCTCGATAAGGAGGATCGTCATATCCATTTTATCCCTGATCTCCCCTATAAAAGCAGTCAGTTCATCTGTTTCCTGGGGATTCATGCCTGCTGCCGGCTCGTCAAGGAGCAGAAGCTTCGGATTAGTTGCAAGCGCTCTCGCGATCTCAAGCCTTCTCTGCTGACCATAGGGAAGAGCAGTTGCCAGCTCATCCTTAACATCATACAGTCCCACAAGCTTTAAGAGCTCCTCAGTCTCCTCTCTCTGCTTTTTCTCTTCATCCTTATTGCTACGCAAAATCGCGGAAATAAAATTATGGGTCACCCTGCAGTGCTTGGCGATCAGAACGTTGTCAAACACCGTACGGCTCTTCCACAACCTGATATTCTGGAAGGTTCTCGCCATTCCCAGCTTCGTTATAACATCCGGCGTGGGATTTTTTCTGGCGGTGTAGACTCCCGCATTCTGTCCCTGGTACTCCTTCTTCATCCTGCCCTGGGGGAAGTTCTCGATTATCCTCTCACCCATGAAGGAAACCGCTCCGTTTGTCGGCTCGTAAACTCCGGTAATTACATTGAACGCCGTTGTCTTGCCGGCACCGTTTGGTCCGATAAGCGCCACGATCTCACCCTCATTGACCTCCATTGACAGATTATCAACTGCCACAACGCCACCGAACTGCATTGTTACATTTTCTACACTGAGGACATTCTTCTTATCCATTTATCTGCCCTCCTTCTTACTATCGCCTTTGGCATTATCAGCCGCCTTCTGCTTAATGGCCCTGATAACGTCCGGCAGTTCCTTATCTCCCATGATACCCTTTCTGAAGAACAGAACAACGATCATGATGATAACCGAGAACACAACAAGACGGAAACCGTTTCTGAATACTCCCGGTGCGTAGATTCCAAGGAAGGTTCCCGAATCAAGGCCTCGAAGCCACCACTCGGAAGCCGCGATGAACAGTGTTGCACCGATTATGGAACCTGTTATGGATCCGATACCTCCGAGCACCACCATAAGCAGTATCTCGTAGGTCATTGCCACCTTGAAGTTTGAAGCCTGGGCAATTGAAAGCACCATTGCCATTGAAGCTCCTGAAACACCTGCAAAGAAACAGCTCACGGTAAATGAGAGCATCTTGTGCTTTGCAAGGTTAATTCCCATTGCTTCTGCCGCAATCTCATCATCGCGGATTGCCATAAAGGCGCGTCCGTAGGTTGAGTTAACTAAAAGCACGATTATTGAAATACACACAACTGAAATGAACACCGGAACGAATGTGGCAAAGGATAATGATCCTGCCTGGAAGGTCGAGGTTCTTTCAAAACTCTTTAAAAGGTTTGAGCCGTTCGTTACGGGTCCTAATTTTGCCCACTGGAAAATCGCCCTTACTATTTCGGCAAAGCCCAGAGTTGCGATTGCAAGATAGTCGCTCTTAAGGCGCAGTACCGGAAGTCCTATAAGGTAGGCAAGAACAGCTGCAACAGCTCCTGCAAGGAGAACTGCAATAAAGACGCCGAGCACCGTACCGAAGGGACCCATTACATTTGAAAGCTTTTCCGGAATGGAAAATCTCACCGCAGCATCATAATACTGATATACGGTATCCCTTGCCGAATCCGGTATTGTGAAGATCGCATAGGTATAGGCACCTATGAGCATAAAGCCAGCATGTCCCAAGGAAAAGAGGCCTGTGAAGCCGTTAAGCAGATTCATGGAAACAGCGGCAAGAGCATACACCGAACCCTTCTGAAGAACAACAAGAAGCATTCCCAAAGAATCCGAGGGTTTTATAACCTGATCAAGTATAAATATGATCACCATGAAAACAACGATTCCGATTAAAGCCGTAAAAGATTTCTTTTGTGATTTTGCCTTATCTGTCATGACGCACCCTCCCTTACAGCTTATCTGTTGTCTTCTCACCGAAGAGTCCTGTGGGCTTAAATACCAGAACAATTATGAGAAGCACAAAAGTGAAGGCATCGGAAAAGGTGGCAAAACCCACCTGTTCTGCAACGACGCCATGAGTTACAAGTATTGTATCAAGACCTTTTATAACCGACTCGCAAATACCGATTATGAAAGCGCCTATTACCGCACCGGGAATTGAACCGATTCCACCGAAAACAGCGGCAACAAAGGCCTTAAGTCCCGGCATGCTGCCGGAGGTCGGAACTACACCCGGATAATTTGTGAAGAATAAAAGTGATGCGATTGCCGCAAGGAAGGTACCTATTATGAAGGTTGCGGAAATTACGCGGTTTATCTTGATGCCCATAAGCTGGGCAGTTTCAAAATCCTTTGAAACGGCACGCATTGCCATACCGATCTTAGTCTTTTTGATAATAAGAACAAGTATTACAACAAGAATAAGTGTAAGGAAAGGAGTTATGACCGTGACACGGGTTGTGTCCATTCCGAATATCTTAATGGAATCCGAGATCCAGGGGATTGAAGGGTAGTTTTTGTTAAGTCCTCCGGTAATATACAGTGCCAGGTTCTGTAACAGGTAACTGACACCGATTGCAGATATCATAACCGACATTCGCGGCGCCGTGCGCAGTGGCTTATAGGCTACTCTCTCAATAACAAAGCCCAGTATTACAGTTGATACGATCATGATGGGCATTGCAATATAAAGTGGCGTGCTGGATGCAAGATACACCATCATAAGACCTGCGACCATGAACACATCTCCATGGGCAAAATTGATAAGGCGCAAAATACCATAGACCATCGTATAGCCTATGGCAATGAGCGCGTACTGACCACCCACCGATATTCCGGAGATTATGTAGGGCAGTATTGTGTGCCAAACGTTCATATGTAACCTTCTTTCTTGGTGTGAAATTTCCCTCTCGCAAAATCACAAGCTGAAAGTTCATGATTTTGCGAAAGGGGCGCAGAAAACTGCGCACCTTTACGTTCATATTATTCTACAGTTGCAACAGTTACGAAATCCCATGTACCTGTTTCGGTATTGCACTTCTTAACAAATGCTGAGTCACGAAGAGCATCGCCTGTTTCGTCAAATGCGATGGCACCTGTAACACCTGTATAGGTTGTTGTGGGAACTGCCTCTAAAACCTTGGCGGGATCTGTTGATCCTGCATTCTTGATGCACTCAAGTGCCATGTAGTAAGCGTCATAGCCCATTGCAGTTACAGCTGCAAGCTCTGTGTTGCCGCCGTTGTTTGCAAGTGCTGTTGAATCCTCTTCCATCCATGCCTTGATGCCTGCATCAAATTCAGCATCAGCGCCTTCCTGATAGAAGGTTGTTACACAGATTTCAACATCTGTACCCTGAGCTGCCTCGAGGATAACGTTTGAATCCCATGTATCGCCTGCAAGTATGGGCATTCCAAGAGACTGGGCTGAAGCCTTTGCAATGATCTGGGCTGCTGCCTCTGTTGAAACAGGGCTGAAGAACACGTCGCAACCCTGGTTCTGGGCATTTGTGATGTAAGTTGAGTAGTCAGAAGTTCCTTCGGGGAACTGCTCGTATACACAGTTTGCCTCACCGAACGCCTGGATAAAGTAGTTACATAATCCGCCTGAGTAATCATCGCCCTGCTTTGCAAGACAGTAAGCCTTTGTTGCTCCCAGCTCGTTCTTGGCATAGTTGGCAAGAACAGTACCCTGGAAGGGATCAAGGAAGCAGATTCTGTAGTAAACATCACAGTCGGAAGTAACCTGAGGGTTAGTACATGTTACACCGATTGCAGCAACACCTGATGATGCGAAGGTATCACCTGCTGCAATTGAAACACCTGAACCGTAAGAACCAAGGACAAGTGAAACACCGTTTGAGATAAGTGTCTGGGCTGCTGAAGGTGCCTTATCATTTGATGAAGCATTATCAGCGTATACAAGTTCAACCGTGTACTCCTCGCCGCCGATCTCAACGGTAGGTGTCATATGGTTTGCATACTGCATACCCAGAACCTCCTGCTTGCCGCCGGCACCGTTATCACCTGACTGAGGCTCGAAAACACCGATCTTAACTACCTTCTCACCTGATGCAGATGAGCCGCATCCCACAAGGCCGAATACCATTGCTGATGCAAGTAACAGACTTAGAAACTTTTTCATTAATTTTTCCTCCTTATAAGGTTATGTTGATATTGTGATCTGCCGGGCTTTCAGACCCATCCGGAAAATCACATGATACCCGTTTCCGTACAACGTATAAAGTACGTCATTTTGATGCAACACACTTCAATATTTTACCATACAAAAGTGCGGATTTATACAAAAAATTGGATATTTTTAAGTACAAACCCTCTTTTTACGGTGCTGTTTATACGAAAAAAGGCGAGCGACACCATGTCGCCCGCCTTTGGGTTACTCTATATTATGCAATTTTTATACATAAGTTTCAATTGGCAACACTCTACAAAATTTTTTAAAAATAACAATGTTATTTATCGTTTTATTCCAACATTATCACCTTGCAAGCATCATTCTGTCATTATCAAGCTCATTTCCACTTGCAACTGCAAACCGTTCAAGCAGGTCGTTTACCGTGAGTTTCTTTTTCTCTTCACCCTTTATGTCGAGGATTATCCTGCCCTCATCCATCATTATCAGTCTATTGCCATGAGTAATTGCGTCCCGCATGTTGTGAGTTATCATAATTGAGGTCAGGTGATCCCGTCCGATTACAGAGTCTGTTGTCTCTAAAACCTTTGCCGCAGTTTTCGGATCAAGTGCAGCCGTATGCTCATCCAGTAACAAAAGCCTGGGTTTCTTAAGTGTGGCCATAAGAAGTGTTACCGCCTGCCTCTGTCCTCCTGAAAGAAGCCCTACCTTGCTTGTTATTCTGTCCTCGAGTCCTAAATCAAGGGTCTTTAAAAGTTCTCTGTATTCTTCTCTTTCCTTCGATGTTATGCCCACAGACAAGCCTCGTTTTTTGCCGCGTCTTGCGGCAAGAGCAAGATTTTCGTCTATTCCCATATTGGTGGCAGTCCCCATTCTGGGGTCCTGGAATACTCTTCCCAAAAATTTTGCTCTTTTATATTCCGGCATTTTTGTAACATCTACGCCGTCAATGGAAATACTTCCCTGATCCACGAACCAGGTACCTGCAATTGCATTCAAAAGGGTTGACTTTCCGGCACCGTTTCCTCCGATAACTGTCACAAAATCCCCATCCTCAAGTTCTAAAGAAACATTTCTAAGGGCCGTCTTCTGATTTATCGTTCCAACGCCGAAGGTTTTATAAATATTTTCTATTTTAAGCATTTATTTATCCTCCCCTTCATCATTTCCCAAAGCAGTCTCAATTTCACCGGCATCCGGTGCCTTTGTAAAATGCTTCGCCTTTACATAGGGTATTGCGAGGAAAATTGCAACCACAACTGCCGAAAGCAGTTTTAAAAGATCCGTGTCAAAGCCCAGCCATATAACGATCTGCAGGACCACATAGTAGATTATTCCTCCAAGAGCTACAGCAAAAAGCTTAAGAGCAAAATTATGGAAGATCTTATCAAAGACCACTCCTCCTATGATCACCGCTGCAAGACCGATAACAATGGCACCACGTCCCATATTTATATCTGCAAATCCCTGATACTGGGATAAAAGCGCACTTGAAAAAGCCACTATTCCGTTTGAGATCATAAGGCCCAGAACTTTATTCACGTCAGTATTGATACCCTGGGCGCGGCTCATATCCTGGTTATTTCCGGTAGCTCTTAAAGAGCACCCAAGCTCGGTACCGAAAAACCAATACAGAAGGGCAATCAGGATTACAATGGCAATTGCCACAACAAAAATCGTGTTCTTATAGAAAGCGACACCACGAACGTTGAGCAAAGATACTAAAAGATTATATTTTTGATTGTTTATCGGCACATTGGCTTTTCCCATGATCTTAAGGTTTATCGAGTAAAGCCCCAGCTGGGTTAAAATTCCGGCCAGTATTGCGGGAATACCCATTGCTGTATGGAGTATTCCTGTTGCAAGTCCGGCAAGGAGTCCGGCAATTACTGCCATCAGCAAGGCAAACCACATGGGCTTATCACTCATAAGCATCGCAATACATACAGCGCCGCCGGTACACATTGTTCCATCAACTGATAAATCAGCTATATCCAGCACCTTGTATGTTATGTAAACTCCGATTGCCATTATTCCCCATATCAATCCCTGGGCAATTGCTCCCGGCATGGCATTAAAAAGCGACAGTATGTCCATGCATGTACCTCCTAATAAAACGAAAACTCTGTGATCTGACCAAAAGTATCAATCATCATCTGCTGCAGTTGCCTTAAGCCATTACTTGTGCATTCTGCATGAAATAAGGGGCCAGCTTCAGGAGAAGCCCGCCCCTTTACAAACCTCAATAAATATAATCTTAAATTCCAAAAAAATCAATATCGTAAATAACTCGAAAGGGTCTGATTTTATTCAGCTTCTATTGCAACATAATCATCGGGAACACTGACACCTAATGCTGCGCATCTGTCTGCGTTGTACTCCTTAGTTACGTTAGGTGCATACTGAACTTCCATTTCCGATACATCCTTGCCCTCAGCAAGAATTTCAGCTGCCATTTCACCTGTTGTATAGCCCAAGTCATAATAGCTTATTGAAAGCGTGGCAACACCGCAGCCATTACATATTCCTTCCTCGCCGGCTATAATGGGAACGCCTGCCGGCTGGCAGATTGAATCGATAATCTCGGTATTTGATGCAGCGGTGTTATCCGTAGGAATATAGATAACGTCTGAATTATCGGCTGCATTCTGTGATACTGTTGCAACATCATTTGTATCAACAAAAGTAAAATATGTAACCGTCTTGCCCAGCTTCTCAAGTTCTTCCTTCATGACATCAGCCTGATACTGTGAGTTTGCTTCGGCAGAGCAGTAAAGAATACCTATATTAGCCGAATCCGGGAACAGTTCATTAAGCATTGCTGCCTGTTCGGATAATGGTGCCAGATCAGAAGTACCCGAAATATTTCTTCCGGTAAGACCGCTCCAGTCCGAAATATCGAGTGCAGTGGCATAATCAGTAACAGATGTGCCGAGAATTGGGATAGTGGTTGTTCCTGCTGCAGCTGCCTGAAGAGGGGCTGTTGCATTTGCAAGGATCAGATCATAATTAGCTGATACAAATGAATTAACAATGGTTGAACAGGTTGCCGAGTCACCCTGGGCATTCTGCTCATCAAACTTAACATTTTCCTCTCCTAATTTTTCCACAAGCGCATCCTTAAAGCCCTGGGTTGCAGCATCAAGTGCCACATGCTGTACAAGCTGGCAGATGCCCACATTGTAAACCTTACTTTTTGATGCACCACAGCCTGAAAGCAGAGTGATTGAAAGAGCTGCTGTCATTAATAAAGCTACTGTTTTTTTCATAATGTTACCTCCTGAAATTATAACTTAACGCTTTAACGCGCAAGCGCTTTAAAGCGTTAAATTGAATATATACCCCAAAGCTGTTTTTGTCAATTCAAATGCATCTGTCCTTGAGTCTATACACTAATTTTCGGACGAATACCTTGAGTTAAATATTCTTCGAGCGTCCACCACTTCTTAAGATTTTCCTTAAACCACAGCTGAAAAAGGCGAGCGACACCATGTCGCCCGCCTTTGGGATGCATACATTATGCAATTTTTATGCCGAAAATGCAATTGGTAACTCTCAACAAAATTTCAAAATAAATAACAACGTTATTTATCACTTGTCTCTTCTTCCGGTGTAGACAATAAAATCGGCAATGTCTCTGTCGGACCAGCCTGCCTTCCTAAGAGTCAGTATTATTTTTGAGGTTTCCCCGCAGGGAGCTTCCGCATCCTTCAATATGCTGCTCAAGTCCAAGATTTCATTATGCTCCGGATCTCCATTAGTACGTTGGAATTCAGATTTTTCCGTAGCAAGCCCGTCCTTTATCCTGCTCCATCGCTCAACAAAGCCCGCGCTTATAATACCTGTTGGTATAGCCACAAGGCCCACGCCTAAGAAGGCCATCACAATTGCGGTTATCTGCCCTGCAAGTGTTACCGGATAGATGTCTCCGTATCCAACCGTCAGCATGGTGGAAACCGACCACCAGATTCCCGAAAAGGCATTCTTAAATGCCTCCGGCTGGGCTTCGTGCTCAAGATTATACATTATGAGCGAGGATGCAAGGATCAGTATCATTATGATAAAAACCGCAGAGAGCAGCTGGTTCTTCTTATCATTTATGACATCCGTTATAACATTGAAGGCATCATAATAGGCATTGATCCTTAGGAGCCTGAATATTCTCAAAACCCTGAGTATCCTGAACGCCACAATACCCGCCGGAAATACAAAAGGCAGATAAAAGGGCAGGAAGCAGCACAGGTCCACAAGGCCCGTAATCGAAAAGATAAATTTAAACTCCGATCCTGCAAGATACTTCTCATCAGGAAAGAGAAAATCCGCTGTCCACAGTCTCAATATGTACTCTATCGTGAAAATCACAACCGTAACATACTCTACAGTTGTAAACAGGCCATAGTACGGCTCCAGCTTATCAAAGGTTTCCAGAAACACTGCAGAAATGTTGAATACAATTGCGGCTGCCAATATTATGTCAACCACAGTTGAGGGCACATCGCTCATGTTACCTATCTGTATGATATCGAAAACCCGGCGTCTTATGCGGTTGTACTGTGAATCCCTGTTTCTTGTATCCATTTCCTACTCTAACTCAAACGCTCCGGTGTACAAACGATAGTACTGGCCCTTCGCTGCGATCAGTTCATCATGGGTTCCGCGCTCTATAATGCGGCCGTGGTCCAGAACGATTATGACATTTGCATTACGTACTGTTGACAGTCTGTGGGCAATTACAAAGGTTGTACGATCCTTCATAAGAGCATCCATGCCCCTCTGCACGATTGCCTCAGTCCTGGTATCGATTGAGGAGGTTGCCTCGTCAAGTACCATTACGGGAGGATCGCATACCGCAACCCTGGCTATTGACAGAAGCTGTCTCTGGCCCTGGGAGAGATTTTCCGCATTGTTGGTGAGCATCGTATCATAACCGTCTGTCAGGTTGGAGATAAAATCATGGGCTCCCGCAAGTTTTGCCGCCTCTATACATTCTTCGTCGGTTGCGTCCAGCCTTCCGTACCTTATATTTTCCATTACGGTTCCCGTGAAGAGATTTGTCTCCTGCAGAACCATTCCCACTGCATGCCTTAAGTCAGGCTTGCATATCTTGTTGATATTAATACCGTCGTATCTGATTTTGCCATCGGCTATATCGTAAAAACGGTTCAGAAGGTTTGTGATGGTTGTCTTGCCTGCACCTGTGGATCCCACAAAGGCTACCTTCTGTCCCGGCTTCGCGTATAGGGAGATATCGTACAGAACCTGCTTATCCTCCACATAGGAAAAGTCAACCATATCCAGCACTATATCACCTGCAAGGGGTGTGTAGGTTACGGTTCCATCGGCCTGATGGGGATGTTTCCATGCCCAGTGCCCTGTCTTCTTATCCGACTCAATAAGCTGTCCATCTTTTTGGACAACATTTACGAGATGCACATAGCCTTCGTCTGCCTCCTCTTCTTCATCAAGCAGATCAAAGATTCTCTGGGCGCCTGCAAGAGCCATGACAACTGAGTTAATCTGGTTTGAAATATTTGAAATGTTACCGGTAAACTGCTTGGTCATGTTAAGGAAGGGAACAGCAATCGAAATCGACATAGCCATACCCGAAAGGCTTAAGTTCGGCGCACCTGTAAGAAGCAGGATTCCACCCCAGACCGCTACAACAACATAAAGGATATTACCCATGTTGTTAAGTATCGGTCCTAAAATATTGGCATATATGTTAGCCTGCTTTGCCACATCATAAAGGTTATCGTTGATGGCATCAAACTCATCATTGCATATTGCCTCATGGGAGAACACCTTAACGACCTTACCGCCGTTTATCATCTCCTCAATATAGCCTTCAGTCCTGCCGATGGCCTTCTGCTGTTTGACGAAGAACTTTGCCGACCCTCCGCCAACCTTCTTGGTTATGGCAGTCATTGCCGCAACGCCTAAAAGGACTGCCAGCAGCATCCAGATGCTGTAATAGATCATGATTCCCAAAACCGTCACAAGTGTGATGACAGTGGTCAGAAGCTGAGGCATTGACTGTGATATCATCTGACGCAGTGCATCGGCATCATTGGTATAGTAGCTCATGATGTCGCCGGTATTATTTTGGTCAAAATATTTGATGGGAAGCTTCTGCATCTTATCAAACATCATGACTCTCAGTTTCTTAAGTGAGCCCTGGGTTATTATAGCCATGAGCTGCATATACAAAAGGTTCGCGATTATCGAAGCAACGTAAAGAGCTATGAGCACTCCGACAAGTCCCAGTATCTGTGATTTCACCCCGGACCAGTCCCCTGATTCATAGGAAGCTTCAACAACAGCGAGGATCTTCTGCATGAATACGGAAGGAATTGAGGTTACGATTGCGGAAAATACTATGAGTGCAAGCACAATGGGCAGCATCACAGGGAAAAATGAGAACATCATTTTAACAAAGCGGCCTATCATTCCCTTTTTAAGCTTTTCGGTGGGCATCATACCGCGACTGCCCTTCGGGCCCTTCATTGCACGTGGTTTATTCTCTGCCATTACTGCTCACCCCCTTCTGATTTTTCAGAGGCATTTTCAGTTATGTTAACCTGATCATTCCCTGAAGTCTCTTCACTTTCTTTTCCCGAGGATTTGTTCTGGGAAATGTATATTTCAGAATAAATCTCATTATTCTTAAGGAGTTCCTCGTGGGTTCCCACTGCCTCAATACGACCGTCATTTATGACAACGATCCTGTCCGCATCCTCAATGGATGCGGTACGCTGGGCGATTATGATCTTTGTGGTTTCCGGAATGAACTCCCTCATACCCTTCCTGATAAGGGCATCCGTTCTTGTATCGACCGCGGAGGTGGAGTCATCAAAGATAACGATCCTGGGCTTTTTAAGAAGTGCCCTGGCAATACACAGTCTCTGTCTCTGTCCGCCTGAAACGTTGGAGCCTCCCTGCTCGATATGGGTCTCATACTTATCGGGGAATGTCTCGATGAATTCATCAGCACATGCCAAATGGCAGGCTTCCTTAATCTCATCAAGGGTTGCATCCGGATTACCCCAGCGAAGGTTTTCCGCAATGGTTCCCGAGAAAAGCACGTTCTTCTGAAGTACCATTGATACTCCGTCCCTCAGTGTCTTAAGATCATAGTCCCTTACATCAACGCCGCCAACCTTTACTGCACCCTTATTAACATCGTAAAGTCTTGGAATCAGCTGCACAAGGGATGATTTTGCGGAGCCTGTGGCTCCGATGATTCCTATGGTCTCACCTGAATCAATGTGCAGGTTTATGTCGTGGAGCACGTCATGTTTTGCATTTGTCGCATACGCAAAATCAACATCCTCAAAGTCAATGGAGCCGTCCTTTAATTCCGTCACGGGATTTTCAGGACTTGTAATACTTGATTTTTCATCAAGTACCTCTGCAATTCTGGCTGCGGACTCTCCGGCCATTGTACCCATAACGACGATCATGTTGATCATCATAAGGGATGACAAGATCATCCAGCCGTAGGTTACCATTGCAGACATCTGGCCCACATCATAGCCTATGCCCTTATTTGAGATAACGAGATATGAACCGAAGGATAGGGTAAATGCCATTACAACATAAAGGCTGCCCTGCATTGCCGGTCCTATATAAGCCAGGATTCTCTCGGCCTTCGTAAAGTCAAGTCTTACCTCATCAGCTGCATCATCGAACCTTTCCATCTCATGGTCTTCCCTGACGAAAGCCTTAACAACTCTCATGCCGCGGATATTCTCTTCAACAGATTCATTGAGGCGGTCATACTTTTTGAAAATGCGCTTGAATATGGGCATTGCCTTTGAAGCCACAAGCAGCATGACAGCAGCCAGTATGGGCGTCACCACCACAAATACCAGGGCCATTCTGCCGGCCATGACAAATGCCATTATGAAGGCAAATATCAGCATAAAGGGCGCTCTTACCGCAATCCTTATAAGCATCATATAGGCTGTCTGCACGTTGGTGACATCAGTTGTCATACGGGTCACCAGTGAGGATGCGGAGAACTTATCGATGTTTTCGAAGGAAAAATCATTCACCGCGTGGAAAAGATCGTGCCTTAAGTTCCTTCCAAGGCCGCAGCTTGCATTGGCACAGGTCATGCCTGCAAGAATGCCGAAGGCAAGGGATCCCAGTGCCATGCATAAAAGGATCAGGCCGTACTTTACCAAAAGGCCCATGCTTAAGTCATCATTAAAACTGTTTACAAGATTTGCGATCGCGAAGGGGATAAAGCACTCAAGGATTACCTCGCAGGACACCAGGATCGGTGTCAGGATGGAATCCCGCTTGTATTCCCTTACGCAGGATAGAATTTTTTTTATCATGTTAATAACCTCGTCGCATGTCCCAAATCGAATTTCTCAGGGACGCTTCCGCTCTCGGTCCTCGCAGCGTACGTTACTAAGCTCGTAAAAGACCTCGCTAAGTAACGCGGCTCCGGAGAGCCCTGAGAAATTGATTGTGCCATGCTCCTTACATCTTTAAAAACTTCACTTCAAAATTCATTTGCAGAAGAAAGGATTAACCTTCCATCCTAACAAGCTTGGCAGCCTGATCCGCGGCAATACAGGCATCGATTATCTCCTGTATGTCTCCGTCCATGATCTTGTCAAGCTTGTAAAGCGTTAAGTTGATTCTGTGATCAGTGCATCGTCCCTGGGGGAAGTTATAGGTTCTTATCTTCTCCGAGCGGTCACCGGTACCGATCTGGCTTTTACGGAGTTCTGCCTCCGCATCATGGGCCTTCTGCTGCTCGATGTCATAGAGCTTTGCACGCAGAAGCGCAAAAGCCTTGGCCTTGTTCTGAAGCTGTGATTTTTCCGTCTGGGAATAAACCACGATGCCTGTGGGATAGTGGGTCAGACGCACCGCAGAATCGGTTGTGTTGACACACTGACCACCGTTGCCTGAAGCACGCATTACATCGATCCTGATGTCCTTGTCATCTATCTGGACATCTACCTCCTCAGCCTCCGGCATAACGGCAACCGAAATTGTTGAGGTATGGATTCTTCCTCCTGACTCTGTCTCCGGAACACGCTGAACACGATGGACTCCGCTCTCGTACTTCATTATCGAGTAAGCACCCTGGCCTGTGATCATGAAGGTTACGGATTTCATGCCGCCTATACCGATCTCGTCAACCTCCATCGTCTCAACCTTCCACCGTCTGGCCTCCGCGTAATGAACATACATGCGGTAGATCTCAGCTGCAAAAAGCGCTGCCTCATCTCCACCCGCACCGGCCCTTATCTCCACGATAACATTCTTATCATCATTGGGATCCTTGGGGAGCAGGAGGATCTTAAGCCTTCCCTCAAGCTGTTCCACACTCTTTCTTGCATCGGAAAGCTCTTCCTTTAGCATTTCGCGCATTTCCTCATCGTTTTCTTCCTCAAGCATTGCAAGGGAATCCTCGATGTCCTGCTTGCTCTTTTTGTACTCCCTATACGCTTCAACAATGGGAGTTAAGTCACTCTGCTCCTTCATGAGCTTTCTGAAGCGTTCCTGGTTGTCAGCTGTTCCCGGCTCTCCCAGTTCACTCATGATCTCCTCATATCTGATGAGCAGATCCTCTAACTTATCAAACATATTTCATCTCCTTTATATGGGATATTTTGCTATCTGTTATTTTATTTTTTGATCTTCCGCTCTTCCAGTCGGTAACCGGTTTCAATGTCTTATGTATTTTGCGGAAACCACCCTTGGATTTCCACCATAATCGGCTTTTATTTCAATATCGGAAAATCCCCCATCCGATAACAGCTGCTTTACCGCTTCACCCTGATCATAGCCGATTTCCAGATAGAGCCTTCCGTAGTTCGTTAAATATTTCGGGGCCTCACAGGCTATCCTTTTGTAAAAATCAAGTCCGTCATCTCCACCGTCAAGAGCCTTAATGGGATCATGATCCTTAACCTCGGACATAAGGGTAGGTATAACATCACTTCTTATGTAGGGAGGGTTTGAAACTATAATGTCGAAAAAGCCATTGTAATTCCGCGTTGGTTTACATAACTTATCACCATCATCGCTGTCAAAGGGTGAAAACAGATCTCCCTGCATGAATACAGGTCGTGGCTCAATTTCAAGAAGTCTTGCATTCTCCCTTGCGACTGAAAGTGCATCCTCTGAAATATCCGCGCCGTAGCCGTCCAAAAAGCGATAATGCATGAGTGATAACAGTATGCAGCCTGACCCGGTGCATAGATCCAACACCCTCATTCCATCCTCGGCATAGGTCATAACTTCTTCCACCAGGCATTCCGTATCCTGCCTTGGCACTAAAACCTTGTCACTCACCCTGAAGGTAAGGCCCATGAAGTCCTGGGTTCCCGTAATATGCTGCAGTGGTGTGCGATTTTCCCGTCGGGCTACAAGGCGCCTGTACAGATCCGCATTATCCTCCTCCACCTCCATTTCGGGGTGAGCTAAAAGAGTATTCCTGTCAGTCCCGCAAACATGCTCCAAAAGCAGCCTTGCATCAAGCTCATATTCAGTTATCCCGGCCGCTTTAAGCCCCTCGCAGCCTTCCAAATACAGTTCCTTGTATGATATCATCTACACTTCTTCACCGGACCCTGCATCGCCCAGTCCTCTTACACCTGCAAGTTCCTCTGCTGCCAGTCTCTCCTGCTCGTCAACATCATATCCGAACTCGTCTATGAAGAATTTCTTCCAGTCAAATACCGCCTCAACTGCGGCAATTGCCACCTCGATCATGTCGTCATCAGGCTCCCTGGTTGTGAGTCTCTGAAGCCACATACCCGGAGCCGAAAGGATCCTGACTAAAATAAAGTCTGATTTTCCCGCAAGGCGGATGATCTCGTAGGCAAGAGAGGCGATAACGGGAATGAGCAGAAGCCTAATAACAACCCTCATTACCGGCTCCTCCACCCTTATGAATATGAACAGGATCACGCTTAAGAACACAACAAAAAACAAAAAGCTTGTTCCGCATCTCTTATGCTGCCTTGAGGAATTACGCACATTCTCAACCGTAAGAGGATAAGCGTTTTCAATGCAGTTGATGCATTTGTGTTCTGCCCCGTGGTACATGAACACTCTTCGTATATCCTTCATGCAGGAGATGAGGACTATATACAGAACAAAGATTATAACCCTCAAAACGCCCTCGGCAATTCCTATCATGGTTTCCGACATAATGTATTTTGTAAGCATCTGGGCCAGAAAATACGGAAGAAGCATAAACAGTCCGATTGCGATTGCAATTGAGAAGATCACGGTTATGGTTGATAACACCTTATCCGAATTGTCTCCGAAAATGCGGTCCAGGATCTTTTCCCTTTTATGGGTATCCTGTTCCTCCTCATAAAAGGAAGCGGAATAATTAAGGGTTCTCATGCCCAGTATCAGTGAGTCAATGAAATTGAACACACCTCGTATAAAGGGTACTCTCGAAATGCCTTTTATGGGGAGGAAGGATTCATACTCCTCCACAACCACATCTATATCCCCCTGGGGTGTTCTCACCGCAACGGAATATTTTTCCTGATTTTTCATCATGATGCCTTCAAGGACTGCCTGACCGCCTATCCCCGAATAATGCTTTCCCTGATTTTTGCGCAGACGCTTTTTCTTTTTTCTTGCCATAAAATCATCCTCATTCAAATGTCAAAATCAAATATTATCATGCTTTTGTGACTAAAAAATGTCTTTTTTAAAACTAAAAGAAGGGATGCACGCCCTGCGCGCATCCCTTCTATAGGTAAATCTAAGCCTGTACGCCGTACTTTCTGTTGAACTTATCAATACGTCCGTCAGTTCTTGCGTTCTTCTGCTGGCCTGTGTAGAATGAATGACACTTTGAACAGATCTCAACGTGGATCTCGGGCTTTGTAGAACCTGTTACGAATGTGTTACCACAGTTACAGGTAACTGTTGCCTGATAGTAGTTAGGATGGATTCCTTCTCTCATTGTTTTCACCTCTCTGATATATTCCTGCGATCCCGTTAGCGAAGTCATATTTCCGACATGACTTCCGGGGAGCGACTATTCGCTCACATAAACAGCGTTGCTATTGTAACACAAGGTTTCCCCGGAAGCAACCTTTTTGTTGTGTTTTTCTTAAATAACTTTCGCAACGTATTTATTGGCTTCAAAACAGTCTTATCTTCTTGATAAGTTCTATGAATTCTCTGTTGTTGCGGGTCTTAACAAACTGATCCAGGATTCGTTCCACTGCTTCTTCGGGCTTGATGCCGTTAATGGCCTTGCGCATTACATTGATCGCTTCAACCTCTTCCGGTGTAAGAAGCAGATCGTCTCTCCTTGTTCCGGACTTGGGAATATCTATGGCAGGGAACACTCTCTTTTCGGAAAGCTTTCTGTCAAGCACCATTTCCATATTGCCTGTACCCTTAAATTCCTCATATACAACGTCATCCATCTTGGAACCTGTATCCACAAGTGCAGTTGCAAGCACGGTAAGGGAACCTCCCTCCCGCATGTTTCTTGCAGCGCCGAAGAAGCGCTTCGGCATATGGAGAGCTGCGGGATCAAGACCACCTGATAAGGTTCTTCCTGAAGGGGGAACAGTAAGGTTATAGGCTCTTGTCAGTCTTGTGATTGAGTCAAGCAGGATCATAACATCCTCACCATGCTCCACAAGACGCTTTGCCCTTTCAATTACCATTTCCGACACTCTCTTATGATGCTCGGGAAGTTCATCAAAGGTTGAGTAAATGACCTCAACATTATTGCCTCTTATTGCCTCCTTGATGTCCGTAACCTCCTCAGGACGTTCGTCGATCAGCAGAATGATAAGGTGCATCTCCGGATTATTGCAGGTCACTGCCCTGGCAACATCCTTAAGAAGTGTTGTTTTACCGGCCTTGGGAGGTGATACGATCATACCACGCTGTCCCTTGCCCACAGGGGACATAAGGTCCATGATACGCATTGAAACAGGGCCTCCGGGCACCTCAAGCCTAAGCTTTTCATTTGGGAATATAGGTGTGAGATCCTCAAAGTTCGGACGACGTGATGCCTCATTAGGTGACATTCCGTTTATTGTCTTAACAAACAAAAGTGCCCCGAACTTATCAGTAGGATTTTTAACCCTTGTATTTCCCTGGATGATATCACCTGTCTTAAGGCCAAAACGTCTTATCTGGCTGGGAGCAACATAGACATCATTCTCCCCGGGCAGATAGTTCTCGGATCTTATAAAACCATACCCATCAGAGAGCACCTCAAGGATGCCGGTAACCTCGATTCCGGAGTCAAGCTGTTTCTTATCATCCGAAATCTCATTATCATCCTTTTTATCCTGCACACTGCCTTCAGTCTTCTCTGCAGGCTGCTCTTTTGCATTTCCGGCAGCATTTCCTTCCTCCGGCGCGTTCTTGTCAAGCTCAAGCATTGCATCGATAAGATCGCCCTTTTTCATTGTGGAAACCCCTTTTATCTCCCGGGCCTTTGCAATGTCCTTAAGTGCCGAAAGGGATAGTGATTCATATCTCTCTCTTGTCATATAAATCCTCCTTAAAATTCTTAAATAGTTGGTTGAATTAGTTGATTAAATTAGCTATGATTATACAGATTCACATATGTCCGGAGGCACCATGACAGAACCGCGAACACTTACAAAACTGATAATTCTCTATATGCTTGATATGGTTGAATTCCCATTATCAAAAGCTCAGATTTTTGATTTTGTTCTCGAAAAGGAGTACACGAATTATTTTACCCTTCAGGAAGCACTGCACCAGTTAGAAGACTCCGGTTTCGTCAGTGCCGAGCAGATGCACTCCGTAACTCTTCTCACCATTACCGATGAAGGAAGAGAAACCCTGAGATTCTTCCAGGGACGTATTTCTGATGCTATAAAAAATGACATATCATCCTATTTAACGGATAATAAGGTTGAACTTCACAACGAGGTATCAGTCACAACAAACTACTACCGGATTGGAACAGGTGAATATGTTGCCGAGCTTACTGCAAGGGAAAAAACAAGTGAGCTTATATCATTAAGACTGAATGTTCCAAGCGAGGATGCCGCCGAAACAATCTGTGAGAACTGGAAAAAACAGTGCACAGACCTATATTCATATCTTTTGGGAAATCTTTTATAGAATGGAATCTGATAATAAGATAAGTCTCTTATTACTTATCGGAACAATCTTCCTCCGACTTTAGCCATTTCATATGTTCTTTGATCTTTTTCTCATACCCGTTATCAGAAGGTGTGTAAAACTCCCTGCCTGAAAGTTCATAGGGCATGTACTGCTGACGTACGTAATGCTTTGGATAGTCATGGGAATACTTATATCCTTCCCCATGTCCTAACTTTGCCGCGCCTTTATAGTGGGCATCCTGAAGGTGAACCGGAATTGTTATGTTTCCAACCTCCTCGTTGGCTCTTGAAGCAGCAAAGATAGCCTCGCAGGCCGCATTTGATTTTGGGGCGCAGGCCACATATATCGCCGCATGGGATAAGATGATCTGGGACTCCGGCATTCCAATCCTCTCCACCGCCTGGGCTGCAGCCGTTGCAACCACGAGAGCCTGGGGATCCGCATTTCCCACATCCTCAGAGGCACATATCATTATCCTTCGGGCTATGAAGGTCACGCTCTCTCCGGCGTTCAGCATACGTGCCAGATAAAAAACAGCTGCATCAGGATCAGAACCTCTCATGCTTTTTATAAAAGCGGAAATGGTATCGTAATGGTTGTCTCCGTCCTTATCGTATTTAACAACTCTCTTCTGGATGCACTCCGATGCAACCTCCAAAGTTATATGGATAAATCCGTCATCAGCCCTGTCTGTTGTCATGATGCCAAGCTCGATCGCATTAAGTGCGGCTCTTGCATCTCCATCGGCAATATCCGCCAGAAAATCAAGTGCCTCCTCATCGGCAACAGCCTTATAGGCTCCCATACCCTTTTCAGTATCATTAAGCGCTCTTAAAAGAAGAGACTTGATGTCTTCTGCCGACAGGGGTTTTAACTCGAATATCCTTGATCTGGATATAAGTGCTCCGTTAACCTCAAAATAAGGGTTCTCCGTTGTGGCCCCAATAAGAATGATCGTCCCATCCTCAACAAACGGAAGCAGATAATCCTGCTGGCCCTTATTGAATCTGTGGATCTCGTCCACAAAAAGGATGGTGCGGCGACCGTACATTCCATACACTTCCCCGGCCTTTTTGGTAACCTCCTCCATATCCTTCTTGCCTGCAACCGTGGCATTAAGCTGAACAAATTCAGCACTTGTCGTATTGGCTATTACCTTGGCAAGGGTTGTTTTTCCGGTTCCCGGCGGGCCGTAAAATATGACAGAGCTTATCTTGTCCGCCTTGATCGCCCGATATAAAAGCTTATCCTTCCCAATTATGTGCTGCTGCCCCACTACCTCGTCAAGTGTTGTGGGCCGCAGTCTCGAAGCAAGAGGCGACTCCTTTTCCATATTCTGTTCACGCATGTAGGAAAACAGATCCATGTCCATTTCATTCACACAAATTTATTAAGGGTCTCATCATACTCATAATCGATTGATGAAAGCTTTGATAGCAATTCTTCCTTATCAGCATCCATATCCTCACAGAGTGCATCAAGGCTTTTGTAATAATCTCTTAACTTAAGATTGATGACACTTAGTAGCATCATCGGATCATTTGGCAGATTTTTATCCATCAGTAGGTATCCCTCAGTGTTCTTATAACAAGCTGCTGTTCAAGTTCATATCCGTTCTGGATTTCAGGTACGTTGGGATTTAAATACCTGATATCCGACTTTTTAAGTGTAACCGTCTTTTCCCTCTTTGATGTCAGATGGAAATAGTTATCCGAAAAGATTGCATCAGCCTGTTTAAGGTCGATCTCCACAAACGCCGCAAAGCCTCCGGAGCTCATGCGGATGACATATTCATCAACCAGTTCGATAACCGAATAGGATATTGAAGAGTTGTCAAGCTTAAGCCTCTTATAGGGAACGAAAACCTCGATTTCAGAAGACTCAACCTCTCCGTCCTCATTAATGAACTCGGCCTCGATAAATACCTCATTCTCTCTTCCGGCTATCAGCGGTGTGTAATCAAGCTCACATACCTTTGAAACACCGAAAGGAGGTATGTCAACCTCATACTCGGCCTCATGAAGCATTCTGAAGTCCATGGTAAGAAGAGTCACCTTAACACGTCTTGTTTCAAAATCACGTGTCTCATTCTGGATAAAGATGGACATTATATTACCGTTTCTGACAATGGATCCGGCTATGTTGGCATAAAAATATCTGGCGAAATACTGAAGGGGCTTCCATCTGCCGAAGTAATCAATACTGGACCAGGATGCAACCGGCCAGTTATCGTTAAGCTGCCAGTAAAGAGTACCCATTGTACATTCACGGTTACGTCTGAAATGCTGAACTCCGGTCTTTATGGCAAGTGCCTGCTGGATCTGAGAAAGGTAAACAACGGATTCAAAGTCCTTGGGGAACAGGAAATTATCCGCCATATAATTAAGGATCCTTGAATTGGCTCCCTTGTTTTTCTGGTGGGACTCCATTACCACGGAGAAAATATTCCGATCATCCTCTCTTGTAAAGGAACTGATCGTCTTGACCGACGGGAATGACTGGAATCCGAACTCCGAAACAAACCTTATATTATGCTCTGCATAGGAAGAGAAGGGTGCAAGTCCGTGCCATACCTCCCAGCAATGTGCATCCCCTGCTGCCTCAGAGGAAGGATCGTTAAAGCCGCCACCTGAGGAAGGAGATGACTTCCAGTAAAAGGTCTGGGGCGCATGTTCCCTTGCAAGCTCGGGAAAACGCTCCTCGAACAGCCTGAAGTAATCCCTTCTGAGGGCATCCGAGTGGCCTTTAAATTCATCCCATTCGGAAAATCCCAGTTCTATTTCATTATTACCGCATATGAGTCCTAGACAGGCATGATGTCTGATACGCGATATGTTATCAATAACCTCTGCCTCCACGCTCTTTCTGAAGTCCTCGGTAACATCATATATATTGCAGGCAAACATAAGATCCTGCCATACGATAAGCCCGTATTCATCGCAGAGTTCATAAAACGTGTCGGAAGGGTAGTAGCCACCGCCCCACACACGTATGGTATTAAAGTTGCTCTTGATACAGGACTTAAGAAGGTAGTCTATCTTCTCCTTGGTTATGAATGAATAGATGGTATCCTCGGGAATGTAGTTGGCGCCCATGGCAAAAATACGGACACCGTTTACGGAAAATCCGAAAGACCTTCCGAACTCATCCTTCTCCTGGATAACATTAATGATCCTTAAGCCGATCTTATAGCTTTTTGAGTCCCACTGATTGCCGTTCATATCCAGGGCAAATACAGAAACCGTATATAATGGATGCTCTCCGAAACCATTAGGCCACCAGAGCTTTGGACTCTCGATTTCCATAAAGAGGGTAGCCTCATTACCATTCATGGTCTCCGTTATGGCGCTTACTCTTCCATCGGGAGTAACGATCTCAGACTGGATAATATAAGGTCCGGGCCTGAACAGTTCGGCCTTAACCCTTATCTCAAGGGTAACCTTTTTCTTCTCATGGTGCTGGATTATAAGTACATCATCAAGACGCACAAGGCTGTAGCCTATAAGATCGATGCTCCTCCATATACCGCAGTCCGGTATCTGGGGACCCCAGTCCCAGCCAAACATGCTGTGAGCCTTTCGAATATACTGGTTGCCACTCATACAGCCATTGGGAGTATAATGTATGTCCTTCTCAAAGCTGGGCTTGCGATTCTCGATGTAATTGATCGGAGAAAATATCTCCACCATAATGGTGTTGACACCCATACGTAAAAACTGCTTAACATCGAAATAATACGTACGGTGCATATTGTCAGTCTGCCCGACAACCATATTGTTGATATATATCCTGGAAATGGTGTCAATTCCCTTACAGCACAGTCTTACCCTCTCCTGCTCCATAAGTTCCGGCATAACCTCGAACTCTCTGGCAAAAAAGTAGTCCCTGCGGAACATTTCCCTTGTTTCATATTCATTAGTACCGAAAAAAGGATCCTGAACCCTGTGCTGAACCAGCAGCGCCGAAAGAACCGATCCCGGAACATCGGCCTCAATATAGCCGTCGGAACCGCGCTCATTCATGATCCATTTTCCATTTAGCGTCTGAAAGATCATCTAAGTCACCTCTGTACACGCATTATAACGAACGCGTGTTCGAAAGTAAAGTATAAAATTAAATTTTGTGAAAACTGCCAAAATCGGCTGTGATTGCTTCTTAAATAAACAAGTTAGATTTGTAATATTCCCACAAAAAAACAAACGACTCTTATTGAAGTTTACTATAAGCACTTCGTCATTTTTTGTCAATCGGAAAATTCGATTCCGATTGTTCTTCCCATCATTTCATTACCACATAACAGTCATACCTTATGGCCTTCCCCTTAAGCATATAATTCGGAGATTTTCCCGCAAGGTTCGGACTCTTTAAGGGGCGCTTTACGATTATCCTCCCGGCCTTCGATGAAAGTGCTGCTTCAAAAAGCTCATTTTCCGATGAGCAGGGTGGTTCAAGCTTCTGTATAAGCTGAAGTTTCTTGTTGATGAGTCCGCTCTTCTGGCGCTTGGGAAACATAGGATCTAAATAAACAACGTCAAGATCATCAAGATTATTCTTAAGATATTCAATACTGTCTCCGGGATAAACCTTCATGCGTGATACGATATCCCTGATCTGGGGATTTTTCCTGCCTCTTCTTATCGCATCCTTTAAAAGTGTTGCAATAACAGGATTTTGCTCACATAGGGTAACATCATAGCCGTAAGCTGCGATCAAAAAGGCGTCCTCCCCCATTCCCGCAGTTGCATCAACTGCCTTTAATCCTTTTACCGGCCCATCGGTCTTAACCGCCCTTGCCAGCATTTCATGGCTTAGCCTCCCATCGCTTACCCGGTGCAGCATTCCTGCAAAATCCCCCTGATAGCTTAACCCATAGCCTGTAAGTGATACCCCTGCCGCATCAAAAAGAACGGTGAGGTCTTCCCCGTTTTCACTAAGGATAGGTGCTCCGAGCTTCGCTGCAAGAGAGCCTGCCAGATCCTTATCTCCCCCTTTCTCAATTCGTATCACCACTTTATTTTCCGTCATATGCGCCTCCCGGCAAAATCAAACCTTATTATTTTTAAGTGAACATTAAAGAACGGAAGCCGATTCGATCATCTGCTTCCGTTCTTATATTACCACATCATCCAAGGGACTTCCCTCCATTGTTTCTGTTACTTCCTTCCGGATACTTCCTAACCTTTCTCTTAGGTTTAAAGTTTTTGTTCTATATTCAGTTGTCTTAATCGCTCTGTCGGATCCTATAATTATCGGTTATCACCGGGCTTTCTTTACAACCGCTTATTTTTTAGTGACACCGTAGGCTTTTCTTCGCTTAATCCTCTCACAGGCTTTTTATATGTTAAATTTTGTATCCTTTGGAAATCCGTAACCAAATCTTTAAGTTACTTTTGCACTATGTGTTTCATTTGATTAAGGGTTTATGTGTTAGGTGGTCTGTACCTCCTTTGCTTAGATTCATCTTCACTTCTTAAGATGGTGTATTGGTCGATTTCTTTTCGATTTGTTATGTCTTGTTTGGTATGGTTAGACTATACCACCATGGTTTTTAATTGTCAACACTATTTTTAAATTTTTTTTAAATTTTTTGACAATTTTGATTATTTTGCGATTTTGTCGAGTGAATTTGCGAATAAAAAAAGCTCCCGGCAGAACCGGAAGCTTTTAAAATTCAGGTATTTTACTTTAGGTATTCCGAGATTATGCTTTTTGCCGTATCCGGATCATCTGATACTGACAAAACCGCAAAATTGCCTGAGGTTGCGATCACTGCGGCATTAAGCTTTGTCAGCTCCTCGGGAACATAATCCTGATAGCTTTCCTTCTGCTCCGATACTCTTGTTTTAAATGCCTCTGAGGCCTTTTTGGCATCATCTGAAGATGCGCATTTTAAAACAACTATCTCCTCCGCTGTTGCTCCTGTTGACTCATAGATTGCAGAATCGGTTACATTAACCTCTGAGAGGTTTATGATCATCAGTGCCGTATCAAGATCCATTTCAGTCATTTCATCTGCATAGGTGATCTTCTGTAAAAGATCATTTCCGATCGTTTTTGCGTCGGCATCCGCTGCGCCCCCTGAAGATCCGCATCCGGCAAGCAGAGCAAGGCCTGCTGCCATCACAACACATAAAAGTACACGCAATTTTTTCATAATATTATCCTCCGTTATTAATCTGTTCCGGCTGTTATTCAACCACAACCGCATGCTCCATAAGATACTGCTTCCATACTCCCATATACGCCGAGGCAAGATGTATTCCATCTGAAGTCATTTCCGATTTAAGGCATCCGTTTGAATCCGAAAGCACGGGACCCGCATCTATATAATAGCACTGATGCTCTGCCGCGAACTGCTTAAGCGCCGCATTTCTCGCAATAATGTTCGGATTGTTGTGGGTCGAATCCGAGGCTGATTTTGCAGCGGTTACAGGCAGCACTGCATGGATATAGATTATCGCTCTGGGCTGCATCTGCCTCAGTTTTTCAATAACCTCCGCATATACCTCCTCAAACCTTTCCTCGCTCGTACCCATTTCGTTAAGTCCCACCTTTATGTAGATCTTGGTAAAGGCATTGTAAGGCATTACGCTGAAGATCGGCACCTTTCCGTTTCCTGTCTGCACTGCCTTAAAGGTCTGGTAATTCATTATGTTAAAGCTTGTTGCGCAGTAATTGGTCCCCGGAATCCCCGACCACATGCAGAAGCCGTAAAATCGGGAGTCTCCAATGAACAGAGCATCCTCAAAATAGCTTTCGTCTACAGCCGTAAAGGGAAGTGGATAACCCTCATCCGGATTTTTAACATTTGCCTGGGCAGTTGTCGTAACCACCATTGCCTGGTCCTCACCGGCCCTTAATACGCTTCCAACAGCCGAAAGCTCCGATGAGACAACAAGCTTGCCGTCTTCGGTAACATCTCCCACACTGTTTCCATCGCCTCCGGTTTCACCATCATCAGCTTCCTGATTTTCCTCTTGAGTATCGGCTACTGTTTCGGACTCTGTCTCCTCTTCATCCGTAGCTTTCTCTCTCTCTGTGACCTCTTGGGTTTCCTCATTCGCATCTATGAATGTAAGGGCGGTATCCTCATCTGAAGCTTCGCCCTCGTCAGCCTCTATAAAGGTAAGACCGTCATCTGATGATTTCCCGGAAGGAGAGCCTGCCATGGCGGCGAAAAGATCTCCCGGTGTTTTACCCATATCCCATAATGCCAGGGATGCGCCAACAACAATTGCCACAAGGAGCGTGAACACCATTGTGCAGGCGACCACTATTATCCTGTTTCTCCTGTGGACCCGGGTTCTCTCTCTTGAGGCATCCTCAAAGTCATCTAACCTATGATGCTCATCCCCAAATCTTTTTTCATGTTTTGAAGCATTGTCAATCGACACCGGCGCAGATTCCTCATCCATGATGTTTTCCAGCTTCTTGTCGACTTCCTCGCCGTCCTTACCCGGTTTTACAATACGAATTTTTCTCTTATTATCCACTATAGTCTCCGACTGATCATTATTTCAGCAATTTATAAAAATGATTATCCTCATTTAAGAAGGAATAATTATACAGCATTAAAATATCCGCCTCGGGATTCTCCTTCAAAAGCTCCGATACCGAACCGCCCATATACCTTAAATCGGCAATCTCTATTGTATCATAATTCCGGGTCAAAAAGGGGATCAGACAATTGGCATAGGAATCCTTGAAAATTATAAGGCTTTTTCTGTCGCCTCCGGCAAAATCATCCTCTGCCTTAACCGTCGCCCTTCCGAAATTACCATACATGAACATAGCATATTTATCGTAGATTTCAAGCTTTGATTCATCATACAGTGAATCATATTCTCCGTTTTCGGTAATGTAGGTGATTTTGGGTGTGTCATAATACTCTATTACATCCGGGTCGATTAAAAAGGCCTGGTATTTTGCATAGAAGGTCCCGTAAAAATCAGATGCGGTATGTTTCTGAACTTTTGTTATGTCAACCACGCTTGCATCTTCAGAATCCACTACCCGCGAATCGGTTTTATCTCCGGAATCATCCCACTCGACGCTTTTAGTTGACATAACTTCGCATATTTTCTCATATGCATAATATGCCGCCCTGCTCGTCCAGTGATGGTCTGTCCTGTAATACAAATCCTCTCCCTCATGCTCCTTTAATGCCTCCGTAAGATCAATAAAAGTACCTTTTTTATTGACCGACATCCAGAGGTCTGCCTCTTCGTTCATTTTTTCTTCATCAAGCACCGGAACGCCCACAGGCAGTTCGTCACTGTTCATATATACCGAAGTGGGAGCAAAGGCAACATACACTTCTCTTTGAGAATTTTTTATAAACTTATCTATCGTTGCGAGATTATTCTCAAACTGTAAAGTATCTGCTGTTGACTTATCAAAAAGACGTCCGTCCCTTCCCCTTACGATCCCATGATTTTCTATCTTGCCGGCAAGGGTATCAGCTGCTGTTTTCACCCTGATGAGTGCGTTCCTTAGGGGCACCTGCTCATCTGTGTAGGTCTCAAACTCCTCCATAAAGCTGCCGTCCAAGAGAGAGGATAAGGAAACCTCCGGGCGCATCGTAAGATAACGGTTTTCAACATCGGAAAAGTCATGCTGCTTACCGAAAATATATCCCAGAAGCATTGCAAGGCAGAACATGCCCATTATAAGTGTCAGAGGATATCTTAATATGGAATTTTTCTTTCTACCTTCAAACTTATCCATAATGCACTTCCCCGTCTAAAACCTGAAATACAAAAACGGATTGTAGCTTGCATCCGCCAGGCAACAAACGGAAATAAACAGTATCATAAGCAGCACTGCCACTCCGAGGGGCTTTCTTTTATATCTGTTGTAGACCCCAACAAGAGCAGGTGTTGACAAAACACACCCGAGAATGCAGATGATCCCGTAATTTCTGAGGTAATATAAAACGTCCGTATCAAAATCAAAGGATACAAGCCTTGCAAAGAACACTCCCATTTCCCTGATGTCCGTAATGGCGAATATCATCCAGGATAAGCCTATGAGAAGGAGTGAATAAATCCTTGCAAAAATCCTGTGGGACGCAAGAAAATCCTTTAAAAACTGCTTTTCAAGCACCAGTATTATGAAAAAGAACAAACCCCAGAATATAAAATTCCATCCGGCTCCGTGCCAGAAGCCCGTAAGAAACCACACAATAAATAGGTTGACATAAGTCTTTGCAGGACCCTTCCTGTTTCCCCCAAGGGGTATGTAAACATACTCCCTAAACCACCCGGATAAGGTCATATGCCAGCGTCTCCAGAATTCCGTGATGGACAGTGAAATATATGGGAAATCAAAGTTCTTCGGTATATTAAAGCCCATCATTTTCCCAAGTCCTATGGCCATCAGGGAATAGCCGTTAAAATCAAAAAAAATCTGAAGGGTATATGCCAGAACGCCCAGCCAGCACAATCCCATGGAAGCATTCTCATAGCCGATTGCGCCAATGTCATCCCAAAGGGCTCCCACATTATTGGCAATCAAAACCTTTGATCCCAGTCCCAGGATAAAGGTTGCTATTCCATCCTCCACGTCCTCAAGTGATGCTCTTCTGTTCTTAAGTTCACAACTGACCTGGGAGTAAACAACTATGGGGCCTGCGATCAGCTGAGGAAACATAACAAGGTATGTGCCCAGGTTTAAAAGATTATGCTCGCATTTTATCCTGCCCCTATACAGATCGATCACATAAGAAGCAATCTGGAAGGTATAAAAGCTAATGCCCAGTGGCAATGTTATGTCAACCGCGCTCAGAGGACCACTGCCTCCCGTCAGTCCCCCGATAAGTGAGTTGATATTCTCAATAAAGAAGTTTGTGTACTTAAATACTCCCAGCATTCCGAAATCGAAAGCAAGGGTAACTATCAGAGTGATTTTGCGCCATAGCGCCTTATTCTCAAACTTCTCGATGAAAATACCGCCTATGTAGTTAACCAGGATTGATATTCCGATAAGGATCAGGTATCTGGGTTCGCCCCAGGCATAGAAAAGAATGCTGCCCCCAAAGAGGACAACATTCTTAAACCTTGCCGGAACTATGTAGTATATTCCGAAAAATATGGGTATGAACCAAAATATAAAAAGTAAGCTGGAGAAAATCATATATTAAATCAAGGGATATTTCTTTGTAAGCTCGTCCACGATGGCACGTGCCTTAGGCACGCCGGCTTCCTTCTCCTTAACAACAAAAGCTATGGCCTCGGCGATCCTGTCCATATCCTCTGTATTCATGCCGCGGGAGGTAACTGCGGGAGTTCCTAAACGGATACCGCTTGTGACAAAGGGCTTCTGGGGATCATTGGGAACCGTATTCTTGTTGGCTGTGATATGGGCCTCGTCAAGAAGCTTTTCAATCTCCTTGCCTGTAAGCTCCTGGGGACGAAGGTCAAGGAGCATCAAGTGGTTGTCGGTGCCCCCGGATACGATTGATAAGCCACGGTCTAAAAGGCCCTTGCAAAGTGCCTGGGCATTATCAACAATATTCTTACCGTACTGCTGAAACTCAGGTGACAACGCTTCCTTAAAGCATACGGCCTTGGCTGCAATAACATGCATTAAAGGACCACCCTGGATACCCGGGAAAATGGCCTTGTTGAAGTTATATTTATCAGCTGCCGCCTGATTGCAGAGGATAAGTCCTCCTCTGGGTCCTCTTAAGGTCTTATGGGTTGTTGTTGTAACAACATCCGCATAGGGGATAGGGCTTTCGTGCTGGCCTGTTGCTACCAGGCCTGCAATATGTGCCATGTCAACCATAAGGCATGCGCCGACCTCATCGCAGATCTCACGGAATTTCTTAAAGTCGATTGCCCTTGCATAGGCAGATGCACCTGCAAGGATCATCTTGGGCTTACACTCAAGTGCAAGGCGACGGACCTCATCATAATCAATAAAGCCCTCATCATTAACTCCGTAATGTACACAGTTAAAATATTTACCTGACATATTGACCGGTGAACCATGGGATAAATGTCCGCCATGATCAAGGTTCATGCCCATGTATGTATCACCGGGCTCAAGGATTGCGAAAAATACCGCCATGTTGGCCTGAGCTCCCGAATGGGGCTGGACGTTGGCATAATCGCAATGGAATAATTCCTTTGCTCTCTCCCTTGCAAGCTCCTCCACAACATCCACACACTGGCAGCCGCCGTAGTAACGCTTTCCGGGATATCCTTCGGCATATTTATTGGTAAGAGGGCTTCCCATTGCAGCCATAACTGCCTTTGAAACCCAGTTCTCAGATGCAATCAGCTCGATGTGGCTGTTCTGACGTTCCTGCTCTGACACAATGGCATCAGCAATCTCAGGATCAACTGATCTTAAATCGTCAAGTGAATACATATTTTCCGTCCTTTCATAGGCTGCCCGGCACTATCGCCTTCGGCAAAATCATATAAATCTCACAAGCCAAAATTATAATTTAGTTACAAATATATTGCAAGGCATCATTTTGCAGGGGAATATATCATTTTAAGCTGCCCCGGATTTAAGGTTACCACCATCTCCGAGTGTATCCCGTTTGATTCCCCGTCAGCGTGAACAGGCGCCGGGGCGGATGAGGTAACAACAACCTTTTTGGCCCTGTACAGCTCTATTCCCTTGAATCCCGTATGCTCCCCCTTATAGGCAGTTGGCAGTATTCTTAAGACCTTAAGCTTCATAAGGTTATGGGCGCAGCATATATCCAGGATGCCGTCATCATATTTTGCGTCAGGGCAGAACTTAAGTCCTCCTCCTTCAAAGCAGGTATTCATAACGGATATGAACAGATATTTTGTGAACTTCAGGGTTTCTCCATCATCAAGAGTTATGGTGCAGGACAGTCTGGGAGCCCTGATCAGCTGCTTTAACGCTATGATAACGTAGGTGAGGGATCCTAAATGGAATTTATTCAAGGTGTCCTTTATATTGGACTTAAGTGCCTCGTGGCATATTGAGGCATCGTATCCTATTCCGCAGGATACGGCAAAGCTTCTTTCGTCCTCGCCTGCTTTTACCCTTCCCACATCAAGCATGATGTAATCCTTTGGATCAAGGACTGATGAAAGAGCATCATCAGTGTCCGTTGTAAGGGACAAGGCTTTTGCAAGGTCGTTGGCAGAGCCTGCGGGAATGTAACCGAAGGTAACCTTAGTAAGGTCATCGATTCCCGTTAAGGTCTCATTCACGGTCCCATCACCTCCGAGTACCACAATAGTGGGATTATCCTCGCTCTTACAGATCTGCCTTGCAAAATCAGTCGCCGAACCCGGGCCTGTTGTTAAGTGGGCATTATAGGTTATCTGACGTTTCGCCAGGGTCTTTGAAACCTTTTTCCAGACCTTCGCCGCATTCCCCGAGGATGATGTGGGGTTAACTATAAAATTAAGCATTTTTTCTCCCTCTTTTAATGTCCGGTTTTATTTAATCCATTTCCGGGCGCCTCATTATACTTTATGTAAACCAAAATCATCTCCAGATTTTCATCTGCCTGGCTTCATATATAAGTTCATCCCTGAAATCAGGATGAGCAATTGAAATAAGACGCTCTGCTCTCTCCCAGCTTGTTGCGCCTTCAAGGTTCACAACACCGTATTCAGTGGCAATGTAGTAGACCTGGCTCCTGGGTGAGGTTATGATCTCTCCGGTAAAGGAAGGGACTATTCCGGAATGGAGCTTTCCCTCCTTATCCTTAAAGGTTGAGTTAAGACATATAAAGGCTTTTCCGCCCTTTGATATAGATGCTCCCTCAAGGAAATCAAGCTGCCCACCGGAACCGCTTATATGGCGGTGTCCCACACTCTCAGAGCTCACCTGGCCGTAAAGGTCCACGCTTATGCAGCTGTTAATGGAGACCATGTTATCGATCTGGCCTATTATCTCAGGCTTATTAACATATTCAAGGGGATAGGCCTTGATACTGGGATTGTTGTCAAGCCACTCATAAAGCTCTGCCGATCCCACTGCGAATCCCAGAACGCTCTTATATCTGTTTATATTCTTATACTTATTGGTGAGCTTTCCGGCCTTAAAAAGCTCAAGATAGGCATCGGAACACAGCTCAGTATGCATTCCAAGATCCTTGAGGTCTGATTTTGCGAGTAATCGCCCTACAGCATCAGGCATGCCGCCTATTCCTATCTGAAGGGTTGCACCGTCAACCACATAGGGGATGATGTTCTCGGCGATCCTCCGCTCTGCCTCGGTTATTACATGTTCCTTCGATGCCTTAAAGGGCTCGTGAGGGCCTTCAACCACATAATCAACATCTGATATGTGGACACAGTCGTCATAGCCGCCTCTCACGTTAGGCAGGTTTTCATTGATCTCAAGGATCACGATCCTGGCCTGTCTTAGGATCTCCGCCGAAGTTCCGGTATTTACCGAGAAGTTAAAGTATCCGTGCTTGTCCATTGGCGGCACCGCGATCATTGCCACGTCAACGTCCAGGAAAAAGTGATAATAGGCCGTAAGATTATGAAAGATCATGGGGGTGTAATAGCACAGGCCACGGTCGCACAACTTTCTCTCATAGCTTGAGCAATGCCAGGAATTATAGGTAAAGTGCTCCTTACTCTCATCGCACTCTGCCACCTCGATGGGTCCAAACAGCAGATTTCCTCTTATCTTAACGTCAAAAAGCTCATCCCTTCTCTTTGCCAGTGCCCGGTCCAAAAGGACAGGCATGGAGGTCGCCGTTGTATAGTCAACCCAGTCGCCGCTTTTTACTACCTTAACGGCTTCTTCCGCCGTTACCAGTTTGCTTTTATATTCACTTACGTAATCCATAACCCCTCCCTGTACATTGCCGGCTTTTGGCAACATGCGGTATTCTGTGTGATTTTCCAAAATAATCATGGATTTAAGGTGTTAAAACCTTTATAATGTTTACATAAAATGCGTATTGCGCAAATCAAATGATCGGAGTCAAAATCATGCAATTTCTGTATTTCCTTGAAGGCATAAGAAATCCCATCCTCACGGTGATAATGGAGATCTTCAGATATTTCGGAGAAGAAATGGTTCTTTTGGGACTACTCTCCGTCCTTCTTCTGTGCATTGATAAAAAAACAGCCTATAATATCGGCTTTACCTTCTTTTTATCATCCTCGCTTGTCAATATGATAAAAATAAATGCAAGAGTTGAACGTCCCTGGGTGAGGGATCCCAACTTAAAGCCCCTTGAATCCGCATTGGATACCGCCACAGGCTATTCCTTTCCAAGTGCCCACTCCCAGACCGCAGCCTCCGTTTACGGAACCTTCGCATGTCATTTTAAAAAAAATTGGGCAAAGGTTATATGCTGCATTATCTTTCTGCTGGTGGGCCTATCCCGCATGTATGCAGGTGTCCACACCCCCGCCGATGTGTGCTGCGGTTTTCTCATTGCCCTGATAGTTCTCTTCCTTGAGCAGAAGTTTATAAGACCTCTCATCGACAGGGAAGATCCGGCACCAGCTGCCTGCGCTGTAGTGGCTTTTCTTGCCGTTCTATGCGTCATATTCGTTGCAGTACTTGTAAGTAAGGGTGTCCTTCCGACGGATAAGGCTTCCGATACCGTTAAGACTGCAGCCGCTGCCATCAGCTTTGCAATAGCCTACTATGCCGACATGAGGTGGATACATTTTTCAACTGCCGGCACCACGCTTCAGCGTGTGATGCGTGTTATTCTCGATATCGGTATCGCTCTTTTGATACGTGCAGTCTTAAAGCTTCTGTTTTCATCCCTTGGTCTTACCGGTGATTTTTTAAGGTATCTTATAATGACGCTCTGGGCATTGTGCCTTTACCCTTATCTGTCAATGAAATACCGCTTACAAAAAGGGCTTTTATAAAATCAGAATCATTCCACTGCTAGGGCCTTAAGCGGTTGCACTCATACTTCTCCATTGTTTTTAAGCAGTTTAGGATCTGCCTGTACTGCTCGTCAAAATCATCACTGTCTGAAATTTCTATATCAAGGGACATTGCCACATAGCTGAGCATGTCCTTTGTTCCTTTTTTCTTCATAAGGTAGAACACATCAAGCTTTTCCTGATAGCTGTCAGCATCAAGAAACTTCTCAAGAAGCGGATCAAGGGCTGCCTCGGAGGGTTCTTCATCTTTTTGAATCTTCTCTTTTAAATCCCTATCCTCAGTCTCTCTTATAAAGTCATTTTCCGGTTTTTCCGCTTCCTTACCCTTGTCGGTCCCATCTTCATTAAGTACCGCTTCTGCATCAGGGTCATCCTCTTCAATCGCCCTGCCTCTGTCCATTAAGGTAAAGCGATACTTCTGGGTGGCATTTGGGTATTTTTCATGATCCACCTCACTTAAGAACATGGAAAGAGGACGTACCCAGTTGCCGGTATCATTGTAGATTGCCCTGTAGACTACCATTTCCTCCTTCGTCTCCGAATGTCTGGCAATTGCCACGATCTGGTAAAGGGTTCCCTTAAAATGTCTGTATATCTGATGTTCCTTTGGTGTTTCTCTCATACTCTGCCTCCTAGAAACCGTGACTTCCCGAAGATCCGCCGCCGCCCGAACTGCCGCCGCTGCTGCTGCCGGAATCGGAGTCGGAAGACTCGGGGGAGTAGGTTCTTACAGTTCCGGTAAGTACTGCTCTTGCTCCCGAAAGCTTATAGGAATTACTGATGTTCTCAAGCACCTCTTGATCCGTTGCCCTGGCCGTAGATGACATCAGCCGTGCAATGAAATAATTGATCAGCAATGCTATTATCGCAGCAAGAAGTGCATTGCTTATGTGCTTAAAGGGACGGGCAATGTCATTCCCGTTTATAAGTTCCGCAGCCTGCTCTAAAACACTTTCAGCGCATTCATAATATCTGCCGTCCCTTGCAAGTGTATAAACATTATCACAGATAGTATCGCAGTTGTTGGGTGATAAAATGGACTCGAGATCTCCGTAGGCTGCGATGGCAAGCTGTCTGTTTTCCATATCAATAAGAAAAACGTAGCCCGAAGCCTGTCCGAAATGTCTTGTATACCATTCTCTTGCAGCCACCTCTTCATCTTCATCATTCTCATTAAGTGACAAAAATGCAACATTAGCAACATCAGTAAGCTCATACATGTCGCTGCAGAGACTCTCTATCTCCTCATTGCTTAAAAGCTCTGCCCCATCATGTACCCACGCATACATCCCGCTGTCTTCATTGTAATATTCAAAGTCCTCTTCCCCATGGTCTGCGCCGTAATCCATATCTTCAGAATCGGCGGTGTTTTCAGCATCCGCATTATCCTCAGCAAAAGCCTTCATGGGGCATAAAATCATGGATATTGAAACTCCGAGCATGATCACGGTACCAAAAGCGGTTTTTATGAGATGTTTACCCTTACGCTTCATGTCTCTCACCCCCTCTTTCCTCAAGCTGCGGAAGCTTTCTTGTTGTCAGCATATTAAATCTGGCAATAAGCCGCAGTGTTGTATACAGGGCACAGCCCAATGTTATGATCACAGTGCCGTAGTACCACAGATCCTCATGGGGAGATATGAAACCTATTATCAGACACAGGATTACGCAAAAAAAGGGTGGCATTATGGGATTTAGGTTTTTATCCGGCTCCTTTTTATCCTCCTTGTCCTTATGGGCTTTTGCCTCTTCTTTCTTTTTAGGAGATTTTTTTAAGAAAAGCTCTTCATTTTCATTCACATTCCCATCACGTATATCCTGCATGTGGCCCTTTATACTGCCCAGAATATTTTTTTTGCCTTCATCCCCACTTCCCGACTCTCTCTCTTCAATAGAGGAATTATTATAGGTAAAGATTACGATAATAAGCAGTGACAAAATGCCGGAAACCCAAAGCAGCCCATTAGCTGAAAAAGACAAAAGAGCGTTTATTATGATGAGCACGATAATATAGATGGGTATCACACCAATAAAGAACTTTTTAAGACTTATGGGAACATCAGCTGCCACCTTGCCTGTCTGTCCATTGACTGTTGCATAAGACACACGATCGCCGGAACGGTAGGACATGAACCATACAGGCATCATCACAGCCTCCTCGGCCTCTGTTTTGGCATTAAGCGCCTCATCCGTCAACCGGGTGTTATTAATATATATGCCGGCGAATTCCTTTTCCTTGTCAAGGCACCTGTACGTATTCTCCCTTGCCAAACTCCTTGCCTTGGCTTCATAGGTTTTTTTGTCCACATCGGCAATATCGGCATAAAAGCCCGACAGATATGCCGGAGTGAAATCCTTATATTCCGTTGTTTTGTATGGAGCAACTCTTTCGGAAATATCATCCGCAAAATCAGAAGCCGCATCAAAGGGAATATCATTATAGTGAGCATCAATATTTCCCTTAAGGCTGTAGCTCTCATCCACAAGATAGTCTCCGTCCCTGTAACTCCTCGATCCCACAACATCAATATTGCCTGTATGGGACACGGAATAGCTCCAGTAGGGCATGTAAATGCCTCTGAACTCGTTTGTACCTTTCATTTTTCTGATTTCCTTCGGAGCATAAAGGCACTTCTTTGTAAATGACTTGTATAAGTTCTTGCAGTCTTCCTCGGTTTTCTGAAAGGGAATTATCTTAACAGGACGCTTTTCCTTTTGGATCCTCGTATTCAGTATTGTGGACGCACCGCAGAAGGAACAGAATTCCGCCGCGGAATTGTCTGCGGAATATATCTCACCGCCGCACTGGGGACATATGAATACGGTAACCTCCATCTCGGTTTCCTTTGCCTCATGGGACTCGGACACCTCATAGGGGTCATAGGTGCAATCGCAGAACTCGCATTTCATCTGCTGGGTCCCCACATCGAACTTGAGATTCCCGCCGCAGGCCTTACATTCAAACATACTAACCTCCCGATAAACATTTTGTGGTATGGATCAGTTAAAAGGGTCTGTAAACACAATTTATAGTATATCACACTGTGACATTTTTTTGAGTCATTTGATGTATTTTTCTTAAATAATCGGAGCGTTTTTTTGCGCCTTCGGCAAAATCATTGGGAATTAACCCTTGCTATGTTACGTTCCGGGGTATATACTATATTAGGTTTAAGTTTTTTATACTACGAAACGTAGTTTTTAAAACTACATTTGATTTTGCTTTTGCTTTTTAAGGAGATTTAAAATGATCAGAATTGTTACCGACTCAACAAGTGATATTACCCAGGATATGGCCAAAGAGCTGGGAATCGATGTGGTTCCTCTTACCGTATCCTTCGGCAATGAGGCTTTTATCGACGGAGTTACCATTACCATGGACGAGTTTTACTCCCGTTTAAAGAACGGAGACGTTCTTCCGAAGACCTCTCAGCCTTCTCCCGTTGCTTTTGAGGAGGTATACAAAAAATACATAAACGCCGGAGATGAGATTATCAGTATCCACATATCTTCCGAGCTTTCCGGCACCGGTCAGTCTGCCAAGATCGCAGCTGATGCTGTTTCACCTGATAAAATTTCAGTCATCGATTCCCTGAATGCCACAGGTGGCCAGGATGTTCTGGTAAGGATTGCCATTGCCCTTCGTGATCAGGGCCTTAGCCGTGAGGAGATCGTTGCCAGGCTCAATGAATACATTCCCCGCATTCGTCTTCTTGTCATAGTAAATACCCTCGAATATCTGAAGAAGGGCGGTCGTATCAGACCCGCAATAGCAACCTTCGGAGATGTTATATCTCTCCACCCCGTTCTTACCCTTGTTGACGGACTTGTGGAGATTCCCGCCAAGATCATTGGTGACAAGGCAACCATCAAATGGCTTGTTAGGCACATTGACGAGGATGCTCCCGAACCCGGTCTCCCCGTAATAATCGGCCATTCCGCAGCACCCGAAAAGGCTGCCGACCTTAAGGCAAAGCTTGAGGCTAAGGGCGTTGAAAATATCGTTGATACCATACAGCTTGGATCCGTTATCGGAACCTACACAGGTCCGGGATCGATTGGAATGTTCTATATCGCACGAAAGTAAGCTTACAACGAAGCAACAAATATGATGGCCCGAAGGCATAACTTATAAGGACGAGATATAAATCAATTTTTCCGGGCTCTCCGGAGCCGCGTTACTTGACGAGGTTTTTCACGAGTCTAGTAACGTACGCTGCGAGGACCGAGAGCGGAAGCGTCCCGGAAAAACTCGATTTAGAGCGAGGACTTTAAGTTATGCCTTCGGGCTTTTTGACTTTCCCGCCGGGGTAGTATATAATGAGTCCATGGAGAACATACATTCGATTTGTGACAATTTAAGCGGCACCCGCCAGTACCTGTGCATCGACCTTAAGTCCTTCTACGCCTCTGTTGAATGTGTCGAAAGGGGCCTTGATCCCATGACGGCGAAGCTCGTGGTGGCGGATCTTTCAAGAACAGAGAAGACCATCTGCCTTGCGGTCTCTCCCGCCCTTAAGGCCATGGGAGTCAAGAACCGCTGCAGGATCTTCGAGATCCCCGATAATATCGAATATATTGCCGCTGTTCCCCGGATGCAGCTGTACATTGACTACTCTGCAACTATCTACAGCATATATCTTGAATACATATCAAAGGATGACATCCATGTCTACTCAATCGACGAGGCCTTCATGGATGTCACCGATTATCTGCCCTTGTACAATATGACTGCCAGGGAGCTGGGATGTAAGATAATGGGCGAAATATACTCCCGTCTCGGCATAAGGGCCACCTGCGGTATCGGAACCAATCTGTATCTTACCAAGATTGCCCTGGATATAACCGCCAAGCATTCAAAGGATTTTATCGGCGAGCTTGATGAGGAAACCTACAAAAATACCCTCTGGAGCCATGAACCCCTTACGGATTTCTGGATGGTGGGGGCGGGAACCGCAAGGCGCCTTAATACAATAGGTGTCAGAAATATGGGACAGCTTGCTCACACGCCCGAGGATACCATATATAAGCTTTTCGGCATCAACGCCGAGCTCCTTATCGACCATGCCTGGGGACGTGAGAGCACCACAATTTCCGACATCAAAAATTACAGAGCGAAGGATAACTCCATAAGTTCCGGACAGGTTCTGCCCTGTGATTATAATTTTGAGGACGGCCGCCTCATAGTACGGGAGATGACCGATCTTTTATGTCTCGATCTGGTTGAAAAAGGCCTGGTGACAAAATCAGTCACCCTCCACATCAGATATGCAAACCGTCTGGGGCTCCCACCCGCTCACGGAACGGCCTCTCTTATGGACGAGACAAATGCTGACATGCTCATCATTCCTGCAGTCACTGAGCTTTATGAGAAAATCGTATCAAGGAGCGACCCAATCCGTGGTGTTATGTTAACTGCTAATAAGGTTTTTCCGGAAGAAGCAATGCAATATAATATGTTCATTGACCCTGTTGATCTTAAAAAGGACCGTCAAATGCAGGAGGCTGTAATCTCCATTAAAAATAAATACGGAAAAAATGCGATCCTTAAGGGCATGAATCTCGAAAAAAATGCCACCACCAGGGAGAGAAACCAGCAGATTGGAGGTCATAAGAGCAATGGATAGACCCCGCTATAAAATGTCCGTATCAGACAGGGCCAAACAGTTTGCCCCCTTCGCCGCCCTAAAGGGTTATGAGGAAGCCTTAAGGGCCAGGGAAAAGATAATCGTTGATAAGATTGAGCTTTCAGAAGAAATGCTTGAAGAGCTTGATAAAAAGATGCATTGCATACAAAAAGGTGAGCTTGCCACCATAATTTATTTTTCAAAGGGTGAGTACATAAAAATATCCGGCATGGTCGCACGTATCGATGAAACCAGCCGGATACTTCAGATCGTTAATACGAAAATACCCTTTGACGATATTCTGGATGTGATCATATAGCCCCTCACACCCTTTGATTTTAATCACGGATTATTCCTCAGATGTTTCTTCTGATGCTTCTTCAGGTTCTGCATCCTCTGTATTCACATCGGATACATCGGTATATTTTGCGTCCTGGGACTCCTTTAATACCCTTTTGTACTCTGCGATCCTGTCATCACATGCCAAAAGCTTGTTCATGATCTCCGAAAGATCTGACGCAGGTGCATCCTTGTACAGCTCATAATATTTTTTACCCAGTCTGTAATACTGCTCCTGCTTTTTGGCTTCTTCAGCCTTTATAAGTGTCTGGATCTTGGCAATACCGCCAAGCTCCTTTGCCTTTTCAACAACATTGTTAACGGTTTTTGTGAATTCCTCTGTAAAATCAGCCATGAAATTGACTCCTCCTATTCTGAAGATACCGTCGGATGACGGCTTCATTGATGATATCACAACTTTGAGCGATTTGCTATAGATATTATGATAAGCTCTACCCCCAGCTGGGGATCCATTTTTCCGCTTCTTGAATCAACATCGGTATCGGCACACAGCCTTAAAGCATCCTTGAGCATCCTTACGTCTGCTTTCTCCGCCTGGGGAATTGTCTTCCTTATCCCGTAGGGGTTTGCACCTAAGATCTTGGCTATTTCGTCAGGTGTTTTATTATCACGCCTAAGCTGCTTAACATGGAGAAGCTGTTTTATCTGCCTCTCGATCATGTACATTATGTGTCCGGGCTCCTCCCTGAGGATCAAAAGATCCTTATATTTATCAAGGGCTCTCTCACATCTGCCACCCATCATATCATCAAGCATGGCAAATATCTTATCCTCAACCCTCTGGGTGCACACCGCCGCCACATCCTCGGCATTTATTCCCTTTTTACCGTATACATAGGAAGTCAGCTTCTCAAATTCCGATTTTACCTGCATCATATCATCGCCGGCACTGTTTAAAAAATCCTCAAGGGCCTGCTCTGTGATTCCAAGCCCTTCTGCCTTAAGCTTTCCCAGCACCCAGCGTTTTATATCCGCTTCGCCAAGGCGGGAAAATTCCGCAACATACCCTTCATTTTTAACTGCCTTATACATTTTTGAGCGCTTATCAGCCTTTTCCTCATTGAAAATGATACAGCAGCTGTCCGGCATTTCCTTTAAGTAATCCGCAAGCTCACCGCCGGAAGCATTGGCTCCGAATATCCCTGAGTCCTCAATGAGTATGACTCTCCTCTCTGCAAGAAAAGGCATGGTTTCGGCAAATCCAATAACCTCGGAAATATCAAGGTCCTTACCTGAGGCAGTATAGAAGTTCATTGTGTCATCCTCAGCCACCAGTGCCTTTTTAAGCCTGTCCTTATACTGAAGGCGCAGATAGGCTTCCTCTCCGGTGAGAAGGTATACCTTTTGGAATTTATTTTCTTTTATATCCTGTGCTATTCGTTTCATATCATTTGTTATTTACAGTAATAGATTCTGTTTTTGAAAGCTTTTTTGCAAGCTTAAGCCCCGCATCATTTGACGGGTCGCAGGTTACTGATATATTTCCGATTCCCAGCGTTTTTTGCCCATATCCTATCACTGCCCTTGCAGCTTCAGTGGCATAGCCCATATTTCTGTATTCCTTTAAGATTCCGTACCCAAGTTCTGCCCCCTCGTCCCTCGGGGAAAATCCGCAGATGCCTATGAGCTTATGATCAGTCCTTAAGGTAACGGCCCAAAGCCCATATCCCAGAAGATCATAAACAGAGCTTATATAATCCTCAAGATAAACGGAGGCTTCATCTTTATTTAAGTAAAAGGGGTCCAGGAATCCCTCAGAATCCTCATATATCCTGACAAGTGCCTCCAAATCGCCGGGAGTGAATTCCCGAATTATAAGGCGTTCCGTTTCAAGGATGGTAAGGGGCTGCTTTTTATGTCTTGCAAGCACAACACGGAGGTATTCTTCACAAGGCTCATCATCTTCCGTGGCGAATCGGATGAACGAGGTATCTTCATTTCTGTTATCCTCTGTCAGAAGAAGTACCACCGGATAGCCTTTATTGCTGAAATCATAAAGCGCACCCACATCATCACTCAATATGATCTTATCACCGTCTAAATCCATCAGTTTAAGCATCAAAATCACATCCTGCCGTTTATTCTACCATAAATTCCATTTTTTGGTGACCATGTCTCCATATAAGCCTTATCATTATCAAGACGCAGTATGGTCTCCCCTGTTTCATCAGTCCTGTATATACGGTTAGTGCCCCGGGTTATGCTTTCATCATTGAGCCTTTTAAGGGTTTCGGCATGGGGATGGCCATAGGAATTACCCTCCCCAACAGATATTACGGATATTGCCGGGGATACATGGGACAAAAAGTCACTGCAGGAGGAAAAACTACTGCCGTGATGGGCAACCTTTAAATAGTCACAGTTTAATATATCATCTGCTAAATCCATATCAGCACTCTGCTCCGGAGCATTAGTTGCACAAGTTATTTTTCCGTTTTCATACATTCCCAGCATGTTTTTTTCTGATTCCTCTCCTATGTCTCCCGTAAAAAGCGCCGAAAATTTTTCTTCCTTCGCATCAAGTCTTAAAACTATGGATTTTTCATTGGCATCAAGTTCGATATCATCCGTTATTTTAGGCCATAAACATGTTAACGTTATGTTTCCCAAATTGAGCACATCTCCTGCGGATATGGTAAAAATCGGGATATTTCCGGCATTGCAGACTTCCTTTAATTCTTTTAGCTTTGATAACTCTTCATCTGAATCAGTGTACATATATGCTCCTGAAAGGATAAGTCTTTTTACACTTATACCGCAATCGGTATCTGCTAATATTTCAAGCAGTCCGCTGTAATGATCCGCATCAAGATGGGTTATAAACATATAATCAATTTCGGAAACGCCATTTGATAAAAGAGCAGGTATTATTCTGTATTTCCCAACGTTTTTTACGTCGGTGGAACCGCCGTCAATAACGATAACGGGTGTATCTCTTCCAAAAATCGCACTGCAGTCACCCTGTCCCACGGAAATATTGCGGATTTCCAGATTTTCATAATTATTTTTAGTCAAAATCACGGATGATATGGTTAACATAACTACGATAAGACGGTTCATTACCCGTCCGAAGGCCATGGGATCCTTTAGGGATATTCCGGAATTAATCCCTATTTTTCGGCCTTTTACGGATTTTTTCAGCTGATTTTCTCCCGATAATCTCAATACCGTTATTTTATTGTGTTTTTGACGGAGATTACATGTGCTATTATTTACATTATGTAGACCATTACGGTCAAAAAATTCCGTATTATGTAAATTATTCTGTCTGAAATAGCCTGCTGTTACCGCCAGTACCAGAAAAACATAGTAGATTATGACCTGTATCGGCTTGGGTTTGCCTGTAACAAGGATATTACCGTATAATCCGCCTGTTTTTTCGGCAACGGCATCATAAAGTCTTAAAATAGCGCTTGCTATTTTTAAGGTTCCCCCGGCTGCTCCTGCACTTACTGCCCCGGCCCATCCTATAGACGCCAAAAAATTCATATACTTAAGCATTCCCATAAAGAGAGCGGCAAATCCCACCGAAAGAAGTACTCCCATAAGCGGGATAACGACTATATTTGCGAGAAAAGAATATCTGCTTATCTTAAAATATGAACAGGCCATTACAGGCAGGGTTGTAACGGTCACGGAAAGGGATACGATTACTCCGTCGATGCAGTTCTTTCCCACTTTCCTGATTTTTGCTGTAATGTCCTTCTCCTCTCTGAATGCCTTATAGGGCTCCCCCTTATCAAGCATCCCCGAAAAAGCCGGATAAACGCAGCCTATGGCTATTATGGCTCCAAAGGATAGTAAAAATCCTGAATCAGTAACATAATAGGGATTCATCATCAGTATGATCACTGAGGAAAGCGCTGCCGCAGTCAAAAGATCATAACTTCTTGACAGACCCTCTCCTATTAAGGCAAGGCAGAACATTATAAGAGCTCTTATAGTTGAAAGTGACATTCCCGTCAGTGTGGCATAGGAAAACATGACAGCTATTGATATGACACAGGTAAACCAAAAAGGCAGGCCGGTCTTCCTAAGAAGCTTTAAAAGGCACAGTCCCACAGCGGCAATGTGAAGGCCGGATAAACTCAGAATATGGGAGATTCCGGCATTCTGATATAAATCTTTTGTATCTGCGTCTAGGTCATTCTTATCCCCCAAAAGAAGTGCTTTCATGACCCCCGCATCCTTCTCATCCATATATGCGTCAAAAACACCTTCGGCTTTAAGCCTGCACACTGAAAGGAATTCCTTATACCTGCTGTATTTTCCGGAGATTCCCAGAACCTTTGCGTTCCTGAGTGTTCCCTCATATCACCGTATGAGATAATATTTTCTTGTATCAAACTGGCCCTCGTTTTCGGGTTCATCAAAGACACTGAATTTTCCCGTAAACCTTACACTGCCGCCGACCTTAACGTCTGTAAAATCATACTCCGCATTGTCAAGCTCCGCTATTATGCCATTATCCAGAAAAAGTCTCAGCTTATCCCCCTTAATATCCTTCTTCTTTACTTTCCCACAGGCGGTTATGATGCTCCCGTCTGCTTCAAGGCTGCTTTTTGAAAGAGAAGGATCAAAAAAGGAGATTATAATGAATAATATCAGGGCAAAAGCCGCTGATATAAGGCATAAAGGTCTTCTGATATACAATTTTTCCTCCGGATTTTAAAATAGATTAATAGATATGAGTTTCCGCCGCAAAATATATGCAGCGGTAAAAGAGATGATCAAAAACTAATTTTTTGATGTGATATCGTAATTACTCTCAAAGGGTGATGACAGATAGATATTTCCAAAGGACACCTCTGTCTCACCGTCAACCATAAGCTGAACCTTATTTTCATTTGCAAGTTCGGTAAGTGAATTGACAATGGAATATACCACTGTCTCATCGCTGACATTTGTTACCTTTGTGAGGAAGTCCGAGCTTAAGTTTACATAACATATTCCATCCTTAACTGTTACATTTAAGATTTTCGTGCTGGGATTGATTGTGGGACATATTCCCTCTAATACCATCTGATCTGTGGGTCCCTGGATCAGGTGGTCAACAACAAGCCTCTCCATGGAAATATTACTGTCATATACAACGGTTTCGGTTGTTTTAAGAAGTGAGTCGCCACCACCGTCGGTAAAGTACAGGTTCAGGCTTGTCTTTTCATATGCATTTATCTTGGCTCCGTCGTTTTCAAGGTAGGAGTCTGCAGTCAGGATGCCTATCGGCTGACCGTCGGAATCCATTACTGCTTCATGGTCAACGGTAATGCTGACGCCCTGTATGCCGTCGATCTGACACAGGGTTCTTACTATCGCCGCCCTTCTTAGGGTTCTGTGGGTGAGATCCGCATCATAATAACTGCTCTCAAAATTTACATTTGCAACGCTCCCATCAATCCTGTAGGTCACTTTTCCAACTGATGCATCAATTGCCGCAACCTCGTCAGGTTCCTCAGGACCCGCCATCATTCTGTTTAAGGCTTCACCCACATATTTTGATTTTGCCTCCGATTCAAGTGAATAGTTCTCGGAAAAATTATACTCATTGGCTATAAGCCTTGTGTAATCCCGGTTCACATCGTAGACATAGAAGGTATCCTCTGATTTTCCTGATTTTGCGCAGCCTAAAAAAGATACTGACATAACAATCATCAGTATAAGAGGGAGCACCGTCACATATGCTTTTTTACTCCTCGGTTTTATTTTCAAGGATATTAACCTCCTCGGGAACTATCATTTCCTCGGCAATTCCTTCATCACTCTCCGGCTCGATTATATAGTTAAGCGGGATCTTGACTGAAAATGTAGAGCCCTCTCCCATCTTACTTTCGACCTTGATCGCACCCTTATGCATCAGGATGACATTTCGCGTAATGGCAAGTCCCAGCCCGTTACCGCCGATTTCCCTTGAATGGGATTTATCCACTCTGTAAAATCGCTCAAAAATATTCGGAAGTGCATCCTCGGGAATGCCTATTCCGGTGTCTGAGACATCAAGTGTAAACATCATGGGCTCCGCATCAAGTCTTACATAAACCTTACCACCGGGAGTGTTGTATTTTATTCCGTTTTCTATAAGGTTCGTTATCGCAAGAGACATCTTGGTCTTATCAACCTCAGCCACAACATCTCTTATTGTCTCGAATACTATCTCTATATCTGCCTTTCTGGCAAGAGGATCAAGGCGATGGATTATGGAGTCAATAAGTTCCTCCATATCACAGGCTTCAAGATTCAGGGTTGCCCCCTTCTTATCCATCTTAACAAGGGCGAGCAGATCATTTATTATGTCATTTTCCCTGTCTATCTCATGGACAATATCCTCCATGAACTCCCGGTACATCTCCGCAGGCACCTCATCCCCCTGGGACAGCAGTGAATCCGCCAGAACCTTTACAGAGGTGATGGGAGTTTTCAGCTCATGGGACACATTTGACACAAATTCCTGTCTGGAATCATCCAGGGCCTGCATCCTGCCCAGCAGATGGTTAAAGGCCGTTGTTATCTTCTCTGTCTCAAGATAATCATTAACTGTTATTTCGGAATGGTCAAAGCCCTCCTGTATGGCATCAATGGAATTTGAGATCCCCTCAAAGGGCTTTACGATACGTCTTGCGGATATATACGCCCATACGATTATCAGCACAACCGCTGCCACCGTGATCACATTCGATATTCTCCACAGGATATCAATGGTCTCCTGTATCTCTTCTGTGGAAACACTGGTTAACATAACTCCAATAACCTGATCCTCGCCCTCCCGGGCAAAATCATCCCCATTATCTGAAGCGGTTCCGTTTGCTATTATGGGAGTTGTGACCTCGATAAATTTATTTACATTATCATAGGTGGATACATTATCTCTTGCAAAAGTCCTTACAACCTCCTCGGATATCATGTACTTTCCTTCGGAAATACCATAGGTATCCTTGATGACCCGGTAATCCCTGTTCATTATAAGTACCCGTCCGTCATAAAGACTCGATAACTGCTCAAGCTCAGCATTTACCGTATCAATGGAAGGGTCATCCAGATATCCGTAATTTAATAGGTGGTTTGCCAGAACAGTGCATTGGTTCCGGACTGTAGATGTGCGTACAGAAACAGCTCGTGATTCATAGCTCTTTAAGATAATGTTGCTGAGCAAAAGGCACGGCACGATTCCGGCAACAGTCACGAGTAAAAAGATACGGGCTTTAAGGCTCCGCAGTATTCTTATGCTTTTTAAAGTTTCCCTAAGCTTTGAAATAATAACCTACACCCCATTTGGTATGAACATATTTAGGTTCCTTGTCGTTAGGTTCGATCTTTTCCCTGAGTCTCCTGATATGGACGTCAACAGTCCTTACATCTCCCGGATAGTCCGACCCCCAGACGATTTCAAGAAGCTTCTCCCTTGAAAATATAACATTGGGATTGCTCACAAGCAGCGCCATTACCTCGAATTCCTTAGAGGTAAGATTGTATTCCTTATCTTCTATATATAATCGTCTCCCATTAAGCTCAAGTCTTACGCTTCCAAGCTCGATTATGCTGTCGTCAGTTGCGGAGGCCTTTTCGGATACCGGCTTTGACTGGGTTCCACGTCTGAGTATGGCCCTTATTCGCAGCTTAACCTCCTGCACGTTAAAGGGCTTTGTTATATAGTCATCTGCCCCATGTTCAAGACCCTCTATCTTGTCCTCGTCTTCACCCTTTGCAGTGAGCATGATTATGGGCACGTTTGAGGTTTTTCTGACCTCCCTGCACACCTCATAACCTGTCATTTTAGGCAGCATTACATCCAAAAGCACAATATCGTAATCTCCGTTTTGGATCATGCCCAGGGCTTCCTCTCCGTCATAAGCAGCCTCAACTTCAGCACCATCCTGCTCCAGGGCAAACTTAAGTCCCTTAACTATAAGCTTTTCATCATCGACAACAAGTATCTTCATATTTTCCTCTTAATCAACGCATATAAGATCCTTGATCTTATCGTATGCGCCTGTTTTTATTCCGTCAACTTTCATAATATCACTAATCTGCGTAAATGGGCCATTATTTTCCCTGTATACAATGATTTTTTCGGCCTTTGCATCTCCGATGCCCGGCAAAGTCACAAGGGAGCTTTTATCAGCGGTGTTTATGTTTATAAGTCCTGTAGATTTTCCCCCATTTATTTCTTCCTGTATAGCGCCATCCCCGGTCTGCATGGGTGTGGTTTCACCTAAGGCATCATCTAACGCAGCTGCATCCTGCAGGTTAAGCGCCTCTGCCTCTTCAAGTGTAGGTACGTAGATGCGCTCACCGTCTGAAACCTTCCTGGCAAGATTAAGATAATCCGTTGCGGCTTCCTCTGTAAATCCTCCTGCTGCCCTTATTGCGTCCACAAGGTGGTCATCCTTTGAAAGCTCGTATACATCCGGTGTCATTACTGCACCGCATACATAGACAAAGCAGGTTTCATTAGTTATGTAAACTTCTTCCGGGCTATCCTTTACTCTTTTCTCTGATGTTTCATCTAAGCCTTTATCCGGATCTTCGTCACTGCTGTCCGCCTCACCTTTCTCAGAATACGCCTGAGTACTGTCAATTGCCTCATCAAATGGTATCAGTTCCGTATTCTCCTCGCATCCTGTAAGGCTTATGCTTAAGATTACCATAAATACCGCCATTAAAATGGGCAAAAACAGAACCACGCCATTTCTGCCGCGGTTCCGTTTTGGTTTATTGCTTTTCTCTGTTTTATTTGTATGCATTGCATGCTCCTATCTACCCTATATGTCATGCAATACCTTAAAGCTTATTTTTAATTATCTGTTAAAGATCGAGTTGAAATCAAATATTGAATTACCCCATGAAGAGCTTCCGTTGTTGTTCTGCTCATCAGTGTCATCTCCATGCTCATGAAGCTCTGAATCGTTTTCCTCGGCATCATCAGACCCCTCCGATGAGTTATCCGGGTCAAGGGCAGTTCCCTTTCTGTCACCTAAGGTAACAACCACTGTCTTTTCCGAATACTCTCCGTTATCGGCACGATAGAAGGTTACCTTTACCTTCTCACCGGGAGCATAGTAAAGAAGCATTTCCTTAAGTTCCGATATGGAATCCACTGAGCTTCCGTCAAATTTTGTGATAACATCTCCCTTTATAAGTCCGGCTGCCTCTGCAGGTGAATTCTCTGCTATTTCCTGAAGGTATACGCCCTCGGGGATGCCATAGGTACTGGATACTGAAGAATCAACATTTAATCCGGTAATGCCCAGATATCCTGCCTCTGATTCCTCTAAAAGTTCTCTTGTTTCCCTGTTCATCAGGTCCTCAACAATGGGCTTAACTGTTTCGATGGGGATTGCGTAACCCATTCCCTCTACTGAAGAGGATGCGAATTTTGCGGAGTTGATTCCTATAAGTTCACCATTCATGTTAAGCAGAGCACCGCCGCTGTTTCCGGGGTTGATGGCAGCATCAGTCTGGATAAGATTATTTGTTATATCCTCGATGGTAACCTCACGGTCCAGGGCACTGATGATACCTGTTGTTACCGACTGTCCGTAGCCTAATGCATTTCCGATTGCAACGACCTGTTCTCCGACTTCAAGTTCGGACGAATCTCCAAGCACCGCAATGCTGATCTTGCTTAAGGTATCCTCAGATATCGAAGAGAGCTTAACGGCCACAACTGCCAGATCTCTGTCTGAATCCTTGCCCTTTGTATAGGCCTCGTAAATTTCATCATCCACAAAACCGACTGTCAGTGAGGATGATCCCTCGATCACGTGATTGTTCGTTACAATAAGAAGTTCTTCATCATTCTTACCTATTATGATACCCGAACCAACTGAGGTGCTTTCATACTCCTGCACTCCCATGCCCCACATTGATCTTACCTGCTGAACTGACTTGTTGGTGATTGAAACGACTGAAGGCATTGCGCTTGCCGCAACATCCGAAACGCTCATCCCCGTTGATACCGTTGTTATATGGGCTGAACTGTCGCTACCCGCTGTATTGGTATTATTGAAGGGGATTTCCGTTGCTTCCTTATCTTCATTGATAACAGTTTCCTCTGTCACTGTTTCCGTTTTGGTTGGAAATAAAAGCTCTGAAAATCTGTTAACACACTGGAAGGCTCCCCCTGCCATTATTCCAAAGGCCAGTCCCACTGCAGCTCCAACGCCTATCTTGCCCCAGACTTTTTTGCTGTTGGCTTTTTTTAAGGCCTTTTGCCTTGCCATCTCCGCTCTTCTTGCGGCATTTGGATCGCTGCCTGCTGAGTATGTGCCGTTTCCGTTTGCGGTCTGATTTGTGTTGTCATTTGTATTATTTCCGGATGTGTTATAGTATTCGTACATTTTTATACCTCTCTTTCTTACCGGGTGATTTATTTTATCTTTGATGTGATTGATTCTAAATAACTTCAGTGATAAAAATACGGAAAAAGTATTTTAAAGATGTGTTAAAAATGTGACGAAACTGTGAAGTGGGCCGGCAGCCAGGGCTGCCGGCTTTTAAACTCTTTAATTGATAAGCTTTCCACCACCTGCAAGGAAGGAATCCTGCGTTGGAAGGGAGAGCTTTATTTCTTCAATCTGACCTCCGATGGTATCCGATAACTCCTTAAGGGTTTCATCGGGATCGGCGCCATTCCATATCTTTGTAAAGGCAATCTCAAGCTGGACCCAGTAGTTAATAGCCTCGACCATTTTGGGAAGGGGAACGGATTTTTCATACTCCGCCATAATATTGCCTATTTCTTCATTATCATACTGAACATCGCTTCTGCAGGCGATCTTACCAGCCTTTTTGTAAAGCTCCTGTGACTTTTCAACGGTTAAAAACCTTGCAAAATCCGATGCCATCTCTATCCTGTCCGAATAGCCGTTTACGGCAGCAGCTGTTGTAACGGAAAGGCCTCTCGCCTTTAAAAGTGTGCTTATATCAGGAAGATAGGTTACTCCAAAATCAAAGTCAAACTCTCCCTTTGCCTTGGCCTCTTCAATTTTGGCAATGGCATCAGTCGTGGCAACGGTAAATACGGTCTTACCCTGTATAAAATCATCTAAGATCTTATCATAGCTTACCTCATCCGCATCTATTGAAAAGAACTGGTTCATGCTCTGATAAACCGACAGACAGTCAACAGCCTGCTGATTGTATATATTGAATACCGCTGTGTTGTCTCCATCCTCACCGCCTACTTCCATATAGTTGCCCACGAAGAAGTAGTTGTAGAAGATATCAGTTACGTCCCACTCAAATACGGATTCAACGGCCTCAGGCGCATCATAGTTATTGGCGAAGGTCGTAATATCATCAAGAGTTGCCGGAATCATAGTTGCGAGACGCTCAAGGGCTTCCTCGGATATGTCCGAATCCTCTGAACCCATGGGATCGCCTTCTTCATCACCGGCCTCCCCCTCATCAGCTGCCTCCTCCGGCTCTTCATTCTCCTTATCCTCACTGATATCCAGGATTTCGGAATTTTCCGGAGTCTCATCAGAATTCTCAAGCTCCTCTGTGGCTGCCTCTCCCTCCAAGGCATCGGCCTCCGATTCTATACGGTTCTGGGCAATTGATGCCATGTAGGTCTTATTGTATAGGAAGTAATTTGTTTCATAATAGAGTGGATACCCTACATAATCTCCATAGCAGGTAACCGCGTTAAGAGCCGTCTTGGGATAATACTCTTCATTTAAAAATTCCTCTGCATCCGAAACCTTTACTGCAAGATTCGAAAGGTAGGCGCGAAGCAGTGTATCATGAGTTGTTATATATACATCAGGCGGCAGCTCTCTCCTCTCCGATTCCGGAGTAAGTGACGCCGAGTTGATATGCTCAAGATACTCAACTCCCGAAACCAGAACAGGATTGACCTTTATACCTGTCTGGCTCTGATATGACAAAGCCTCTGCGGTCAGATAATCGGTAAGTGCATCATCCGTATACCACAGAGTCAGTGTATTTTCATCTTCAACAACCGCATTCTCATCCGGTACCGTCGTCTCCTCAGCAGAAGTACCTCCGTAGAGGGGATCATCGGTCCTGTATCCCACATAAAAAAGGGAAAGTCCCAGTGACAGGATCAGAATTGCGCATATGATTCTCCTGCCCATATATTACTCCAGGGAAGCACGTAACTTTTCTGCCATAACATCCACATCGGACTTTGAAACAATAAGGGGTGGAATGAAACGGATAACATCTGCTCCCGCAGTTATAAGTACAAGTCCGTTATCAAGGGCCTTCTTTACAACCTCTCCCGGAGCTTTTTTATCCGTATCAAAAACAAGGCCCTGCATAAGTCCCAGGCCTCTGTGGCCTTTTATAAAGTCATATTCCTTGCTGATCTCCTCAAGTTTTTCCTCAAGATAAGGCGCAACTGCATTGACATTATCAAGGATCCTATCCTCCTTGAAGATTTCAAGGACCTTGCAGATTGCCGTACACACAAAGGGATTGCCGCCGTAGGTTGAACCATGGTCTCCCGGAACAAGGGATGATTTTGCAACCTCCTCAGTCATCATGAAGGCTCCAACCGGAACTCCGCAGCCAACTGCTTTGGCGCATACCATTATGTCAGGCTTAACACCGTAATGCTCATAGGCAAACATCTTACCTGTTCTGCCCATGCCGCACTGTATCTCATCGAGTATGAGCAGCAGTCCGTTTTCATCGCACAGTTTTCTTACACCCTTTATAAAGTCAGGATCAGCAGGATATATACCACCCTCACCCTGAACGGTTTCCATCATAATGGCGCAGGTCTTTTTACTGATAAGAGCCTTTACCGAGTCAAGGTCATTAAAGGTTGCGAACCTGACATTTCCTATCATGGGCTCAAATGCCTCACGGTAATGGGCATTTCCCGTAACGGAAAGTGCACCGAAGGTCCTGCCGTGGAAGGAATGATCCATTGCGATTATCTCATGGTCCGCACAGCCTTCCTTTGTAAAGGCATATTTTCTTGCGGCCTTGATCGCGCCTTCTACAGCCTCCGCACCTGAATTGGTAAAGAAAACCCTATCCATGCCTGCTGCCTTCGTAAGTAAGGTTGCGGCCTCAATTGTGGGAACTGAATAATAGTAGTTTGAAGTATGTGTTATCTTGTCAATCTGTTCCTTTAAGGCATCATTATACTTCTTATTGCCATAGCCTAAGGCAAACACGGCAATACCTGCGCAAAAGTCAAGGTACTCCTTGCCGTTATAGTCATACAGATGCATTCCCTCACCCTTATCCAGGATAATCTGGTAACGGTTATAGGTATGAAGGAGTGATTTTTCTCCCTGATCAATTAATTCCTGCATTGTCATTTTAAGTTCTCCTTATCCTCATCCTTAAAGAACATTGTTCCGATTCCCGTATCGGTAAACACCTCAAGTAAAAGGCTGTGAGGCTTTCTGCCATCCAGAATATGGACTCTGTGAACGCCGTTCTTGATCGCATCGGTACAGTTGTTAAGCTTTGGAAGCATTCCTCCGCCCACATATCCTTCCTTTATGAGCTCATCAGCCTCGGATACTGTCAGTCGGTTTATAAACGTATCGGGATCCGAAGGATTCTTGTATACACCCTCAATATCAGTTAAGAATGCCAGCTTGTCAGCGCCCATTGCCTTTGCAATTGCACAGGCAGCATCATCTGCATTGATATTGTAGGTTTCGAAGCTCTCATCCAGTCCTATAGGCGCAACTATAGGCAGATAATCATTGTCCAGAAGGTCCTCTAATATCTTGGTATTGACCTTTGTTATTTCACCCACATATCCGATATCCGCGCCATCAGCATATTTTTTCTTAACCGTAAGCAGATTACCATCCTTGCCGGATATGCCTACGGCCTTGATGCCAAGTTCGGATACCAGTGATACAAGGCCCTTATTGACCTTGCCTAAAACCATCTCAGCTATTTCCATGGTTTCCGAATCCGTAACCCTTAAACCGTTTACAAATTCGGGAGTCTTCCCTACCTTACTGATCATGGCGCTTATATCCTTACCGCCGCCATGGACCAATATAGGCTTAAAGCCCACAAGTTTAAGCAGCGTCACGTCCTTTATCACGTTTCTCTTAAGGTTTTCATCAGTCATTGCGGACCCGCCGTACTTAACCACGATAACCTTCCTGTTGAACTTCTGGATATAGGGAAGGGCTTCTATAAGCACCTCAGCCTTTTGAAAATATTTTTCATCGTAGATATTGTTCATTTTTTCTCCTTGTTATGTAAACCATTTTCGTCATGACTTAAATTTCATTCCGGAAATATCATCAGCTTCTGTAATCCGCATTTATCTTAACGTAGTCATAAGTAAGATCGCAGCCCCAGGCAGT
>R03__coassemble_67_pt1 | contig 63755 bp, 58 predicted proteins | sample R03__metabat2_high_PE_019 | metagenome-assembled genome bin R03
TTTATTGACAGCATTGCTTTGATGAATTTTGAGAAGCTTTCCGGAAAAAGTCTGATTGATGTTGGAACAGGTGCAGGTTTTCCGGGAATGCCAATTGCAATTCTAAATCCTGAATGTGAGATTTATCTGATAGATTCTCTTAATAAAAGAATTAATTTTCTAAATGAAGTCATATATGATCTTAAGCTCAGTAATGTAAAAACCTTTCATGGACGGGCAGAAGATTTCGGACATGATAAGAATTTTAGGGAAAAGTTCGATTTTTCTGTTTCAAGAGCAGTTGCTAATTTATCTACCCTTTCAGAATACTGTTTGCCCTTTGTTAAACAAGGTGGATTTTTTGTTTCATATAAAAGTGAACAGACAGATGAAGAAATCAATTCTTCTGAAAAAGCTTTAAGAGTTTTGGGTGGAAACATTAAATCAATTAAAAGTTATAATTTGCCGTATAATGGCGGTATAAATAACAGACTTATCTTTATTGAAAAAACAAAATACACACCTAAGCTTTATCCAAGAAAAGCAGGTACACCAACAAAATCACCATTATAATTTCGGAGAGCAGCAAGATGAATTCAATTAATGATGTAAGAAAGATCATTCAGGATCTTTATGATGAATTTTTAAAAGAAGAAAAAAGACTGAATGAAATATGCAGTAATAATTCTGTTAAGATTGATGAGCTTGATCAGAAAATTCATAATTGCAGGAAAAATGAAGATATCGATTTTAAAGTTTTTTCTCCAAGAGCCGGATCCGGGGTTGATTCAAAAAAAATTGCCGAGCTTGAAAACGAAAAGGAAACTCTTGAATTTGAATCCAGGAATAATACAAAGCAGCTTAGGTATTATTCCGATAAAGTAAAAAAACTCGAAGAAGCTTTATCATTATTAGATGGCAATGATTATTTTCCGAGCGTTACTGACAATACGGAATTTATTGATTCCATTCCCGATGTTGTTGAGGAAGACGTTCCTGTTGACCCTTTTGATGAGCTTTTTCCTTCAAGAAAAGTTGTTACTTCTACTGATGAGAAATCTGTTGATGAACAGACAGAAAGTGATGCTTCGGTTGCTGTAGACATTTTGAATAATGAATCAAATGAGGATATAGATGATAATGATAGTGTATCTTTAAAAGTTGAGAGTAATGAAAAGTTTATCGATCTGGATTCATTAAACAGTATTGTCCACAAGACAGAATTTGCCGAAAGAATTATTTCCAATGATACTATTAGAGCAAAATTGGAAATAAAGGAAATTATAAAACTTTTAAAAGAATTAATTCATAGATATTCATAATTGTTTCACGTGAAACATTTTTAAACTTTATTAGCAAAACACAAGATAATGTTTCACGTGAAACATTAAGAATCTAAATCTAGAAATTTTCACGTGAAACATCATAACAAAACAGATGTGAAACAAAAATATCACGATGTAATATTAAATTAAAGAATTGAAAACGCAATAACTGTATGAGATAATCATACCACTGAAAAAATGAGGTGCGTAAAATGGGAAAAATAATTGCAATTGCCAACCAAAAGGGTGGTGTTGGAAAAACAACCACAACAATAAATCTTTCTGCAGCCCTGGCGAGAAAAGGAAAAAGAGTTCTGATAATTGATTGCGATCCACAGGGAAATGCAACAAGTGGATTTGGAATTAACAAAAATGAACTTGAAAATACAATATATGAGTTACTGTTGGGTGATTGTACCATAACGGATTGTCTGATAAAAAATGTAATCGAAAACTTATCGGTAATACCGGCAAACGTGAATCTTGCTGCGGCTGAAATAGAAATACTGGATATTGAAAAAAAAGAATATGTATTAAAAAAAGAAATGGATTGGATAAAGGATGATTACGATTATATATTGATAGATTGTCCTCCTTCACTTTAAATGCTGACAATAAATGCAATGACAACAGCTGACACAGTACTGGTTCCAATACAGTGTGAGTACTATGCACTGGAAGGTTTAAGCCAGCTTATTCACACAATAAATCTTGTAAGAGAAAGACTAAACAGAACTCTTGATATAGAGGGAGTTGTGTTTACAATGTATGATTCAAGGACAAATTTGTCACAACAGGTAGTAGAAAATGTTAAAGAAAATCTTCAGCAATATGTTTTTGAAACAATGATTCCGAGAAACGTACGATTAGCTGAGGCACCTTCATATGGAACACCGATAACAGAATATGATCCAAAATCATTAGGTGCGGAAAGTTATATAAAACTTGCGGATGAATTAATAAAAAAGAGCGAAAAATAAAAGGAGCATATAATGGCAGCCAGAAAAGGTTTAGGAAAAGGTTTGGATTCATTAATACCGGCAGGAGTAATGGATAATGGAACAGGAAAGGATGAGAAGGTTTCATCCCCTGATATGTATGTAAAAATTACGAAAGTAGAGCCAAATAGAGATCAGCCAAGAAAAGTTTTTGATGAGGATGCACTTCAGGAACTGGCAGATTCTATCAAGCAGTTTGGTGTGATTTCTCCTATTTTAGTCCAGGATAAAAAGGATTACTATCAGATTATTGCAGGTGAAAGAAGATGGAGAGCGGCAAAACTTGCCGGATTAAAAGAAGTACCTGTAATAGTAAGAGATTATACAGAGCAGGAGATAGAAGAAATCTCTCTGATTGAAAATCTTCAGAGAAAGGATTTAAATCCAATAGAAGAGGCTCAGGCTTACAAAAGACTGATGGAAAAATTCAGTCTTAAGCAGGATGAACTTGCCGAAAGAGTATCTAAAAGCAGAACAGCAATTACAAATACAATGAGGCTTTTAAAACTTACGGATAAGGTCCAGGAGATGCTCATAAATGAAATGATTTCATCAGGACATGCAAGAGCCTTATTGGCAATAGAAGATTCCGAACAACAGTATACGATAGCACAACAGGCATTTGATCAGGGATTGTCTGTAAGAGATATTGAAAAGCTTGTAAAAAATCTCAACAAGCCGAAAACTGAGAAAAAGAAGGCCGAGAAACAAAATGCACTTTATAAAGAAATAGAAGAGAAGCTTAAAAGCGCACTTGGAACAAAGGTAATTATTAATGCAAAAGACTCAGAATCAGGTAAACTTGAGATCGAGTATTATACAAGTGATGATCTTCAAAAGATAATGGATCTGCTTATGGCAGAGGGGGAATAAAATGAACAGTAATATATTTGATGCAATGGGACTTGATATAGATGCGGGAATACTGTTTATAATAATGTTCGTGCTTCTTATAATACTTCTTATAACAGTCCTCGTGCTATATGGAAAATATAACACCTTGAATATGAGCTATCAAATGTTCATGAGAGGAAAAAAGGCAGAAAGTCTTGAAGAAGAAATAGGAGCTTTATTCGGGGATATAAGTTCTCTTAAAGTAGCAACGGAAAAAAACAGAAAAGACATAAGAAAAATGATAGAAAATCTCAGGGAATGCTATCAGAGGGTTGGAATTGTTAAATATGATGCATTTTCTGAAATGGGAGGAAAACTGTCATTCAGTGTAGCTTTACTAAATGACAATGAGAATGGACTGATAATTAATTCTGTTCACTCAAGTGATGGCTGCTATGTATATACAAAAGAAATAGTAGAGGGAGAATGTGCGATCTCATTAGGTGAAGAAGAAAAGAAAGCACTTATGCTTGCTCTTCAGGATGAACCCTATTCTTATGATTAATTAAGGATAAAAAATATGAAAACAGTTTCAGTACAGCTTCTGACCGGTGGAGAATATCTGGCAAAGCCGGTAGTTTTAAAAAATAATCAGACCTTATATTATGAAGGCACATGCTTATATATGAAACACATCGAAACATTGATTGATTCGGGTGTTTTTGAGGTATGTATTTTTGAACCGAGTGTATTGACACCACAGGAAAAGGTTGTTATTAAAAAGAAGTTAAAACAGGACTGTACGGGAAAGGTAAAAAATATTCTTGAGAGCCATATCAGTCAAAATCAGGAGGGCCTTCAGGAAATAGCTGAAACAGCTCAGGAAATAATAGAGGATATATTCAACAGAGATGAGATTGTTGACAGGGTCTATGATATAAAAGAGCGAAGTGGTGATTTATATGATCATTCAGTGACAGTAGCTGCGCTTTCAATTCTGACCGCTTTAAAACTGAATCTTTCCGAATGGGAAGTATCTGAGATAGGAATAGGATCCTTGATGCATGATATGGGATTAAGGTATCTTACAATAAACTATATGGATATTGATCCGGAGGAACTAACAGCAGAAGCATTCTTTGAATATAAAAAACATACTCTTTATGGATTCTCATCTGTTGAAAAAGAGGGATGGATGTCCACAGAAGTAAAAAATATCATCCTTTTCCATCATGAGAGAATAAACGGTTCCGGATTTCCCTTTAAACAAAAGGCAACATCGCTTCCGGTAAGAATCGTGGCAATTGTTGATGCATTTGATGATATGATGTGTGGAATAGGATGTAGGAGGAATGATGTAAGAAGCGCAATAGAGAACATACGTTCTAACAGAGACATTCTTTTTGATGGAAGAATTGTTGATGCTTTTCTTGATTTTATAGCTGCTTATCCTGTGGGAACACTGGTCATAACAAATAAAGGCGATGAGGCAGTTGTAATAGAGCAAAATGAGCATTACACCGACAAACCGATAATAAGACTTATACAGGACAAACTTGGAAGGCCTTATGATAAGGAAATAGTGATTAATTTGATTGACGATATGACAACAAGTATAGAAAAGGTCAAGAATTAGAGGTTAATTTTGCATCAATATTTAAGAGCTGTAGGTTTTAGCAATATAAAAAGTAAAAAAGAGCTAAAGGATCTCATGAATGATCTGGTTGTTAATTCAACCTCAAAGGATTTCGTTGAAACTGACAGAGACAGTTTACTTGTAGAATACAGCAAGGAGTACTGTCCTTCTGTTGGAATAACCTTAAGGGGAGAGTTTGACGAAGAGCAGAATCTTACAATGGATTATTATTTTCCCTTTGTAAAGCCACACCAGGTCAGTACAGATGAAGCTGTAAGTATAGAACGTCATGTTCAGAATGAATCCTTTGCAGGTATATGCGAGGATTATCGCGTCGGAGTAACATTGATCTTTTATGTTCAGAACAGTATGGACATGATGAAAAAGATTATAGACAGTGATTTAGAAGCTCCGAAAACAAGCATCAGTTTTTCAGCGTTATCGATAAACGGTGTTGTAATGTTGCCAATAAAAAAGGATGCGGGAGAACTTGATAAGATCAGAAAAGCTTCTTCTGAAAGAAATAAAAAAATAGTTGCAGCAAAGCAGGGCGATGAGACGGCAATAGAAAAACTGACATTAGAAGATATGGATACTTATAATGCGATCAGTAAAAGGATCCTTACTGATGATGTATATACAATTGTTGATTCTTTTTTAATGCCATATGGAGTTGAATCTGATCAATACTCAATACTGGGAGAAATTGAAGAAGTTACACTTGAAAAGAATTATCTTACAGAAGAAGAAGTATATGTAATGGATTTAAAATGTAATGGATTGCCGATAACCTTATGTATAAATAAGAAGGATCTTTTAGGAGAACCGGAGGTAGGACGAAGATTTAAAGGAGATATATGGCTTTCAGGAGTGATAAATTCCTGAAAATATGATATATTATTAAATGCAGGTTGATAAAGTATCTGCAAATGTGTTCCCTTAGTTAAATGGATATAACAAGCGCCTCCTAAGCACTAGTTGAGGGTTCGATTCCCCCAGGGAACGTTACACATTATACTTACAAAAAGGGGATTGTGGGTATGATATAGTAAGAGGGATAAGACTTGATAAAAGGGGATAAGTCTATTAAATTCCATAGGTTTATATTAAAGAGCGGTATAGTTTTTATGCTGCTCTTCTTTTCGTATACAGCACCTGTTTATGCTGTTGATACCGTTCCGACAGAGGAAATGAAGGAACTGTATGAACAAAGAAAAAATTTACCCGTTGAGACAAATTCTCTTCCGGACTGGCCTGAGGGACCAGTGGTAGGTGCGGAATCGGCAATTGTCATGGAGGTTGATACAGGTGCGATCCTCTATTGTAAAAACATTGATGAAAGACTATATCCGGCTTCCATAACCAAAATGATGACGGCCCTACTGGTTATGGAAAATTGTAACTTAAGCGATGTAGTAACTTTTTCCGAAAATGCCATTAATAACACGGAATGGGGTTCAAGCCGTATAGGAATACAGGCAGGAGAAGAACTTACAGTCGAGGAATGTCTCTATGGACTTTTACTTGGATCTGCCAATGAGGTTGCATACGGTCTGGCAGAGCATGTGGGTGGTGATCTGGAAACCTTCGTTGGAATGATGAATGAAAGAGCAGCGGAAATAGGATGCACTAATACTCATTTTGCCAATGCAAGCGGATTGCCTGATGAAAATCATTATGTTTCGGCAAGAGATATGGCGTTAATTGCAAGAGAATTTTTTAAAAATGAAACCCTATCGCTAATATCCGGAACATATACTCATACAATTCCGGCCACGAATAAGGTAAATGAAGAACGCCCCCTCGATAATCACCATAAAATGGTTACAGGTAAAAAATATGAGTATGAAGGGATAGTAGGGGGAAAAACCGGATTTACGTCAGAAGCCAGGCAGACGCTGGTTACATGTGCACAGAGAAATGGTTTAAGACTTATATGTGTAGTAATGAAGGATGAAAGTCCCAACCAGTTTCTTGAAACTGCAGATCTTCTTGATTACGGTTTTAATTATTTTCAAAAGCTTCCGATTTCAGACTATGAAACCAGGTATAACTTAAACAGCAAAACGTTTTTCAACACAAAGCTTGATGTTATGGGAAGTTCAAAATCAATTTTGACACTTAATAAATCGGGTTTTGTTATCATTCCGAAAACCTTAAGCTTTGAAGATGCGGATGTAACTGTTGAATATCTGGATAATGATTCAGATGCCATTGCAAAGCTCATATATACAATAGACGGAAATTTTGTGGGCCAGACAACAATAGACTATGCCACAGATGTTAAGACCTTTGAATTTGCAAAGATACTGACGGATGAGTCGGAAAATGAACCGGAGCTCGTAAGAAATGATGAAAATATTGTATTTGTGAGTGTTAGATCAGTTATTATTACAATTGTCAAAGTATTATTATTTTTATTCATCTTGATAATAATAGTAACAATAATCTACCGATATCTTCATTCCGCAAAAAGAAAAGCATCACTTGATAAAAAGAGATATAAAAAACGAAGTGAAAATACTAAGGGAATAAGAAGAGCTTATAAAAAACGAAGTGAGAATAAAAGGAAAAAATCGCAGAATTTAAATAACGGGAAAAACAACAAAGCAATATACCAGGAAATGATGAAAAGATCCCGAGAGGTATCAATGGAGCAGCGCATCAAGGCTGATACAGAAAGATTTGTTGATTATGATTCGGGGATAAGCGATGAATTCGAAGAGGATTACAGAAATTACGAATCAAAGGTAATAGATATATTTGATGATGAAGATGATCCTTTATGGTGACTTTCTTGCAAGGATCAAACTAAACTGATATTATGAAAAACATGAAATATTTAATACTTGGTGCAGGGCCGGCGGCTCTTACAATTGCAAATAAGCTTCTCATGGCAGGAGAGAAGGACTTTTTGGTCCTTGAAAAGGAAAACGAGGCCGGAGGTCTGTGCAGAAGCTGCGAGGTTGACGGAAGACCTCTCGATATAGGAGGAGGCCATTTTCTTGATGTAAAAAGGCCGGAGGTCCTTGAATTTCTATTTTCTTTCCTTCCGGAGGAGAATTGGGATAAGTATACAAGAGATTCGCGTATCAAAGTCAATAATTGTGTGATCAACAGCCCCATAGAGGCTAATATATGGCAGATGCCCATAAAGGATCAGGTAGAATATCTTAAGGCAATTGCCGTTGCCGGCTGCAATCTTGGAGAGGAAATGCCGGAAAAATTCACGGATTGGATATACTGGAAGCTGGGTAACAGGATTGCAGAGGATTATATGATTCCCTATAACAGGAAAATGTTTGGGGATGATCTTAATGCTTTGGGAACCTATTGGCTGAATAAGCTTCCGAATGTTTCCTTTGACGAGACACTGATAAGCTGTCTTGAGCATAAGGCTTATGGAACACAGCCGGGACATGCGGAGTTTTTCTATCCGAAAAAATACGGTTATGGCGAAATATGGAAGAGAATGGGTGAGAATTTAGGCGATAAACTTATTTTAAATGAGCCTGTATTCTCAATAGATTATGATACAAATACCGTAAATGGCAAGTATAGGGCAGATAAAATCATAACAACCATTCCATGGAACAGTATCAGGGAACATATAAATCTTCCGAAAGATATGCTGGATATAATAAATTCGCTGAAACACACATCCGTGGTCATTGAATATCATGAAGAAATGCTTGATACGAAGGCACAGTGGATATATTATCCTGATGAGTCCCTTTCCTATCACAGAATTCTGGTAAGGCATAATTTCTGTCCTGACTCGAAGGGATACTGGACTGAAACAAATCTTGAAAGATTTGATAAAAAACAGCATGCAGGATATGAGTATTTTATCAATGAGTATGCTTATCCATTAAATACTATAGGGAAAAATGAAGCCATGGAACAGCTTCTTAACAGACTCAGGGATAAAAACATATTCGGCCTGGGCAGATGGGGTGAACATCAGCATTATAATTCAGATGTTGTGGTTTCTCTTGCACTTAAAATGGCAGAGGCTGTTATTTAAGATAAAAATCTGTTATTATACAGATTACATTTAGATCCGCGAAATAAAAAGCTGTATCGTGCGGATGTGAGGTTTATAGATGAACAGAATAAAGGATTACTTTTCTATAGAGGAAAATAAATATAGATTTTTTTCGCTTATCATTTTTATTGTACTCATTACAGCGCTTGCATGGCAGAGTGATGATGCATATCATGCCTATATCATGGCAAGAAACCTCGTTGAAGGAAATGGTTTTGTTTATAACATAGGAGAAAGAGCAACTGCTTCCTCCTGTCCTTTGTTTACCCTTGTTATAGCTGCAGGATATTTTGTAATAAGAAACATGTTCATTGTTTCCCTGATGATCTGTATTGCGTTTTCTGCAGCGGCATATTCTGTTGTAGTGAAGCATTTTTGCAAAAACAAGGGTCAGATAATAATAACTTTCGCAATCTTAGTGGGTTCCTACAGTTTCATGAGCTATACAACAGCCGGGCTGGAAAATTGCATGCTCTTCTTTTTGGCCGCATGGTTTATGGTAGTTTATTTTGAAAATGAAACTTTTAGAGCAAAACAGCTTTTATATATAGCAATTCTTATTTCACTTATAGCAATGACAAGAATGGATGCGGTCCTGATCTTTGCTCCAATGGCTGTTTATGTGTATCTTGCAAAAAGAGAGAGAACCTCATTTATAAAGTCTGTCGGAATTGCAATTGTCGGATTGCTGCCTTTTATCCTATGGGAGGTTTTTGCAACCTTTTATTTCGGATTTCCTTTTCCGAATACTGCTTATGCCAAGCTGGGAACGAATTTTCCCCTTTCAGAATACATAATCAGAGGGATCAAATATTTTAAATATACCTTTATGTGTGATCCAATAACTCTGCTTGTTCCGTTTTTTATTATCATTGCAGCCATAATGATTAAAAAAGCGGATTATATATGGGCAATGGCGGGAGTTTTACTGTATGGGGTGTATCTTCTGTATATAGGCGGTGATTTTATGCTGGGACGGCACTTCACCGTGATGCTGTTTGTGTCAGTAATCGTTTATCTTGTATTAAGAAACAGGGAAGGTAATTTAAGACGTCCGGGATTATGCTTTGATAAGGTGTTTACGGCGGTTATAGTTTTATCTCTTATATATTCATATTCTACACAGATTATCACAGAGCAGTTTTTATTTGGAGGAAAATATTCATCTGACATTTCAGATGAGAGAAAAGGATATTTTGAATACACAAGTCTTGTTGACAATGCTATTTCTTATTTTACTACCGGAGAAATGTGTATAAGAGATGTTTGGAAAGAGAATTCAATAAACGAAGTAGAGGAGGGAAATTTCCTTGGTAATGTGCTAGATAATGCCCCAGGAATATCGGTATATTATCATCCGAATGTTTACCTGGTTGATAAGTATGCCCTTGCGGATCCTTTTTTGACAAAGCTTCCGGCAGTTAAGGATGAAAATTGGAGAATAGGTCACATGTACCGAGACATTCCTTTGGGATATTCTGAGACCCTGCTATATGGAGATAATCATATGGAAAATGAAGATTTAGCGGAATATCTGGATATAATCCGACTGATAACAAGAGGAGATTTATTTGACAGCAATAGAATAAGTGCCATAATCCATATGAATTTAGGAGATTATGATTACCTTTTGGACAGTTATAAGGCAGGACTGGATGAGAATAACCGTCAGATTGTCAGGGAATAGGTAAATGGGAAAGATATTTTATATATTGGGCAAAAGCTCAACAGGAAAAGACACTATATACAGGGAAATCTGTGATGATAAGGATCTGAAGCTTAATCCGGTGATTTTATATACAACGCGCCCCATAAGAGACGGGGAAAAAAACGGAATCACTTATAATTTTGTTAATGAAGAGGAGTATGCAAAAATAAAGGCATCCGGCAGGATTATAGAGGAAAGAGTCTATAATACAATGCATGGATTATGGAGATATTTCACTGCTGAGGATGAAAACTTAAGACTTGATGAAGCCTCATATATAATGATAGGGGTTCTGTCGTCATATGTTTCAATAAGGGACTACTATGGAGAAGATAAAGTGGTTCCAATATATATTGAAGTTGATGACGGAATACGTCTTGAAAGAGCCTTAAAGAGAGAACAAAAACCCGAAAATGGGAAATATGCGGAAATGTGCAGGAGATTTTTAGCGGATGCAGAAGACTTTTCCGAGGATAAGATAAGGGAAGCGAAAATAGTTAAAAGATTCGAAAATATAGAGCTTGACAGGTGTATTTCGGAAGTTAAAGGTTATATAAGAGAAAGACTTTAAACGTGGATATCAAGGTTAATCAGATAAATCAAATACCCCAGACGAATGAGACACAAAGTGCCAACCAGCCAACGGATGAGGCCTTTAAGTTTACACTTATGAGTGCAATCGAGGAGGAAGGTCTTCAGGACAGGCTGATGCTAATGTTTCAGGACATAACAATGCAGGGTAATAAAATATCCAAGCATATGGATGTTAAGGACATGAAGCGTTACAGAGTGCTGATCAAAGACTTTTTAAATGAGATTGTTAACAGGAGTCATAAATTTTCCAGAGAAAATTTTCTTGACAGAAAGGGAAGGCACAGGGTTTATGGGATAATAAGACTCATAGACCAGAACCTTGATGATCTGGCCCAGGAACTTATGAAGGAGGAGAAGGATCATATATCCATACTCGGCAAGGTGGGAGAGATAAGAGGACTTCTTCTGGATATTTTCACATAAAACATTAAGACTACAGGAGGGCAGAATGCCCGGATTTTCGGAAATAATAGGACAGGAACATATAAAACTGCACCTAAAGAGCAGCTTAAGATCCAAAAAGATATCTCATGCATATCTTTTATCCGGTGAAGCTATGTCCGGAAAAAAATTCATAGCAAAAACCTATGCGCAGGCGCTTATGTGTGAAAATCCAACGGATGATTTTGAACCGTGTATGGAATGCCATTCCTGCAAGCAGGCTCTGACAAAAAATCATCCTGACATAATATATGTAACACATGAAAAGCCCGGAATCATTTCCGTTGAGGAAATAAGAACACAGGTTATATCGGATGTTTCAATAAAACCTTACAACGGAAGCTGGAAGATCTATATCATTGACGAAGCGGAAAAAATGACCCCGCAGGCGCAGAATGCACTGCTTAAGACATTAGAGGAACCGCCGGAATATGTGATCATAATGGTATTAACATCAAATTCGCAAATGATGTTATCAACTATTATTTCAAGATGTATACCACTGAACATGCGTCCGGTTGAGGATGGTCTCATAAGAAGCTATCTGATGAAGGAAGTAAAGATTCCGGACTACCAGGCGGATATATGTGTTGCTTTTGCAAGGGGCAACATAGGTAAGGCAAAATCTCTTGCTGTCAGTGAAGAATTCGATGAGATAAAAAGTGAGGCAACAAGGCTTCTTAAGTACATTGACAGAATGGAAACCGATGACCTTATTGAAACTGTAAAAAGATTATCGGAATATAAACTGTCCATAGATGATTTTCTGGATATAATGATGGTCTGGTACAGAGATGTTCTTATGTATAAGGCAACAATGGATGCAGACTCAGTTATATTTAAGGAAGAAATATCCGACATTAAACGATGCGCTGCAAAAAGTGCCTATGAGGGCATTGAAAATATAATAACAGCCATAGAAAAAACGAAAACAAGGCTGAAAGCCAATGTCAATTTTGAACTTGCCATTGAACTGATGCTTTTGGCCATAAAGGAGAATTGAGATGATAAAAGTCATAGGAGTAAGGTTCAGGACTGCGGGAAAGGTATATTACTTTGGACCTAAGGATATTGAATTTAAAAGAGGCGAGCATGTGATCGTGGAAACCGCCAGAGGTGTAGAATTCGGAACGGTGGTGCTTCCTAATATGGAGGTGACGGATGATCAGGTAGTACAGCCTCTTAAAACCGTTATACGTAAGGCATCAAAGGAAGACTGCGAGAGAGAAAAGCGTAATAGGGAAAAGGAAAAGGACGCATATAAGGTCTGCCAGGAGAAAATATTAAAGCACGGTCTGGAAATGAAACTTATAAACGCCGAATATACCTTTGATAATAATAAGGTTCTGTTTTACTTTACGGCAGATGGACGTGTGGATTTCAGAGAACTTGTTAAGGATTTGGCCTCGGTATTCCGTACGAGAATTGAGCTTCGTCAGGTTGGAGTCAGGGATGAGACCAAAATATTAGGAGGCATGGGAATCTGCGGACGCCCCTTATGCTGTCATACATATCTTCCTGATTTTGTACCGGTTTCAATCAAAATGGCAAAGGAGCAGAACCTGTCCCTTAATCCCACAAAGATTTCAGGGATCTGCGGACGCCTTATGTGCTGCCTTAAAAATGAAGCTGAAACCTATGAGTACTTAAACAGAAAGCTTCCGAATCTTGGAGAATATGTTACAGCCTCCGACGGACTTAAGGGTGAGGTGAAAGAAGTAAATGTTCTTAAGCAGACCGTGAAGGTATTAGTTGAAGTGGATGATGAGAAGGAAATTCATGAGTATCCCGTGGAAGAGCTTAAATTCAAGCCTAAAAAGCAACGGGAAAATCATGAGAAGGATAAGGACAGGCGACACGGTAAAAAGCAGAAGGGCTCTCAGAATTCCGGAAATAATTATCAGGAGGATGCAGAGTTAAAAGAGCTTGAAATGCTTGAGCGAAAGGATGAAAAATCAAAGCTGGATGATTGATCTTAAAGAGGGTGAAAGAATAGATGATCTTCAACGATGCGGTTATAAGATCATTCAGGATACGGAAAAATTCTGTTTTGGAATGGATGCCGTCCTTTTGTCCGGATTTGTAAGGGTTAACGAAGGTGAAAGAGTCGTGGATCTCGGAACAGGTAACGGGATCCTGCCACTCCTCCTTAGGGCTAAAACAAAGGGGGAGCATTTTACCGGGATAGAAATACAAAGGGAAATATCCGAGATGGCCGAAAGGTCCGTAAAACTCAACGGGCTTGAAGAGGATATTACAATATTAAATGATGACATTAAAAATATCAGAAATATTTTAGACTGTGAGTCGGCCCAGGTAGTTGTTTCAAATCCGCCTTATATGATAGAGAGCCATGGAATACAAAATCCCGACAGTCCAAAGGCAATAGCGAGACATGAGATAAAATGTGATTTTGCAGACATTGCAAAAGCTGCAAAATATCTTCTTAAAAGCGGAGGAAGGCTATACATTGTACACAGACCTTTCAGACTCGTAGAGCTTTTCAAAACTCTTACGGATAATGGTCTGGAGCCAAAAAGAATGAAGCTGGTATATCCCTACATTGATCATGAACCAAACATGGTTTTGATAGAGGCGATAAGAGGCGGAAAAAGTCGGATAACAATAGAAAAGCCGCTTATAGTATACGAAGAAAAGGGTAAATATACCCGGGAGATTTACGATATCTATGGATACTAAAGAGCAGGGAAGCCTGTATTTATGCGCAACGCCCATAGGAAATCTTAAGGACATAACTCAAAGAGTGATAGATACTCTGAAAGAGGTTGACATTATAGCTGCAGAAGATACGAGGAACAGTATAAAGCTTTTAAATCATTATGATATCCATACAAAGCTGACAAGCTATCATGAATATAATAAATATGACAAAGCAGATGAGCTTGTATCAGAACTGCTAAAAGGAAAAAATGTGGCCGTGATAACAGATGCGGGGACACCGGGAATATCAGATCCAGGAGAGGTTCTTGTAAAAAAGTGTCATGAGGCAGGTGTGAGGGTCACATCACTGCCCGGAGCCTGTGCATGTATTACAGCATTGACAATGTCAGGCTTAAGCTCAAGAAGATTTGTCTTTGAAGGCTTTTTGTCACCGGATAAGAAGGAAAGAAATGAGACCCTGGCGTTTCTTAAAGATGAAACGAGAACGATCATAATATACGAAGCGCCACATCATTTGAAAAAAACCTTAGAGGAGCTTATAAAAACCTTGGGAGGTGATAGGAAAATTTCATTTGTCAGGGAGCTTACAAAACAGCATGAAGAGGTTTTAAATATGACTTTGTCCGAAGGACGGAGCTATTATGAGATAAATGAACCCAGGGGTGAGTATGTACTTGTAATTGAAGGGAGAGATCCAAAGGAATTAAAAAACGAGGAGATAGCTGAGTGGAAAGAGCTTTCAGTTACGGAGCATGTCAGACTTTATGAAAATAAAGGCTATGACTCAAAGGAAGCAATGAAGCTGACTGCAAAAGACAGAGGAGTCAGCAAAAGAGAAATTTATAAAGAATTAATATCAGAATAAAAGAAAAGAGGAAACAGAATGGAACAGAAGGGCAAGTATTATATTACAACGGCAATAGCATATACATCAGGAAAGCCGCATATCGGAAACAGCTATGAAATAGTGATGGCGGATGCAATCTCAAGATATAAGAGATTAGAGGGCTATGACGTATTTTTCCAGACGGGAACAGATGAGCATGGCCAGAAGATCGAGCTTAAGGCTGAGGATGCAGGGATAACTCCGAAGGAATTTGTTGATAATGTAGCAGGAATCATAAGGGGGATCTGCGACAGTCTTAATGTTTCCTATGATAAATTCATAAGAACAACGGATGCGCCTCATGAGAAGCAGGTTCAGAAGATCTTTAAAAGACTGTATGATCAGGGAGACATTTACAAGGGAGCCTATGAGGGAATGTACTGCACTCCCTGTGAATCCTTCTGGACGGAAAGTCAGCTGGTTGACGGAAAATGCCCTGATTGCGGAAGGGAAGTTAAGCCCGCAAAGGAGGAAGCATATTTCTTTAAGATGAGTAAGTATGCAGACAGACTCATAGAGCATATCAATACCCATCCTGAATTTATTCAGCCAGTTTCGAGAAAAAATGAGATGATGAATAATTTCCTTCTGCCAGGACTTCAGGATCTGTGTGTATCACGTACATCCTTTAAATGGGGTATTCCCGTTGATTTTGATGATAAGCATGTTGTGTACGTATGGCTTGATGCGCTTACAAACTATATAACAGGCATTGGATATAATGCAGACGGAGATTCAAGTGAGCAGTATAAAAAGCTGTGGCCTGCAGATCTTCATCTTATCGGAAAGGATATCATAAGATTCCATACAATTTACTGGCCTATTTTCCTCATGGCCTTAGGAGAGCCCCTTCCAAAGCAGGTGTTCGGACATCCCTGGCTCTTACAGGGTGGAGAAAAAATGAGCAAGTCAAAGGGTAATGTTATTTACGCCGATGACCTTATTGATCTTTTCGGAGTTGATGCAATCAGATACTTTGTTCTTCATGAAATGCCCTATGAAAATGACGGAACAATAACCTGGGAGCTTGTGACCGAAAGATATAATTCCGATCTTGCAAATATTTTAGGAAACCTTGTAAGTCGTACGATCTCCATGAGTAATAAATACTTTGGAGGTTTTGTATCAAAGACAGGGGATGAAGAGCCGGTTGATGCTGATCTTAAGGCTGTTGCAACATCGCTTCGGGATAAGGTTCAGGAAAAAATGGATTCAATGCATGTTGCAGATGCCTTAACTGAGGTATTTAATCTGTTCAGACGCTGCAATAAGTATATTGATGAAACCGAGCCCTGGGTACTTGCCAAGGATGAAGATAAGAAAAACCGTCTGTCGGAGGTTTTATATAATCTTGTGGAGTCAATATGTATCGGTGCAAATATTTTAAAGCCCTTTATGCCAGAAACTGCAGATAAGATTTTAATGCAGCTTCACGGGACAGAAAGAGATTATGATCTTTTAAATGAATTCGGACTATGCGATCCGGGACTTAAGGTTACAGAAAAGCCGGAGATGCTTTTTGCACGTCTTGATATGAACGAGGTAATGGCAAAGGTTGAAGAAATAAGAGCTATGCAGAAGGCCGAATATGAAAAGGAAAACGGTATTTCTTCCGATGAAGCAGAGGAAAACGTCATAGAGGTTGAGATTAAGGAAGAGATTACCTATGATGATTTTGCAAAATGTCAATTTGTAGTGGGCGAGATCATAAAATGCGAAGAGGTTCCAAAGTCCAAAAAGCTCCTGTGCTCCCAGGTTAAAGTGGGTAATCAGGTTAAGCAGATCGTATCCGGGATCAAGCAGTATTACAAGGCTGAAGAAATGGTAGGTAAGAAGGTAATGGTATTGCTTAATCTAAAGCCGGCAACCCTTGCAGGAGTTGTGTCAGAGGGAATGCTGCTTTGTGCAGAGGATGAGGAAGGAAACCTTGCATTGATGACGCCGGAAAAGACAATGCCTTCAGGTGCGGAGATTTGTTAGAGAGGATGTATATTTAAGGAGGAGAAAATAATGAATATGAAAAAATTGGTGTGTCTTTTGCTGTCAGCAACAATGCTTTTCGGAGCAACTGTATCAGTAGGAGCAACTCAGGTAATTACTTTTGATGATGAAGGAGAGGCTGAGGTATCAACTGAATCTGAAGAAGCAACGGAAGAAACGGAAACAACAGGAGAAACAGGAGATGTTAAGGGATATATAGCACTGGGAAGCGATCTGACACAGGATCAGCTGACAACAGTACTTAATCTTATGGGAATTCCACTTACTGATCTGGGAAGTTATTCTGTAGTTTATACGACAAATGCAGATGAACATTCTTCTCTTGACCAGTATATTGATTCAAGCCTTATAGGTACAAAATCATTATCATCTGTTTTGGTTAAACCTGCAGAGGAAGGTCATGGAGTTGTGGTAACAACACAGAATATCAACTACTGTACAACAAATATGTACCGTAATGCTCTTATTACAGCAGGAGTAGAGGATGCGGATATTATGGTAGTTGCGCCTACGCAGATTTCAGGAACGGCTGCACTTATCGGAGCCATGAAGGCCTATGAGGATATGACAGGTGAGGATGTTACGGATGAGGCATTGGATACGGCATTAAATGAACTTGTAACAACAGGTGAAATTTCCGATGCGGTAGGAAGCAATTCAGATGCTGAGGAGCTTATCTCCTACGTTAAGGCACAGATTGCGGCAAACGACCTTGATACTGAGGAAGAGATCGAAGCAGCTATCCGTCAGGGTATGAAGGATTTAAATGTTACTCTTACAGAGGACGAAATAAAGCAGATTGTGGATCTTATGATGAAGATTAAGGCAATGGGAATTGATTTTTCCGTTCTTGCAGACCAGGCCGATGATATATACGCAAAATACAAGGACAAGATAGATGCCGGAACCTTTACACTGGATGATGTGGATTTAAATGATCTCGGAATCGGAAAAATTGTATCAAATGCCGTAGGAAACTTTTTTAAGGGCATCGGAGACAGTGTGAAGAGCTTCTTCGGAAATCTGTTTAAAAAAAGATAAGGACTGATAGTAATGGAGAAGGTCAAATATGAAATAAGGCCTTTGATGGAAAGTGAATGGGATATGGCAATGCAGCTTGCCTGGGATACCTTTTTGATCTATGAAGCCCCGGAATATACAAAGGACGGAATAAAAAATTTCCAGGACTTTATAAGAGATCCGAGGCTTAGGGAAATGTTTAAAAAAGGAGATTTTCAGGCTGCAGGTGCCATATCGGAAAATACAGTTATCGGAATACTGGGAACCAGAAGACAGCATATATCGCTGCTGTTTGTGGAGCCGCAGTATCATCATCAGGGTATAGCCACTGCATTACTTAAAAGTTATTTTAATGCGGCAAAAGGGCAGGGAATATACAGGATGACCGTCAATGCATCTCCCTATGCTGTACCTTTTTACAAAAAACTGGGGTTTAAAAACATATCCGGCGAAATAAGAAAAGACGGAATACGTTATACCCCTATGAGGATTGATGTTTAAATTTTTAGTGTAGCAAATGGACTGGAGAAGGTAATAAATGAGGAAAGCATTTGATTTTGAAGGACCTGTTTTTTCTTTTCTTTCAAAGCTGGCGGATGTTATATGGCTGAACTGTTTGTTTATAATATGTTCACTGCCTGTTTTTACGATAGGTGCTTCCACGACAGCCATGTACTACGTTACATTAAAAATGGCAAGGGATGAGGAAGGATATGTTACGAAGAGCTTCTTTAAATCCTTTAAACAGAACTTTAAACAGGCAACGGTTATATGGCTTATAATGCTACTAGTGGGAACAGTGATACTTATGGACTACAGGATAGTGAGTAATCCTGATTTTTCCGACATTGTTCCAAGTGAGGCACTTAAAAATGTCGTAAGGGTAGCAACCATGATGGTTACGGTGTTTATGGCATTTGAGCTATCCTACGTATTTCCATTGCTCGCAAAATTCGATAACAGTGTTAAAAATACTTTAAAGAATGCCTTTTTGATGAGTATCAGACACCTGCCATACACATTGGCGCTGGTACTTATACCGGTAGTTCCGGTTGTACTGATATATTTTTACACTAAGGCGCTCATTCTGATCTTCATTATGTTTGCGCTGACAGCGTTGTGTTCATCGATGCTCCTTAATAAGGTGTTTGATCATTATATTCCCAAGGAAGATGCGGGGGGAGAAAATGAAGAAGAAACGTAGTAATACAGGGGAAAATCATTATTATATCCAATGGGGAATAGCAACTCTTATTCTTATTGTTTATGTACTGGGAACACTTTTTGATTATAACAAAACAATAAGGGAGCTTTCCGTAGACAGAGCTATTGACCGTATCAGCAAGCAGGCAATCCAGATAAGGGGTTATTATGAAGGAAAACTTGCAGGTGCTGAGGATATGGCGGAAGGTATTGCCGATTTTGTATCCCAGGAAGATGATATTTTTAATGAAAATGCTGTAAAGGCCATTGATTCAATAGTAGCTGATGGAGACCTTAAAAAAGCCTATATTGTTAAGCCGGATGGGTCTGCAATCGATAATGACAGAGAAAAATACGATTCTATTGATAATTCTGAAGAATTTCAGGATATGATTGCCGGAAAACGTTCATTATATGTGAAAAAGGATTCAGACGGTGAAACGGCAATCCTTGTGGCATCGCCCATAAGCCAGGAACACTCCCTTAAGGGATATGTTATCTTATCGTATTCTCCAAACAGTATTAGTAATATTATCAAAACTCCCATATATTCATACAGTCTTGTTTTTGATGATGGATATGTTGCAGAGAATCTGGGAGAATCACCAATATGTGAGGTTGGAGAGAATCTGCTGGATTCTGTAAAAAGCATGGATTTTGTTTCGGGAACGTACTCCGTATTTTCACAGGGAATAAGCGGAGACAGAAGTGTTACTGCCGTTGTGACTGCCAGGGACGGACGAAATTACTATCTTATTGCCCAGCCTGTGGAAAATATGGACTCTGAGGTCATAATAACCGTAAGCGAAAGTAATGTCACCAGAAAAGCGAATGAAGATAATAACATTACCAGGGCAATGGTCATAAAGCTCATGATCTCGCTGATCATATTCATCGTATTGCTGTTTGCCATTTATGTAATAAACAGGATAGCATTTTCAAAAACCAGCAAAGAACTTAAAGATAAGGCGGAAACCGATCTGCTTACAGGACTCTTAAACAAGGTGTCGACCGAAAACAAAATACGGGAATACCTGAAAGAAGAAGGAAAAGGGAAAACCTGTATGCTGTGCGTCCTGGATATTGACAATTTTAAAAAGATCAATGATACAATGGGGCATTCATTTGGAGATGAGGTTTTAGCATCCTTAGGTAAGCAGATAGGATCGGAGTTCAGGGTTTCGGACATTATCGGACGAACAGGTGGAGATGAATTCATTATATTCTTAAAGGATTTAAAGGATGAAGAGATAATCAATAAAGAAGCTGACCGTATTGCAACATTCTTTAAAAACTTTACTGTGGGTGATTATACAAAATATGCGGCAACAGCAAGCATAGGCGTTGCGTTATATCCCAGAGATGGTGAAGATTTTGAGACTATTTATAAGGCAGCGGATACGGCTCTTTATAAGGCTAAGAACCGTGGTAAGAATCAGATGGCCTTTTATAAAGACAGGTAACTGGACAATTTGTACATGAAAATCCAAAAAGTTTGGGCAGGGATGACATTTTTATCCCTGCCTGCTTTAGTTATAATAACTTCAGTGTGGTGCTTAAGGCACCTGTATTGTTTAGGAGGTTAACAAAATGGCAAGTTTATCACTTAAGAACATTAATAAGAAATATCCTAACGGCTTCCATGCAGTTAAGGATTTCAATCTTGAGATTGCAGATCAGGAGTTCATTATTTTCGTAGGCCCTTCAGGCTGCGGTAAGTCAACAACTCTTCGTATGATCGCAGGTCTTGAGGAGATCACATCAGGTGAGTTATATATCGGCGATAAGCTGGTTAATGACGTAGAGCCTAAGGACAGAGATATTGCAATGGTATTCCAGAACTACGCTCTGTATCCTCATATGTCAGTTTATGATAATATGGCATTCGGACTTAAGCTCCGTAAGGTTCCTAAGGATGAGATTGATAAGATGGTTCGTGAGGCAGCTAAGATCCTTGACTTAACACAGCTTCTTGACAGAAAGCCCAAGGCTTTATCAGGTGGTCAGAGACAGCGTGTAGCTATGGGACGTGCAATCGTTCGTAACCCTAAGGTATTCCTTATGGATGAGCCTCTTTCAAACCTGGATGCAAAGCTTCGTGTTCAGATGAGAATAGAGATTGCAAAATTACATCAGAGACTGGGAACCACCATCATCTACGTTACACATGACCAGACAGAGGCTATGACTCTTGGTACCAGAATCGTAGTTATGAAGGACGGTGTTGTTCAGCAGGTAGATACACCTCAGAACTTATATGACAAGCCTTGCAACCTTTTCGTTGCAGGATTCATGGGATCACCTCAGATGAATTTCTTAAATGCAGTAGTTGAGGTTGACGGCGAAGTTGCAAACCTTAAATTTGCAGGCAAGAGCATTCCTCTTCCTCCTGCAAAGTCAAAGAAGCTTATCGATGGCGGCTATGATGGAAAGACTGTTACATTCGGTATCCGTCCTGAAGATGTTTATGATTCGGAAATGTTCATTGAGACATCACCTCAGTCAGTATTTGAGTCAACAGTTAAGGTATATGAGCTTCTTGGTGCAGAAGTTTATCTCTACTTTGATCTTGAGGAGTTCCCTATCACAGCAAGAGTTGATCCTCGTACAACAGCAAGACCAGGCGATACTGTTAAGTTTGCATTTGATGTTGAGAAGATCCATGTATTCGATAAGGATACAGAGATGGTTATCACAAACTAGTATAAAAGATTTAAACCCCGATGCTTATAAGGCATCGGGGTTTTATTTTGCTTAAAAATCTCTAAGTTGACAGTGTTGTATCCAAGGAGGATAAAAATTGTTATTCTCGCTGCCTATATATGAAAAAGCTAACGGGATAGTAGCACTTTGAGAGTTACGGTGTGTGTGCCGGAAGGAAGCATTGCAAGAATGCGTTTGTCTGCCCAAGCAGATAGTGCAATGCGATCGCCGTTTTCAAGGTAAGCTCTGTAGCAAGGATAATAATTCAAAGGAAGAGTGACAGCAGCAGCCTCATCCGACGAGTACGTAAAGGTGATGTTGGTGCCGTTTTTGCTATATTCGGTTATCTCTCCGGAAGATATGAGGGGAGACTGATCGCTGAAGGTTTCAGTATTGATTCCGGCAGGAAGGTAATCCTCAGGCGTATATGATACGAAACCTCCTGAATAGGTCTTAAAGGTTACCCAGTTGCAGCTTGAATAAATATCCATAAGTGTTTCAGAATCTATAATAGAGACGGTCAGAATAAGAGCCAAAACGGGAACGAGACAGTTAGAAGGTGATTTTGATACTGATAGCTCATAGAGCGAAAGTGCAAGGGAAAATAGAATACATACCATCGCCAAGGTCAGAAACCTGTAGGGAAATTGGATCATATGAATGCATTTCCACAGATGGGGAAAATGCACCTCAAGATAGTCCCAGGGGATAAGCTCGGAGGATACAATGATAAATATGAATGCACTTGATAAACAGATGATGTTAAATCGAAGATAAGGGGCAAGGCTTTTATCCTTATCAGGGTAAACATCTGCTGCCTGTGATATTTTCCGAGCATTGCGTTCGGAAACAAGCCGTATAGTAAGTACAATAACACAAAAGATGATGCTTACAAGGGCAGATAAACCCAGGGAAGGTGTGAATCTGTCATCATCTGCAAAGCCTGTATGGACCGAAGTAAGGAACAGTTCCTTAAGATGGACTATGTTATTGGTAACCCAGTACTGAGTAAATGCTTCCGTGTTAAGAGGCAGCAGAAAAAATTTAACAAAAGGAATAATATACCACAAATTAAGAAGTATGAAGGATATAACGGCGTAGAGAAGTCGGATCCATCTGCCTTCCCCAAGAAGCTGATTCATAAAAGGGAGGAGTACAAGAATCATAAGCGGAATGATCAATACACAGCTTAAAATGTGGGACTGAAGTATTCCCGTAAGGGCAATGAGGAGAATCCACCATTTGTTTTTATCACCGGCACATATGTGATATAATCCTACAACCAGTAAAGGAAGGAAGATCATTGCCAGCATTTCTCCCATGGCGGCCCTTATATATACATCGGAAAGTCTATAGGTGGAAAGGGTGTAAAATAAAGAACAGATAAGTGATATCAGGGTAAGCTTAAGCCTTCCATGGTGTGAGACAGAAGCATTTCCAGACATATCTGTTGTCGAAACATTCCTGGGGAACGAAATATTCACCAATAATGATCTTACAGAGAAAAAGCACACAAAGGCAGTGGCTGTATTTATGAAGAATAAAAATACCTCATAGGACAAGACCATTGATACATCACATAACCTTAAAAAAGCAGGTATGAGAAGAAACAGCCATGGGTATTCAAACAGCAGGACGCCAAAGCCATTAAAAGCATCGGGAATTATGAAAGGAATGAGCTGACCATCCATAAACGCATTTCTGATACCGTCAATTCTGCCTGTATGACAACGAAGATCATGACCATATATGAGATGGTCGGTCATAAGAGGTGAAGATGAAAATAATGAGAAAGTAAGGAGTATAAGGAAGGAAATAAGCTGTAATTTACTAATTTTTCCAATAAAAAAGATGAGCAGGAATACATATATAAGAAACAGCAGAAAAAATGCCATTGCTGCCTTCAGTAAGGAGTCATTGTTAATGGGAGAATCCGAATGAAAATATACCGAGGATATTGAGGACAGAGGGGAATCTTCAGACGCAAGTGGCTGAGCCGTGCCCTGCTCTTCATCCCATAAAAAAGCTATCCGAAAGTTGCTTGTGCGAACCGGAAGGGTATAGGTTATTGTTATGTCACGGTAGGAGTCACTCCCGTCTATATGTGTACGGCAGACCTCACTATTATCGGAATATACCACAAGGTCGGAATCATTAAGTATGGTTCCGTAAAAGGTTGCTACGTAGTTACCTGAGGGAAAGGACATTGCCCCACAGCTCAAAGCATTGCCCGAATCACTGAAGCCTATATCACTGCATGTCATGGAATACCTGTCGGGAGTGCTCTTGTATATGAGAAATGACAGTAGCAGGACGACCGCTACATATATTACAGAAAATATAACCAACCCCTTTGTGTTCATAAGGGGTTTATGTGATTGACCATCAAGATACTGTTTATTATTCATAAACAGAATTATATCATAAATTGCCAATGGACGCCTTAAATAGTGTATAATACGAAGATGTTGGGAATACACATCAAGACTCGGAGTATGTATGTCAGCTTTGAATGATAAAATAAAAAAAATACCGGTTACATATAGAAAGACCATTATCTGGATAGTCCTGTTAGCAACGGTGCTGTTCGTATCTTATCCTGCATTTGATGCGGTGATACACGCAGGACATGACCTTTTGGGCCTTTCCGGCAGGATAGAAGGTATTAAGAGTGCCTGGGAATGCGGACAGATATTTCCGGTGATAATGCCCAATGCCAATAATGGATATGGATATCTGGAGTTTATGTATCCTGAACTTTTTCTGCTGATACCTGCTTTCCTAAGATATATTGGCTTATCAATGGTAACCGCCCTTCATATTTACATATTTATAATAAATGCCGCGACTGCCGTATTTTCTTATTTTGGTGTTAAGACGGTGCTTGATGACATAAGCAAAAAAGATAAGGGCGGTACAGAATATGATGAAACAGCAGTTGAGCTTATATCATTGTTGTCGGCTTGCTATTTTCTTATGAACCAATACAGACTGTTGGATCTGTACATACGTGCAGCCATAGGCGAAGCGGTATCCATGGGCTTTATCGTGTTTGCCATAGCAGGTCTCTATCATATCCTTACGGGAAACAGACGGCTGTGGTGGATGGCTGTTATCGGTATGTCCGGTATCCTGCATTCCCACATTCTGAGTTGTGCACTGATAGTACCTGTTGTTCTGATACTGGGGGTTGTTTTTTTCGGAAATATTATAAGAGAAGGAAGATGGAAGGAAACACTTTATGCAGTGGTTGTTTTCTTTATGGTAAATGCCTGGTATATTGTTCCCTTTATCAGGTTTTATAAGTTTGGATTGAACACAGACGCCCTTATAGTTGATGATGTTTGGAATCACACTGTCCGTCTTATGCAACTTTTTTCTACAAGCGCTGAGACCATGGGACAGGATTACGTGCTGATATCACTTGGCATTGCATCCTTACTGATACTGATTTTGACGGTAACGGGGAGTGTTATCAATTTAGGATCTAATAAAGACGCAGGAAATCACACACGCATTTTTCTGCCTGTAATATCAGGAATATTTATGCTTTACCTGATATTCTCCCTTGATATAATGCCCTTTTTGTGGGTGAAGACCTCCATAGAGAAAATATGGGGAATAGTCAGTATGCTCCAATTTCCGTATAGACTTCTGACAGTTGCTTCAGTTTGTCTTGTATTTATGCTTGCTATTACGCTTATAAATACGGAATATTTCAGGAACAATCTTCTGACTATAGGAACTGTTCTTATGGTATTTGCTATTATGGGAAGCGGAAATCTCATGAGAGAGTATGAAGGCTATACGATAGGAATGGAAAAGAGCGATACGGGATTTGAAAAAAATGTTCCGGATGACTATCTGCCGGCAGGGATCGACAAAAGCATATTCGATGATACTAATGTTTATATAGAAGGTGAAGATGTTGATTTTTCATGGGAAAAGAATGGTACGGATGTAGTCATTTCTTATAAAGTATCTCAACCGGTGGTTTGTTCAGTCCCTCTTCTGTACTATCCCTGCTATACAGCGTCTACTGAGGACGGAAGTAAGGTTGAAGTGTTCCAGATGGAGGATAAGAGAATAGGTCTATCTCTTCCCGCAGGCGAACATACAGTACATCTTAAAGTAAAACTTTTTAATAAATTATGGTAGGCTGCTATTTTTTGTCTGAAAATTCTCTTTCTCAAGCTTGAGCCGGCAGCGAAGTTCAAGAAAAAACTGAGAAAGCATGGAGGAACATTCTTCTTGAAGGACATCCTTAGTTATTTCAACCTGATGATTGAATTCCTCCCGCTGCAGAATATTTAATATGGATCCGGCGCAGCCTGATTTCGGACTCATACATCCGATCACAACCCGGTCAAGCCTTGCCTGGACACAGGCACCGGCACACATCTGACAGGGTTCCAGGGTTACATACATGGTGCAGCCTTCAAGCCTCCAGTCACCGATGATTTTGCTTGCCTTTTTTATTGCAGTAAGCTCCGCATGACTTAAGGTATTCTTGTCAGTTTTTCTTCTGTTATACCCTCGTCCTATGACCTTACCTTCATAAACTATCACGCAGCCTATGGGAACCTCTCCGAGAGAATATGCTTTTTGGGCCTGTTTAATGGCCAGCTTCATGTACTTTTCGTCATCTGTGAGCTTTTTCATCTTATTTACCTTAAGATTATGTTATACTATTTAAGTGAAAAAACCAAGATTTTTGAGGTAGAAACATGATCCCAAATCAGATGCTTACCGGCTTTATAAGAGAAACAGCGGAAATATCCGGTGCAAAAATTTCCTGCTATGACAAAAATGATAAATTGATCTTCCGGGCAGGAGACTGCGATGATGAAAAAGAATATTCCTTTGAGATTGCCGTAGATGGGAAAAAGATATATACATTAAACGTGTCAGGGGGAGAAAATCCTCACCTTACGGGGAAAATGGCATCTGCCCATGTAAAGAATCTTTATGAAGCGTATGAAGAAAAACTTGATAAAAAGTCATATTTTCAGAATCTTATCCTGGATAATATGCTTGAAGTGGATATTTTCAATAAAGCAAAAAAGCTTCATATAAATCCTGAAGATAAACGTTGTGTATTTGTTATTGAACCTATTGGAAAAAGGAATGACAACATGCTCAGGATCGTTCAGGAGCTGTTTTATGCGCAGGCCGGAGATCAGGTAATAGAGGTCGATGAATCAAGGATTATTGTAATAAAGAGTTTAGATGACGAAAGCGAAATCAAGGAAACAGCGGAAATGCTTGTTGATATGGCAGGGTCTGAGGCCATGCAGTCAGTGAGGGTAGCTTATGGCAACGTAGCTGATGACTTAAAAAAGATTTCAAAATCTTATAGGGAAGCAATGCTTTCTTTGGAGGTTGGAAACATATTTTATATTGAAAAATCAATTATTGCTTACAACTCCCTGGGCATAGGCAGGCTTATATATCAGCTTCCCGTTAACCTGTGCCAGCTGTATGTTAAGGAAATATTCGGAGAGGACATACCGGAAGATATTGATGATGAAATGTTAAACACAATTAATAAGTTTTTCGACAATAACTTAAATGTTTCGGAAACCTCAAGACAGCTGAGCATGCATAGGAACACTCTTTTATACAGGATAGATAAGGTACAGAAAGTGACAGGCCTTGACATACGGATTTTTGATGATGCCCTGGCCTTAAAGATTGCCCTTATGGTAGTTAATTATATGAAATATATTGAAAATAAAGAGGACTGATAAAGGATACTCTTAATCCACACCTCTGATTTCAACAGATGATATATATTCAAGGAGCTGCGATCTTATTGATTGCAGCTCTTCCTTTGTGAAGGCCGTAAGATTATGATCCGGAACAAAATCAGAATCCTTAAAGGACTGGATAAAATACTTAGGGGACCCCTTAAGCATCAAACCTATACTGCTGATCACTTCCGGTGTGTGAAAATCCTTAATGAAGGTTGTTCTGAACTCGTGATCCATATCCGAAGAATTCAGGATATTAATGGAGCGGAGGATATTGCCGGTGTTTAAATTCGGAGTATCCGTGATCCTATTGTATTCACTTATTGATGATTTAACATCCATGGCAACATAATCAACAAGATGAGAGGATAAAAGAAAGTTAAGCATATCCGGATCAGAGCCGTTAGTATCAAGTTTTATCTTATAATCAAGAGACCTTACGGATCTGATAAAATCCGGAAGATCCTTATAGAGTGTGGGCTCTCCGCCGGTAATGCAAATGCCGTCTAAAATACCCTGTCTCTTTTTAAGAAAGGTGAAAATCTCTTCCGATGAATAGACAGGCATATCTTTAGATAAAACGAGATTCATATTATGGCAGAAGGGACAGCGGAAATTACAGCCTGATACAAATATTGTTGCGGCCACATGTCCGGGAAAGTCAAGTAATGTTGTTTTTTGCAAGCCTTGGATATTCATGCTATTATTATAGCACGAAAAAAGAGACCTTTTTCGGAAAGAAATACTATATTAAATTTTGAAACGGAGATTAAGATGAATAAATTATTAAAGGGACCTATGCCCACTCAGGGAATGCTGGTTGCGAGAGTTTTGGTGGGAGGTTATTTGGTATATCTTTCCTACTCTTTACTTCAGGGGAAGGAAGAAGGAAGCATGAACCCCATACTCCTGTGGGGTGCGGTAATTGTATTTGCGCTGGTGGGACTGTTTTTGCTGTTTAAGGCCATTTACTCCTTTGCAGTAGGATTCTACAAGGGCGGTAAGCTTGATACATCTGCATCTGAGGATACTGAAGTTCAGGGAGAAGAGGTAAATGATGAAGCAGGCAACAAATCTCTTCCCAAAAAAGATTATTCTGATGCGATAGATGTAACAGAGTCTGAAATAGAAGAGCTTGATAAATAAAAGTTTTGGTCATATGTAATTTTAACTTCCGGAGTGAAAGCGCCGGAAGTTTTAAATTTGGCGGAAAATATGGCAATGCTTATCAGATACAGAGGTTTGTTGGGGGGGGATAAAATCATCAAAATGCGCAACCGGTTGCATGTTGACATTTAAAGGATTTCCTAATATAATTAGGGAGCGCAGCCGGGGAGGTAGCGGGTCCTTGTACCTGAAGTCCGCTTTAGCAGGGGTGATATCCGGTTGAGGGTTGATTGTTTTATGGCAGTCACCGGACGGGCGATGTTGAGACTTGGGTCTTACGCAACATGGCGCTGTGAACCGTGTCAGGTCAGGAATGAAGCAGCACTAAGCGGATGACCGTGTGTGCCGTGAGGGTGCCTGGGTTGAGTCGTTTGCCGGAAGGACGCATAGGGCATGACATTCGATTCCGGATGCGCAATAGAAAAGATCAGCCTTTAACAGTCTGTTTTAATAATAGAATTCAGTATAACGCATGGGGACGTCTATGAGTATATCCGGTAGTGTGATTTCAATAATTGCGATTTCAGTGGGAATCGCAATTTTGTTATTTATAGCCCGGATATTTTTAAAAAAGGGTGCTGATAAAGATCCTTTTGCGGATATGGAAGGTGCGGATTTTGAGAGCTATTGTGCAGGACTTCTTGAGGCAGATGGTTTTGATCACATAGATTTAACACCGAAAAGCCGGGATTACGGCATAGATATACTGGCAATGAAGGATGGCATATCCTATGCCATACAATGTAAGTGTTATTCCGAACCGGTTGGAATAAAAGCAGTTCAGGAGGCCTATGCGGGAAGAGCCTATTACGGCTGCATGCTGGCTGTAGTCATGACGAATCAGAGCTTTACAAAAAATGCTTTTGATTTTGCCGAAAGGCTGCAGGTGGTACTTTGGGATGGAAAAAGCCTTGAAAAGATGATAAAAGGCACAAGATAAAGAAAAAGCGGAGGGTTTTAAAATGAAAAAAAGCAAAGAGATCAAAGAGTACATCAGGGCCGGGAAGCTGGATGAAAGGCTTCTTGATATCTACGCTGATGAAGCAAGGGTAGGATATAACAGGGAGAGATATATTAAAGCAATAGATAAGTTTGAGGAGCTGTACGGAGAAAGAGACATCTGTATCTGTTCTGCACCCGGAAGATCTGAGGTTGGTGGCAATCATACCGACCATCAGAGAGGTCAGGTACTTGCGTGTGGACTTAATCTTGATGCCATAGCTGTAGTCGCACCTGAAAGCAACGGAATTATCCGTATTTTATCTGATGATTTTGACCTTGACGATATTGATGTCAGCCATATCTCAAGGGATGAGGTCAAGGAAGGATCAAGTGAGGCATTGGTAGCAGGTGTTGCCCATAAGCTTGAGGAGGATGGTTACAGGATCGGCGGATTTTCGGCATTTATTACTTCAGATGTTTTGATGGGTGCCGGAATGTCATCTTCTGCAGCCTTCGAGGTGCTCATAGGAGTTATTTTTTCAACTCTTTATAATGATGAAAAGATCGATGCAATATACAATGCCCAGGTGGCCCAGTATGCGGAAAACGTTTACTTTGGGAAGCCCTGTGGTCTTATGGACCAGATGGCATCTTCTGTGGGGAGTCTTGTAAACATTGACTTTAAGGATGTTAAAAATCCTGTGGTTAAGAAGGTTGATGTTGATTTTGACTCCTATAAGCATTCTCTCTGTATTGTTGATACGAAGGGTTCACATGCTGACCTCACACCGGAGTATGCTGCAATTCCGGCAGAGATGAAGAGTGTTGCGGCGTTATTCGGAAAGGAAGTATTAAGAGAGGTTTCGGAAGAAGATTTCTATAAGAACCTTTCAATGGTAAGAGAGAAGGTGGGTGATCGTGCAGCAATAAGAGCGATTCATTTCTATAACGATCATTCAATCTGCGGACGAGAGGTCAAGGCCTTAGAGGCAGGGGATTTTGCGCAGTTCAAGGCACTTATTAAAGAAAGCGGCAATTCATCCTTTAAGTATCTGCAGAACGTATATCCGGTATGTGACTTAAAGTCCCAGGGGGTTGCTATCTGTCTGGCTCTAAGTGACAGGATCTTAGGCGAGCACGGTGTGTGCCGTGTACATGGCGGAGGCTTTGCCGGAACTATACAGGCTTTTGTTGAGAATGACTTCGTTGATGAGTATAAGAAGAACATCGAGGAGTACTTCGGAGAAGGAAGCTGTCATGTACTTAAGGTAAGAAAGTACGGCGGAATCAAGGTCATTGACTGATGATAAAACATTGATGATCCAATGGGAGATTAGGAGATAAAAATGAACGGAAACATAAATATAAACATTGCAGCTCTTGGTGAATATGCGGTGAACAAAGGCCTTATAGACGAGGAAGAAAGGATTTATTCAATAAATCTTTTACTTGATGTCCTTAAACTGGATGATTTTGAGAATCCCGGAATTACAGAAGAGGTAAAATCATTATCAGAGGATCTTGAAAAAATATTAAAGGGCATACTTGATTATGCATTGGAAGCCGGACTTATTGAAAATGATTCTGTTGTATACAGGGATCTGTTTGACACAAAGGTAATGAACTGCTTTTGTCCCAGACCCTCAGAGGTATTCAGAACCTTTAGGGAAAAATATGAAAAGGATCCCAAAGAGGCAACTGATTATTTCTATAATCTGTCCACATCTTCTGACTATATAAGGACCTACAGGATCAAAAAAGATATCAAGTGGACTGTGGAAAGTGAATACGGCGATATCCAGATGACCATAAACTTATCAAAGCCGGAGAAGGATCCAAAAGCCATTGCGGCAGCAGGTGCAGCAAAAGCCACTGCATATCCCAAATGCCAGCTGTGTATTGAGAATGAGGGATACGCAGGAAGAGTTAATCATCCCGCCAGGGAAAATCACAGGATCATCCCCATCACTGTATGCGATAAGCCCTGGGGCTTCCAGTATTCTCCCTATGTTTACTTTAATGAACACTGCATAGTGCTGAATCGGGAGCATGTGCCCATGTCCATAAACAGGGATGTATTTGTTAAGCTTTTTGATTTTATCAGACAGTTTCCCCATTATATTATCATGACGAATGCGGATCTACCCATAGTGGGCGGATCAATACTCTCCCATGAGCATTTTCAGGGTGGAAGACATGATTTTCCCATGGCTAAGGCAAGGATAGAAAAGGAGATCACCATTCCGGGATTTGAAGATGTTAAGGCAGGAATAGTTCACTGGCCATTGTCCGTTATACGTATCAGTAGTAAGGACCAGGGGCGCCTTGTTGAGCTTGCGGATCATATCCTGAAGGCATGGAGAGGCTATACCGATGAAGAGGCATTTATTTTTGCCGAGACTGATGGAACGCCGCATAATACCATTACCCCCGTAGCAAGAAAAAGAGGGGATGAGTATGAGCTTGATCTGGCGCTGAGAAACAACATCACAACAGAGGAAAGACCACTTGGTGTATATCATCCCAGAAATGAATATCATCATATCAAAAAGGAAAATATCGGTGGAATCGAAGTTATGGGACTTGCTATTCTGCCGGCACGTCTTAAGAAGGAGTTTGAACTGCTTGGAGAATATATTCTTGAGGGTAAGGACGTGCGCAGCAACGAGGAACTTGTAAAGCATGCAGACTGGGTGCAGGAATTCCTTCCAAAATATGCCGGTAAGATCAATAAGGACAATGTGGAAGATATAATAAAGGATGAAGCAGGACAGGTTTTTGTCAAAGTTCTTGAGGACGCGGGAGTATTTAAAACAACTCCTGAAGGCAGAAAATATTTTGACAGATTTATAAGCACCTTATAGAACAAGCCGGTCTGAGCTTAATATATAAAAAAGGGTTTCTGCTTTTAATAAGCGGAAACCTTTTTTATCGGAGTGACGCGATTCGAACGCGCGGCCTCGTCGTCCCGAACGACGCGCTCTACCAGCTGAGCCACACCCCGTTTTGCTTGCGCCATGCCATTATATCACAGAGAAAGTGAAAATTAAACCTATTTTTACCGGGGTCGTCAATTCGAAAGTACGTCAGAGAGCCTTGCAAAATCATCAAGAGTTAAAGCTTCCCCGCGTATGGTTTCCGAAAGCCCGAGTTTTTTTAAAGCCTCGGTGATTTCATCCTTATTAAAGGACAGATCTTCAAAATTGGCCACAGCATTTACCAAAGTCTTGCGTCTCTGGTTAAAGGCTCCACGAATGAGCTTGAACATAAGAGACTCATCTCGGACTGAAACCGGCGGAACATCATATACTGATAAGCGGATGACTGCGGATCCGACCTTTGGGCGGGGAATAAAGCAGTTAGGAGGAACATTAGCTGCAATGTATGCATTGGCATAATATTGGACGGCCAGGGACAGGGCACCGTATTCCTTGGTTCCGGGTCCGCACTGCATACGCTGGGCAACCTCTTTTTGCACCATGACGGTTATGGATCTGATGGGCAGATGACTTTCCAAAAGATACATGATTATGGGGGTCGTTATATAATAAGGAAGGTTTGCAACCACCTTAACAGCTCTGCCCTCTGATTTTTCCTCTATGAGAGAAGAAAGATCGCATTTCATGACATCTGCATTTATTATTTCCACATTGTCATAGCCTTTAAGAGTGTCACTTAAGATGGGTATAAGCTCTTTATCAATTTCAATTGCACAGGTTTTCCATGACTGCTCTGCAAGATACTGAGTCATGGTGCCGATGCCGGGACCTATTTCTATGACAAAGTCATCCTTTGTTACCTCTGCGGCACCGATGATCTTATCGAGAACATGCTCATCTATCAGAAAGTTCTGACCGTACCTTTTTTGAAAGGTAAAATCATATTTTTTGATAATGTTTATGGTATTTGTACCATTTCCTAAATCAGCCAAGCTATTCCTCTTTTCGTATTTGCTTTATACACAATGTGTTTTTAAGATAAACCCATATCGGAGCTGCTCATACGGTACAGGTCATATCCGTTTTTACAGGTTATCCGGTATACCTCTTCCTCGGCCATATTCTTAATTGCGGCAATCTCCTTAACGATCAGGGGAATGTAGAGGGATGAGTTTCTCTCTCCCCTGTGGGGAGTGGGTGCAAGGTAGGGGCAGTCGGTTTCGGTAACTATCCGGTCAATAGGAGTATATTCTACAACTTCCTTTAATTTTTTTCCATTTTTAAAGGTCACAACCCCACCGACTCCGATGTAAAATCCCATATTAAGGTATTCCCTTGCCATTTCAACTCCGTAGGAGAAGCAGTGTATGACACCACCTATATCACCGGCATGTTCTGACTTCATAATATCAAGGGTATCGGCTGCGGCATCTCTGGAGTGTATTATAATAGGAAGAGATAGTTCTTTTGCAAGCTCAAGCTGCCTTGAAAACCATTTTTTCTGGATGCTTTTTTCAGGTGTATCCCAGTAATAGTCAAGGCCTATTTCTCCAATAGCAACAACTTTTTTATTTTTACAGGATTCCTTCAGGAAAGTCATATCCTCTTCGGTCAGTTCACCTGTATCAGAAGGATGAATACCCATGGCCGCATACATGAAAGGGTAATCCTCAATAAGTGATAATATATCACGACAGGTTTTAAGGGACGAACCCACATCAACAACGCGTTCAATGCCGGAATTTAAAAGTTCTTTAAGCAGTTCTGCCCGGTCTTCATCAAAGGCCTTGTCTTCATAATGGGCATGTGTTTCAAATATCATATTTTCCTCTTAAAAATATAAAAATAAGTCTTGCTTTTCTAAATACATTATAATATAATATCACTTGCGTTACAAATTAGATGCGCGCTTAGCTCAGTTGGTAGAGCACCTGACTCTTAATCAGGGTGTCCAGGGTTCGAGCCCCTGATCGCGCAGGATACCGGTTCCCAAGGGAACCGGTTTTTTATTGTCTTAATGTGTTTTTGTATAAATCCGCCTAAAAATGCGCATTTTGCTTGAAACATTCACTTTATTAGAGTAAAGTATTTTTAATGGTGTCATATCACCAGGGATTCTTATGAGTAAGCTGCGACGGCAGCAGGAAGGACGAATATGAAAAAGAAATCTGCTTTGATTGCTGCGATCATTTTCGTAGTAATGGTGGTGCTCATTGCCATTGTTAACGGAGCCGGTGTGACCTTCACCTCCACATTCTGGGCTTTGGTACCTCCACTTGTAGCCATTGTACTGGCTCTTATTACAAAGGAGGCGTACTCCTCTTTATTTATCGGTATTGTACTTGGTGCTTTAATGGCCAACAACTGCTCCTTCATCGGAACGGTTGATATGATAACGGTTGACGGATTATCAACTTCAGTTGCCGACAATGCCGGAATACTTTTATTCCTGGTATTTTTGGGAATAGTTGTTGCTCTCGTAAATAAGTCCGGAGCTTCAAGAGCTTTTGGTGAATGGGCACAGAAGAATATCAAGACCAAGACAGGAGCTGCTCTTGCAACCTTCCTTCTCGGTGTGCTTATCTTTATTGATGATTATTTTAACTGCCTGACAGTCGGATCGGTTATGTCTCCGGTAACTGATTCCAAAAAGATCAGCCGTGTTAAGCTGGCATATCTTATTGATGCGACTGCTGCTCCCGTATGTATGATCGCTCCCATTTCAAGCTGGGCTGCTGCGGTATCAGGCTGTGTGGAATCCGAAAGATATTCAGGAATTGAACTGTTCTGCCGGGCTATTCCATATAATTTTTATTCTATATTTACACTTGTATTTATTATTACACTGTCGATACTCAATTTTGACTTTGGTAAGATGAAGGAATTTGAGATCAAGGCAGAGACAACAGGAGATCTTTCATCACTTACATTATCAGATGAAGAAGAGAGAACCTTAAGGGTGGACGGCCCCGAACAGCCTCCCAAGGGTAAGCTCATTGACCTGCTGATCCCCATTCTTTTACTGATTGCTTTCTGCGTATGGGGACTTCTGCATGTGGGCTATCAGGCTATCGGCGAGGGATCCTTTATTGAGGCCTTCTCATCAACAGATGCATACGTTGGACTGCCCTGGGGATCACTTATCGCACTTATTGTTATCATTATCTACCTTGTACTTCGTAAGGTTGTTACCTTTGAAGAGGCAATGGAATGTGTTCCCAAGGGATTTATAGCCATGGTTCCTGCGATCACTATCCTGACACTTGCAACTTCACTTAAGTCAATGACCAATGCTCTTGATGCATCAGGCTTTGTAGGTGCTGCAATGGCCAATGCACAGGGTCTTCAGTGGGCGCTCCCCGCAATCGTGTTTGTGGTAGCATGTCTTGTATCTTTTGCAACAGGTACCTCCTGGGGAACCTTCGGAATACTGATACCTATCGTATCAGCCATATTCCCTGAGACAAGTAGTCTTTTCTTCGTTGGAATATCTTCCTGCCTTGCAGGTGCAGTATGCGGAGACCACTGTTCACCTATTTCAGATACAACCATTATGTCATCGGCCGGTGCGCACTGTAATCATATAGATCATGTGTCAACACAGCTTCCATATGCGATATCAGTGGCCGTGATAGCTTTTATCAGTTATATTCTGGCAGGTATATTCAATATGGCAGGTATTACCTGGGTATCAATTCCCATAGGTATTGTATTGACGATAGCATTCCTGGTAGTAATGAAAAAGAAAAGCGTAAAAGCATAAAGGAAAATAAGAGCCGGTCAGCACAGTGCTGATCGGCTTTTTAAATAGCACATATTGCAAAATCATTCATCTTCAGGTTCAAGAACATCAAAAGCACAGCCTCTGGCCCAGGGGCTTCCCACATCGCACCTTCCATGATGGTATTCCTTTTTATAGGTTCCCTCCGGAACGGTTTCGTTAATATCTACTTTAATACGTGATATCTCGTTACCTGTAAGACCATCAAGCATATTTATGACATTTTCCACATCTATATCCATTTTCGCATCTCCTTTTTCAAAGTCATGCCAATTATATCAGAAAATCTAGTAAATATGCACCTTTGGAGCACTTGAATTTTTGACATGATACCACATATATGATACACTATCAAAATAATGGGCAGATTTTGTGGAAAGCCCTGTTCTAAGGCAGGGAGAGGTACTATTCGTGGATAAATATGAATATCAGGTCTGTGCCGACCAGATAAAAGAACTTGCGGGCAACGGAAGATATGCAGAGGCAATGGATATTGCGGATACCATTGACTGGAGAAGGGTAAAAAGCTTTTCCATGCTTTGCACTGTCAGCGAGATTTACAAGGTTAATAAGCATTATGATGAGAGCCGGGAGATACTTCTTCTGGCTTATGAGCGTTATCCGGACAGAGCCAGCGTTATATATGCACTTTGTGAGCTTGATATTAAGCTTGGTGATATAGAAGAGGCCAAGGAATTTTATAAAGAGTTTTGCTCTTTGAAACCCAAGGATACAAACAGATATGTATTGCTGTATAGATTATATGAGGCAATGGATTATACCCTTGAGGATAAAATATCACTTCTTGAGGAGTTTAAAAGGGCCGAGTATACGGAAAAATGGGCCTATGAGCTGGCTCTTTTATACCATAAGACAGGACAGGAGAAAAAATGTGTTGAAACCTGTGATGAGATGATCATCTGGTTTGGTGACGGACCATATGTCAAGAAGGCCATGGAGCTTAAGATGCAGCATGCGGAGCTGTCAGAAGAGCAGCAGAGGAAGTATGATGGTGTCGATGTTCCGGCATCTTCATATCAGGAGCAGATGTATGCGCAGGGTGATCAGTATCAGCAGCCCCAGCAGAATTACGATCCTTATAACCAGCAGCCCCAGCAGAGCTATGATTCTTATAGTCAGCAGCCCCAGCAGGGTTATGACCCATATTCAGGTCAGGCTCAGTACGCCCAGCAAAATATGTATCAGGGAGGATATGCGGATCCATATGCCCAGGGACAGATGTACCAGCAGCCCCAGCAGAGCTATGATCCCTATGGAGCAGGACAGCCCCAGCCATATGATAATTATCAGGGCATACAGGTTCAACCTGTAAGCACCGGAAAATACAGTACGATCAATCTTCAGGAAGAGCTTGCGCGTAATATGCAGGAGGTATATGGCAGGGATGCTAAATTACCCGATGGTTATTACGGGAATACGGCTGCATTATATGAGCCTTCTCAGAGGGAATATATGCAGCAGCTTAACGATGCCGGTGCACTTAATGAAGATAATTCAGGATATGGTCCGGACATGCAGTATGAGAATGGCTCTTACGAGACTGCAGAAGGGGGCAGTGAAGCTGTTTCCGTTATGCCTGTGCCCACAATGGCAAATTCAAGCATTGCGGTACCTGATGCAAAAAAGGTTACTGCGCCTATGGAGGTACCCGGGACTGATCAGGACAGAACAGCAATCCCCGGACTTGAAGAAACTAAAGAGCAAAGTGAAGCCATGGGAGCATCAACTGAAACTCCCGTTAATACAGAGCCTGTACATACTGAGACGATATCAAAGGAGCCGGCAGAGGTTCAGAAGGTTAATGCTGAGCCGGTAATTTCGGAGCACATAGCAGAACCGATAGCAGCAGAAACAGTTAATATTCAGACTGTTGCATCTAAAGAGTCTTCAGTGCAGACTTCGGTAAATGGGCAGAAGGATCTTGATAAGATCCTGGCGCAGGAATATAACGGACAGATATCCTTATCTTTGCCTGATCCGGATATGGAGATCAAGCAGATCACAGGACAGATAGATATAAGCGACTTCCTTAAGGAGTGGGAAGAGAAAAAGCGTCTCGGACAGCAGCAGCGTTTGGAAGAAACAAAAAAACGCCAGATGGAACAGACAAGCGATATTATGTCACAGCTTGCGGGAGTCATTCCGGGAATAGAGATTAAAAAGCCCGAAGAGACGAAGCCTGTAGAAGAGAAACCGCTACGTAAGGAGGAAATTGTCAGATCCGATGATAACGGTACATTGACAAAGACTACTTTAAAGGCTCCCAGCTATGATAACAGAGACACCTCCGGAAGAGAAGTTAAGAGAACCGAAACCGGAGCGATAATAAACGGACCGTTGAAATCCAGGATCACAGGTCAGATTCCGGATGTTTTGCCTGCGGCTCCGGCTCCATCTATGACTCCGAATGTGGAAGTTATCGAAAGAGAGCAGGAGGCTGCGTTAGAAGAAACAAATGAAAAGCCGGTGGAAAAAGAGTATGTGAAACCGGCAAAGGAAGAGCCTAAGCCCATAGTTATACCGGACTATATCCTTAATGAGGAATCTGCTGAGGAAGAAATAGAAGCTGATCTGCCGGAAACGGAGGCTCCAACACCGGAAACTGTTGATGACCTTTCAGAGGAAAAAACGGAGAAAGAGCCGGAAAAGGAAGAGGCTTCATCTGCAGAAAGTAAACCAAATATCATACCGGGATTTATTCCCGAACCGGATTTTTTAAGACCCTTATCTGATTTAAAAAAAGAGAATCCGGTTGAAGATGAAACAGAACCGGAGACCTTAAATGGTGATGAAGAATGGACACTTCCCGAACTTCCCAAGACAGAAATACCCCTTAATGAGGAAGTCAATGCACCTGATACGGAAGAAGTTCCGGAAGATTTAAGTGATGATAAAAATGTCCCGGCCGCTGAGGATGAAAGTGATATGGAATCCGAAGATGATAATGCGTCCGAGAAATTCCCGTTTGACCTTACATCAGAACTTGATCCTGTTGAGGACCTTGTGGATGTGGAACAGTCAGATGATGTTGAGGATCTGCTTAAGACAGGAGCAATCCCGCTTTTTGACATTGATCCGGAAGCCCTTGAGAGCAACAATAAGGAAGAAGAGAAAAAACCTGCAGTTCCAACATATATGAATATGGATGAGCTGAACAACAGGCGTGAGGCCAGACGTGATTTTGACCCTGAAGAGAGAAGGATCTTCGGAAGATTTGAGGGAATTGAATCATTAAAAGCTCAGATTGTTGACGTAATGGAAGACATGAGCATGGATGCGGCAGTGGGAAATGTTGTCGTAACAGGCTCTGAATTATATGGCAGAAAGTCAATAGCCATAGACATTGTCAAGGCAATACAGATATTTGATACGGCCTTTGGCGGCAAGGTTGCAAAGATATCAGGTGAAGCCCTTAATAAAAAGGATATACCGATGACTTTGCATAAGCTGCACAACGGAGCTCTGATTGTGGAGAATGCGGGAGGCCTGCTGCCTCTTACCGTGAATACCATAATTGAAACTCTTACACATGGCGCAGAGCCCATTCTTGTGGTATTTGAGGATGAGAAGGATGCAATGGAACCCTTGCTTGCAGGCTGCCAGGAGATGAAGACGGTATTTAATGCAAGAATAGAGATTGCTGATTTTTCAAATAACGATCTTGTAGCGTATGCAAACGGGTATGCCAGAGAGCAGGAATACAGCATTGATGAGATGGGAGAAATGGAACTCCATACAAGAATTGATGAGCTCCAGTCCTCCATTGACGATGTTGTTACCGTTGATGATGTTAAGGAAATCGTGGATAACGCCATCAGACATGTGGACAGGAAAAACATGTCGCATTTCATGGATGTTCTTGTCGGAAAGAGATATGACGAGGACGATTATATTGTTTTAAGAGCGAAGGATTTTCAGAACTGATAAGGGTTTTTGAAAAGGGGGTTTAAAATGTCAGGTAAAATTTCACCTTTTGTCACAGAAATGGATCAGTACCTTTTCGGACAGGGAACGCACTATGATATTTATAAAAAACTGGGTGCCCATGAAACTGAGGTAAAAGGAAAAAAAGGCATGCACTTTGCCGTTTGGGCACCGAATGCCAGGGAGGTAGCTGTCTTCGGTGACTTTAACGGATGGGATGAGACAGCCCATATTATGACCAGACTCGAGGGAATGGGTATTTATGAAATATTTATAGAGGGTGTTTCAGTTGACCAGCTCTATAAATATGTCATTACAACTCCAGCGGGTGATAAGCTTTACAAGGCAGATCCTTTTGCCAATAAGGCAGAGTTAAGACCGGGTACAGCATCCCTTACAACAGATATAACAGGATATAAGTGGACAGACTCCACATGGATGAAAAATCGTGAAGAAATGGATCCGAAGACGGAGCCAATGGCTATTTACGAATGCCACATAGGTTCCTGGATGCGTCATCCCGGAAGAGAGGACGAGGGCTTTTATACTTATAAACAGTTTGCCGACAGGATTGTTGATTATTTAACTGATATGCATTATACCCATTTGGAACTTATGGGTATTGCGGAGCATCCCTTTGACGGATCCTGGGGCTATCAGGTAACAGGATATTATGCACCCACAAGCAGGTATGGATCCCCAAAGGAGTTTATGTATCTTGTAAATAAGCTCCATAAGAATAATATAGGAATCATACTTGACTGGGTTCCCGCACATTTTCCCAAGGATGCGCATGGACTGGCCAACTTTGACGGAAGTGCCTTGTTTGAATATGCAGATCCCAAAAAGGGAGAACATCCTGACTGGGGAACAAAGATATTCGACTATGGCAAGCCTGAGGTAAAGAACTTCCTTATTGCCAATGCAATATACTGGATGAGGGAATATCATATTGATGGATTGAGAGTGGATGCTGTTGCATCAATGCTGTATCTTGATTACGGCAAGGAAAGTGGTCAGTGGATTGCCAATAAATACGGCGGCAATCAGAACCTTGAAGCTATAGAATTCTTTAAGCATCTGAACTCCGTGATAACAGGGATGTTCCCCGGTTCTGTCATGATAGCCGAGGAATCAACGGCATGGCCTAAGATAACGGATGCTCCTGAGAATGACGGACTGGGCTTTACCTTTAAATGGAATATGGGATGGATGCACGATTTCTGTGATTATATGAAGCTTGATCCCCTTTTCAGAAGAGATAATCATTATAAGATGACCTTTGCCATGAGCTATAATCAGGCTGAAAGATATATTCTTGTACTTTCTCATGATGAGGTTGTGCATTTAAAATGCTCAATGCTTAATAAGATGCCGGGTTACTACGTGGATAAGTTTGCAAACCTTAGGGTTGGATATACCTATATGATGGGACATGCAGGCAAGAAGCTTTTGTTTATGGGCCAGGAATTTGCCCAGGATCAGGAGTGGAGTGAGGAAAGAGAGCTTGACTGGTATCTTTTAGAGGATGAACTCCATAAGGGAATGCAGGAGTACATGAAGGAGCTCCTTAAAATATATAATAAATATCCTGCGATGTACGAGCTTGACCATGATGACAGAGGCTTTAAGTGGATCAATGCCGATGATACATACAAGAGTATTTACAGCTTTGTAAGATATGGGGAAAGTAAGAAAAACAATATTCTGTTTGTCCTTAACTTTACGCCCATTGCAAGAGATGATTACAGAGTAGGAGTACCTGAAAACAAAAAATATAAGCTGTTGCTTAATTCCGATGAAAAACGTTTTGGCGGAAACGGGGAGGTAAGAGAGGTTACCTATCCGGCTGAAAAGATAGAATGGGACGGACAGCCCTATTCCATAGCTTATAAGCTTCCCGCATACGGTGCAGCGGTATTTGTTTTTTAATAGCTGAATTTTTGAAGATATGCATTCCGGAGCAATTATTGCTTCGGAATGTTTTTTTATACCCAAGTATGCAGGAGAACATTAAGAAAAGAGGAAAATGTTCCGAAATATAGAGTGAAAACAAAATTGGAGCATGCATATGAATATTAATATGATCGATGCTTCCGAAAAATCAAACGTTGTTTTTGAAAAAACAAAATACGGCACCCAGTCATCAGACAATGCAAGGATGGCAGAAATGATGGCAGGTTATTCCTTAGACATTACAGGCAAAGTTATGGAGAACGCAGCCTATACACAGGGAGAATTGCTTTCCAAGGAGGACATATCCTTAGAGGCAGGTCTTGTTAACGTTCCCAACGAAAGAAATTACATGGCCGTAATGTCTAATTCCATGTCAGAGGATGATTTTTCGGAGCTTTTAAAAGAAGGTTACAATCCTACACATACCGAAATAGAGGAATCTGTTACGAGCCTTGACAGGCTCAAAGCCAAAATGGCGGAAAACGGACAGATAATAGAAGGCTTTAATGATGATCTTTCCAATGAAGAAGTAAAAGAAGCCCTCAATATCGGCAGCGCTATTATGCCATTAAGTGATGATTCAATGGCATATATGATAAAAAATGAGCTTGAGCCGACGATATCAAATCTATATAAGTCCGAGCACAGCAGTGTCATGGAAACTTACTCCATGTACGGAACTGCCATGCAAGAGACAGAGGATGCATGGGATGAGATAAAGGGGCAGGCAGAGAAGATTATTGAGGCTTCCGGGATAGAAGTAAACGAAAAAAGCCTTGATAATGCAAAATGGCTTGTTGAAAATAAGCTTCCTTTAAATGAGCAGAACTTAAAAGCTTATGAAAGCCTTGAGGGCATACAGCTTCCCGCAAGTCGAGAGACTCTTTTATCTGCTGTAAATACGGCTTTATCAGAAGGAAAACAGGCCCAAGAAGGAAATCTTTTAGAGACCGAAAACCTCTATAAAAAAGCCGCTGAGATCATGGATGATTTTTCAAAGGCAGAGGACGGCGGTGATATAACAAGGAGGCGGCAGCTTGAGGAAACAAGGCTTGCAATGACAGTGGAAGCTAATATAACACTCCTAAGAAAAGGGATCAGCATTGATACAAGTGATCTGGAAGGACTTGTTGAAAAACTTAAGAGTGCCGAAGAGGAATTTTACCGTCCGCTTTTGGAAACTGCAGAAGATAAAGGATCAGAGGGAACAATAGGCTCTAAGGGAAGTGAAATGCTTTCCCTCAGGGACAGAATCGATCTATTCAAAGAAACCACAGGTGTTATAGCCGATTTAAAGGAAGCTCCTCTTGAGACTATTGGCAAGCTGTATAGCACCGGTGATGAATTTAATCTAAGAAATTTAGATACAACTGCCAAAAATTTAGCGGTGGAATATGAAAAGGCCGGAAAGAGCTATGAGACCATGATGACCGCTCCGAGAGCGGATCTTGGTGATTCAATCAAGAAGGCTTTTGGAAATATCGATGAAATAATCGACGATCTGGGAATTGAGAAATCCGATGAAAACAGAAGAGCAATAAAAATCATGGGATACTCCGAGATCCAGATAAACAGAGAGTCCGTAGCGGAAATAAGAGAAGCAGCCAATACGGTAACCTCGGTAATAGAGATGATGACTCCGGCTAAAACGCTTCAGATGATAAGAGAAGGCCATAATCCGCTAACGGAAAATCTGTATGAGCTTGAAAAATCATTGAAAAATGAGAATGTGGAAGAAACCTCTGAAAAATACAGTGAATTTTTGCTGAAGCTTGAAAGACGGGGAGAAATCTCAGAGGATGAAAAGAGCGCATTCATAGGAATGTACAGACTGTTTGATAAAATAGAGCGCCAGGATTCAAAGGCAATAGGCAGGGTTTTATCAGCAGGAGAAGAGCTTACCTTCAAGAATCTTTTAACCGCTTATAGAAGTGGCAGAATAAGAAACTTGGACGTAAGTGTTGATGATGAATTCGGTGCCCTTCAGGATCTTATAACAAACGGTGAATCAATCACAGAGCAGATAGAAAAAGGCTTTAAGGAACTTAAAGAAGAGGAAACACCGGAAGAATATATACAGGATAAGCTTTCAGATATCCGGATGGCCTCATTGGAGGAAGAGGGGAAAGAACTTTTAGAAGAGCTTGATATGCCGGTAAATATTGAAAACATACTGGCAGCAGGTGATTTTGAAAAAAGAGGAAGAGCCCCCTTTAGGAAGATTACAGAGGAAGAGGATACTGAAGAAGGCCTTGCGGCAAAATCAGCAATCCGGGAGAAAGCAAAAGAGCTTGTAAATGATTTTGCCGAAGGTGAGGCTGTAAAAGAGGCCTATGATGACTTTAAGGAGAGCGCAAGGCAGGAAGCAGAAGATATGATGCTTAAGGCTGAAAGCTACATTGACGTTAAGGAATGGGCAAGACTCAACAGGCAGATTGAGATTGCCGGAAATATGGCAAAATCAGATGAATATGAGGTACCTGTTGAAACCGATTCCGGTTACGTAAGCGTACATTTAAAGCTTTTGCAGACAGGACAGGGCGAAGGAAGAGTCGACATTTCCTTTGAAAGTGAAGACTACGGAGAGGTAAGAGCAAGCTTTACGGTGGATGAGGATAATGTATCCGGAATAGTATCCGCAAGATATGAAGGCGGACTTGAAATAATAAGGGAGAAAGAAGAAGAATTAAGAAATGCTCTAAACAATGAGGGATTTTCGGTCGAAAATATTTCATATATAAGAGCAGAAGGCAGCAGGGAAAATGAACTGGCCCCGGGAAATGCGGAAAACAGAAAACTGTTTAAGGTAGCAGGTATGTTCCTCAGGGCAATGGAAAAGGAGACACAATATGAAAATTAATTCAAATCTTCAGGCGCAGGTAGCAAACAGTGTACTTAAAGCAAACGAATCAAAATATTCGAAATCAACGGAAAAGCTTTCTTCAGGTTATAAGATAAATCATGCTGAGGATGCACCGGCAGCCATGGCAATTACAAACAGGATGCATGCGCAGATAGCTTCTCTTAAAAAATCAACCCAGAACTCCTCAAACGGAATAAGTGTTATACAGACGGCAGAGGGCGCGCTTTCAGAGGTGCAGGACATGGTCCAGAGAATAAGCGAGCTTACCGTTAAGGCTGCGAACGGAACAATGACCTCCAATGACAGAGCTGCCATTCAGAAGGAGATAGATCAGTTATCAGAGGAAATCGAGAGGATTGCATCTGATACCGAATATAATACACAGAACCTTTTGGGAGGAGAGCAGGCATTAAAGGGCTATTCAAGTACAAGCGCAGTTTCCGTTATCAATTATGATTATGATTTTCCCCAGGGAGATTACAGTGTAACCATAGATGCTGACGGAAAGGCAACTCTTAAGGATTCAGACGGTAAGGAAGTTGTTTTAAAGAGCAATACCGTTGATACAGAGGCCAAGACAACAACACTGACCATGGCAGACGGATCATCCCTTAAGCTGGAATATTCATCCGTTCCCACAACGGCAGATCTTGAACTTCACGGTGTTGGAGGAATGAAGATCCAGGTCGGCTCTTCAGAGGGTCAGGAGGTCACACTGGTTATACCTAAAATTTCCTTAAAGAACATGGGAATAGACAAGCTTGACTGTTCCACAGAGGAGGGTGCAAAGGCAGCACTTGACATGACAGATGATGCACTTGATTTTATATCATCCGTAAGGTCATCCCTCGGCGCATATCAGAACAGGCTTGAATCAACGGTTGATTCCTTAAATATTTCGGTTGAAAATCTCACTAATTCCTATTCGACAATCAAGGATGTGGATATGGCGGACGAAATGGTTGAGTACACAACACTTCAGGTACTTGTGCAGGCCGGAACCTCGATGCTCACACAGGCAAATGAACAGCCTCAGCAGGCTCTCCAGTTACTTCAGTAGGATAGTTTTTACCGATAATGACTAAAGAAAAGATAAACGAATATACATTAAGAATATCCCAGGCCAACAGAAGCGAGCTGATAGTGATTTTGTATGAGATGGCTCTTGACTATATTGGTGCGGCGCTAAGGGCATTGGATGATAGTGATCATGATTCCTTAAGGCTTGAATGTGGCAGGGCAGGCAAAGTGGTGAGCGATCTTATTGGAGCTTTGGATTATAAATACGAGCTTTCAAATTCTTTAAGGCAGGTTTATACATTTATTCAGAGCCGGATTTCTCTGGCAGTTGTAAGGAACAGTCGGGAAGATCTTAAAAAAGCTGAGGAAATGTTAAAAAAGCTAAAGGGCTCGTTTGAAGAAATTGCAAAAAACGATAAGAGCAAAAGCCTTATGAGTAATCAGCAGAATATTTACACCGGACTTACCTATGGAAAAAAAGCAATTTACGACAGTCTGACAACAGAGGTTAGAAGAGGCTTTACGGTTTAGGCAAAATCACTTTGTGCAATTTTTCGGCCATCCGGATAAAAAGTACAGAAATTCACAGCTTAAATTCTTAAAAGATCAATAAAAACAGGACTTATCCATTTAAGGGGTAAGTCCTGTTTTTGTTATATGTGACGAAGTTGAATCCTAAGAAAGATTATATATGGACATTTTAAAAAATCACAACTATAATCAGACTCACAAATAATTCATGTCGACAGTAGTATCGCTTTTTTTCAATTTTACAAAATAATATCGGGGGCGTTAATGAAAAAGCTTGCCATTTATCTGGACGATGAGTCCTACACAAACAGGCTTGTTAATTATCTTACTCCCCGCCTGGAACATGATTTTTCGGTTGCTTCATATACAGAGAGTGATACCTTCAGAAAGAGTGTGGAAGACAATTCCTCACAAACACTGATAATAGGTGATAAAGCACTTGAGAAATTTGAAGATTTAAGCGTAAAAACCGATGAAATATTTTGCCTTACGGAGAGAAAAGATCTTCAGAAAAGAGAAGGGATAACCTTTATATATAAGTATGATCCCGCATCCAGCATTATTGATCTGCTGGTACGTGACACAAAAAGGGCAGAAGCAGTTACTTATGGAACCGGTAAGCATGTAAGGCTTATGGGAATATATTCTCCTGTTAAGGGCATTGGAAATACAAGCCTGTCACTGGCCATAGCAGAGAGCCTCTCAGAGGATCATCATGTATTATACATAAATCTTGAGGCCGAAAGCTGTCTGATGGAAGCCCTGTTTTTAGACGATAAGCACGGTTTATCGGAACTGATGTACCATTTTGCCACAGGGAAGGAAATTAAAAAGGCTGAGCTTGGAAAATTCATACAAAGGGCTGAGGATTTTGATGTTATAGCACCAATAATGGGCATAAAGGAGCTTCAGTCAATAGATGAGGATACATGGCTTAAATTTATTGAATTTTTAGAAGAAAATGAAGATCATGATGTTTGTGTTATTGAGTTTTCAGAGGCAGTAGGCGGTCTTGTGGATATTTTGCCGAAGCTTGACAGAATTATAATCCCATATAGGGAAGGAAGAATAAGAGGCCTGAAAACAGAGCAGTTTAGGGAAGAACTTGTGAATGAGATGGGAGAGAGCGTGCATGAGAAGCTGGCAAGATATTTAAAGATTCCCGTTTTTGAGGATCAGGATGATGAATATGAGCAGATAGGAATGACTAAGGTCGGAAAATGGGTGAAAAACAATATAAATGAATTATGGTGAAGTAAAGGAAAGCATACTTAAAAATGTCCAGGACAGACTGCTGGGAGAGGGAGGATACTCTGATGAAGAAGTATTAAATGTAATAGATGAAGAGATCTTAAATACATGCAAAAGTGTGTCCCTACGGATAAAAGAAAAGGTTCAGATACGGAAAGACTTATTTAACAGATTACGGCGCCTTGACGTACTGCAGGAGCTGTTAGAGGATGATTCCGTAACGGAGATAATGGTGAATGGCCTTCATGAGATATTTATTGAGAGAAGAGGCCGTCTTTTGGGAAGCCAGAGATATTTTGAATCTGAAGACAGACTTGTGGATATAATCAACCAGATAGCCTCAAAGGTCAATCGTACGGTAAACATATCAACTCCCATAATGGACGCACGTCTTGAGGATGGCTCCAGAGTGAATGTGGTGCTGCCGCCTATCGCTCTTAATGGCCCTATACTTACTATCAGACGCTTTCCTGATGAGGAGATCACTGACAGAGACCTTATAAATTATGAATCTGTAAGCGAAGAGGTCCTGCACTTTTTAAGAAAGCTTGTGGAGGCAGGATACAACATACTCATAAGCGGCGGAACAGGCGCCGGAAAAACAACATTTCTAAATGTCCTTTCAAACTATATTCCCAAGGATGAACGAATAATAACCATAGAGGATTCGGCAGAACTTAAAATAGCCGGAATAGAGAATCTTGTAAGGCTTGAGGCCAGGATGGCAACCCAGGAGGGGTCAAAAAGGATTTCAATAAGAGATCTTATAAAAACCTCATTGAGAATGAGGCCGGACAGGATTGTTGTGGGAGAGGTAAGAGGAGAAGAAGCCATAGATATGCTTCAGGCCTTTAACGTCGGTCAGGATGGGTCATTATCAACTATTCACGCAAACAGTGCTGAGGATGCGTTGTTAAGATTGGAAACCATGATAATGCTGAATACCGAAATTCCCCTGAAGGCCTTGAGACGCCAGATAGCTTCAGGTGTTGACATTATAGTGCATTTGGGGAGGCTTAGAGACAAATCAAGAAGGCTTCTGGAAATAAGGGAAGTGATCGGGATGAAGAATGAAGAGGTTGTCACGCAGCTTCTGTATGAATTTACGGAAAGAAGTGTTGAAGACGGAACTATAAAGGGAGAGTTCTTAAAAAGAAACCGGATAGAGAATCGCATTAAGTTACAAAGAGCGGGAATAGGTGATGAATTATAAAAAATACAGTTTCAGTAAAAAAGAATGGTTTTTTCACATAGTTGAATATATCCTGCTTGCCGGAGCTGTTTCAAATCTGTTTTTCGATTCACTGATCGCATTTTTTATATTTTTGCCCTTCGGATACTTTTTTATAAAACTAAGCGGAAGAAAACTAAAGGAAAAAAGAGTAAATGAATTAAAGACAGAGTTTATCCAGGCAATTTCATTTATGGGGACCTCGCTTGCTGCCGGAATTTCAATGGAAAATTCGCTTAAGGAAGCAAGAGATGAGCTTAACAGAGTGTATGAGTCAGGATCTCTTATGTGTGAAGAACTCAATAGAATGCTGACTCAGATGGAACTGGGAATACGCTTAGAAGAACTGATGGATGATTTTGCCGAAAGGTCAGGAGTGACGGAGATTAAGGATTTTTCCACGGTTTTTAAGATTGCAAGAAAGGGCGGAGGCAAATATACGGATGTTATCAATAACTGTATTGAAATGATAAGCAGTAATCAGGAAATGGAAAGAGACATTCAGATTCTTATAAGCGGAAAACGGTTTGAGCAGAAAATCATGAATATTATTCCTTTTGTACTGATAGGTTGTCTTAAAATTGCATCCCCGGATCTGATAGGCATTCTTTATCACAATGTGACAGGTGCCATTATCATGACGATATGCCTGGGGATTTATATAGGAGCAATAGCATTATCGGAGAAAATTGCGGATATAAAGGTGTAAAAAATGTTTTTGATTTTGGCATTGATACTTGGTATAGCAGAGCTTTCATTCATTAAGCTTAAGGACTTTCAAAGAAAAATCGTGAATATATTAAGATCCGAGAAGGTTCATGGACTTATGCTTAAGCTTTATCCGGAAAGGGAAGTCATATCAAAAGAGCGGGAATATATTAAGCAGAAGGTAAAACTTTTTTTGACAATCCTTATAATAGGATGCCTTGCCTGTGAGGGAGCTCTTTTTATCGTAAGAAATAACCCGGTGGTAACGGAAGACGGCGGAATCTTAAGAAACGATTATGGCAAGGGTAAAAAAAACGTAACCGTGTATGCAAAGGGTGAAAACCTTAATAAAACAAAACTGGAAATTTCCGTTTCCGACAGAGTGTATGAAGATGCAGAGATAACCCTGTATGCCGAGAAAGTAAAAGACATACTTGATAAGGCAGTGCTTCTGGAAAACGAATCCTTAGATCACGTTGATTCGGATCTTGATCTTATGAGCGTTATTGAAGGGTATCCTTTTAATATAAGCTGGCAGTCAGAGAAACCGCTGATATTAAAGAAAACAGGAAGCATTGATAAAACGAGACTTAAAAATTATCTTAAGGAAAATAACGAGGAGAGCCTTGTTGTAATGCTGTATGCGACCATAAGCTATGAGGATTACAGCGAAGAGATTGATTTTGCCGTAAGGCTGTATGAACCGGTGGAAAGTAATGAAAAAAAGCTTGCAGAGGCTGTAAAGGAAAGTATCGAAGAAGAAGATAAATCCTCAAGACTTGATAAAGAGCTTAGACTCCCCAAAAAAGTAAATGGTGAATCGATAGAATTTTTGACAAATGATTGGGAAACTCCGGCTATTGTAGCCGTTCTGACCTTTTTTTGCGGAATAGTTGTTTATGTATTTAAGGACCGGGACTTAGAGGGTGAGGTAAAAAAAAGAAATGAGGAGCTTTCAGAGGACTATCCGAGAATAGTTAACCAGTATGCACTTTACTATTGTGCAGGCATGCATCCCAAAGCCATATGGACGGAAATATGCCGGGATTACAGAAAAAGCATATCGAAAGGGAATGCCAGAAGATGCGCATATGAGAACATGCTCAGATGTGAAGCTAAAATGGCGGATGGAATAAGTGAAATTTCCGCTTACAGAGAATTCTCGAGAGAATGCGGAAGCAGTAAATATAAAAAATTTACAGGTCTTATAGAACAGACACTTACAAAAGGAAAGGAGCAGGTAAAGGATGAACTCAGAGCACAGGCGGAAGAAGCACAGACAGAAAGGCTTCAAAGGGCGAGGATCAAGGGCGAGGAAGCGGGAACAAAGCTTTTGATGCCCATGTTTATGATGCTTTTGGTGGTACTGATAATAGTTATAGTACCGGCGTTTACAAATTTTAAAATCTAGGAGGATGTAAAATGACAAAAATCAAAAACTTTTTAGCTGATGAAAGAGGTATAGGAACGGTTGAACTTATATTGATACTGGTGGTTCTTATTGGCCTGGTGGTTATATTCAGAGATCAGTTAACCTCGCTTATAAACAGTATTTTTGAGAGGATAGTCAGTGACAGTGCAGCTGTTTAGAAAAAAGGGTGAAATAACTGTTTTCCTGGCCCTGATCCTGTCTGTAACACTGGGATTCATCTGTATTGTATTTGAAAGTGCAAGAAGTCAGTCAATAAAATTTCAGAAGGAAGTTGCAATGGATGGGGCACTAAGGTCCTGCTTCGGAGAGTATCACAGAGAGCTTTTTGAAAAGTATCATCTGCTGTATATTGACTCATCCTACAGAGTTAATGCTGCGGGGATGGAGAATGTAACAGACCATATGGCTTCTTATATGCAGGAAAACCTGGATTTTGAAAAGGAAGCCGGGACAGATTATTTTTCCATAGAGGTTACTGATACAATACCGGAAGAATATCTGATCGCAAGTGATATGGATGGTCTTCCGGTATACAAACAGGCAAATAATTACTTAAAGACATACGGAGATATATCACATTCAGGACAAATAGCCGCAATCAGGAATGAAATATGCCGGATGGATTCCGATGGGATATTCGGAGAATGGGATTCTTCACTTTTGAGAGTTAATTCTTTTGGTGTAAGCTTCATAAACCCATCGGAAGTTGTCAGGGGAATGGCAAGTGATGCTGCAAACCAGCTAATAGGGACCTTAAGAGGAAAACTGTCGGGAATGCCTTATGGAGACATACCTTCAAAAAGGTCCCTTAATAAAGGAAATTATTCGAAAGTTTCGAAAAATGAAGAAGAGCTTATATTTTCGGAATATCTGTATCAAAATTGCGGGAGCTTTGTAAATCCGAAGCCGGACAGTGTACTATCCTGTGAACAGGAATATCTTATATACGGATATACGTCTGATGAAAAAAATCTTAAGGCTGTAATTGAGAGACTTTTGAGGATATTCAGCAAAAGCTGTCTTGAATATACCGAGGCTCACGAAGAAGAATGCCGGGAATATGCCGAAATGGTAGTTCCTCCGCCTCCGGATCCGGAAGACGCAATAAAATGGTTTGACAGGGAGGCCTTAGTTGATGCGGTCTCAGATTCACTTAAATATGCATGGGCTGAGGCAGAAGCAATTTTAAAGGTTAACAGATTGCTTGGAGGAGGATGGGTAAGTGCATCGAATCCATCAGATGACTGGATCATACCTTTATATGACATAACGTTTTATGCAAGCAGGTTTGGAGGATCAGGCGGGAGCGGATATTGCTATGAAGAATTTTTAAGTGCATTTCTTAAAAACATGAGCAGAAAAACAATATGTATGCGATTTCTTGATCTTGTGGAAGTAAATATGAGAAATATGGGAAGTCCTGGTTTTATGGCAGATGGTTGCATTGAATATATGAAGATAAAAATCGAAACGACAAGTGCTTTTGGATATGAGTACAGTATAACCAGAGATTATGCATATGAAGATGAATACAGAAATGAAAGCAACGCATAAAAAAGGCAGCCTTACAATAGAGGCGGCTCTTATCATGCCGTTATTTATGTTCTCCATGATATGCATTATCTCTCTGTCAGCACTGCTTTTGTTCCAGTTAAGACTGAAGGCTGTGATGCATGAAGAAGTGAAAACCAGAGCAATGAAAACCATTGCCGAGGGAATGCCGTCTGCAGATGAAATGGGAGAAAATGTATTGTCCCAAATGGGCGATCAGATACTCAAGATAGCTCCCATTGAAGGTGGAAGTGCGGGGATAAACTTCAATTCGGAAAATTACGGAGAAGAGATAGTGTGCCTGACTGCTTCCTACGAGGCAAAGCTTTACTATGATCTGTTTGGCTTATTTCATAAAAATTTTAAGCAAAAGGCTTTAAATCATGACTTTTCAGGATACGGAACGGGACTTTCAGGTCATACGGAGCGAAATGAGGAAATCTATGTATATGTCACAGAGGACAGTGAAGTCTATCATACCAGCAGGGAATGCACTCATATCAAGCTTAAGATCACGCAGACAAGCTCAGAGGAGATAGGCTCTTTAAGAAACAGCGACGGAGGAAAATACAAGAGCTGTGAACACTGTCATAGCAAGCTAAGTGATGGAATCCTGTACATAACGGAGGATGGTGATAAATATCATAATTCTCTTGGATGCAGTGGATTAAAAAGAGTTGTTAAAGCCGTGCCTTTAGAAGAGGTCTCCGATAAAAGGTGCTGCTCAAGATGCGGAGGATAAATGGATCTGACTATAGAAATAATCATATTGATTCTGCTGCTTTACAGCGCCTATACGGATATAAGGAGCAGGGAGATCATGATGCTGCCAGTATATATATGCATATTGATTGCCATTATAGGAGTCATTGCAAAGGGAGATGTAAGCCTTATGTCTTTTTTGGGTGCAATTCCCGGACTAATAATGCTTTTGGTAAGCCATATAACAAAGGGGGCATTGGGTGATGGGGATGCGTATCTGATACTTGCAGTGGGACTGCTGATCGGATTGAGAAATGTTACGCTGATGCTTATGATCGGCTCGACAATGGCATTCGTTTATTCACTGTTTTTGCTTTCCATAAAAAAAGCCGGGAAGAAGAAAACCATATGTTATGCTCCGTTTATTTTATCGGGATTTATAGGAGTGATGATCATTGGCTGATAAAGCATTTAAAAAAAGCGGAAGCTATACAATCGAGTTAAGTCTTCTGACTCCGGTCATAATTGCAGTATTTATGCTGATATATTTTTCGGATCTGTATATGCATGACCGGGTGATCATAGAAAAGACCTGCTACATATCTGCTTTAAGATCTGCTCTTTGCATGGAGCAGCAGCAAAGAGAAATGACAGCGGTATCAGTATTTGAAAGGGAAATAGAGGGAAGACTTCTTGCCGCCTGGGATTATGACCTGAATATAGAGATAAATGATGAATATTCCCAGGTTGATTTTACCGGAAATATGAAAATGTCGGAAGGACTGCTTAATAAAATAATAAACAGCAGGCCGTTTTCTTATAGTACATCCTCTGCCGCACAGGTGGATAATGAAACAAAATATTTAAGGAATTTTTTCAGGGGAAAATAATTGTTTAAGGAATCATATGAAAGAAAGTTAAATGGAAACTGTCTGATCCTGACAGAATTGGGAACATCAGAGGAAACGGAATTTGAGGACAGGATGATCTGCGAAAATAACATAAGAGGATTTCTGCCCTGCCATATCTTATGTGAAGACGGAAAAAACAAATATGTTTATAACATAACCTCAAGACAATGTTTAAGCCAGCTCTTTGAAGAAAGAGAAATGCGTGAGTCGGATCTAAGGCACATAATAAAAGGGATAGTCAATATACGATATGCGTTGGAGGAATATCTTCTTAGCGATGATCATGTAATATTAAATCCGCAGTTTATTTTTCTCGATCCGGAGTCGAAGATTCCGAATTTTGTGTTTTATCCACATTATGAAAGCACGATAAAGGAATCCCTTATGCAGCTGGGTCTTTATATCCTGGAGAGGACTGACCATACAGATGAAAGGGCGGTAAGCCTGGCCTATGGATTTTACAAAAAGATCATTAATGACGACTATTGCTTTGAAAAAATACTTAAGGCAGATGAAATGGAAACGTCTGAATCATTAAATGGACGGGAGGATGTTCCAAGGGATATTTTGCCGGAGGAGGAAGGCAGTAAATATGATGAGAGGGAGTACTCTGAAGAAGATACTGCCGCAAAAGAAAAAAAAGAAAAAGCAGTGGTAGCAGGAAGCATAGTGGTCCTTATACTGCTGATAATATTATTGATACTGATCAAACAGTTTGAGATTTTATCGAATTTCAGTATCGATGAAAAAAAACTTTTGACGGGAGTTGCAATTGTGGGAGCCCTGGCTGTCTCCATTCCCATGGGGGTACTTGTAAGCAATATCAGAAGAGATAAAAGGCAGCTGAAATTTAAGGAAATAGAAAGGGACGTGATCGCGAAAAATCATAATATAAAAAGAAGTAGGCAGGATGCGTTCGGAAATTACGGAAAAACAGGTGAAATTTCGGAGGAGTCTGAAGAGATAAGGAGACTCATCAATTATGATGATGGTATACTTGAATTCAGGCTTAAGAAGAATCCCTTTATACTGGGAAAAAGTCGGACAGAAGCAGATGGACTGCTTAAAAATCCGGGAGCAAGCAGGATACATGCCAAGATAAGTAAGGAAAAGGGCGGTTATTTTTTAACCGATCTAAACTCAACGAATGGGACAATGATAAACGGAAGAGCACTGGCTGCCAATGAGCGGATAAAATTAGCTGAAAATGACGAGATTTCCTTTGCCGGAGCCATCTTTTATTTCCGTTGACTATTTTTTCCTTAGATGATAACCTTTTGAGGGAGGAATAGGGGTTTTGAAAGATAAACTGAATCATCTGTTTGCCGAAAATCAATTTCACAGAATAACATCCAACATTTCCACAATCACATTATATGTTCAGTACAGACAGGACCATGCATCAGTTGTGCAGGTTTTGGATTTTCAGGAGGCATATCCCGTAATAGCATCTGATTATAAGACCTATAAGCTGAGGGCTATCGACTACATGAAATCCAGAGGATATGAAAATGTTGATATTCTGACTCTTGTGATAACATCATATGTTGATGAGTGTAAAAAATATGTTATAGATGATGATTCCGTATGGATTCTGAATTCCGAAACGAAACAGCTGATAGTTTATGAGAGACAGATAGAGGATTTCTGCAATTTAAGATCCCAAATAGAAGATGCCTGTGTTGAGATGGGAGGTTCAAGGTCCGTAAATCCATACAGGCAATATGAGGAGTTTAAAAAGAAAAGCCTTATATACAGAGAGTTTAGTCTTGTAAATACGATACTTGTAGTTCTAAACGTTGTGATATTTTCAGTACTTTCTTTTTCAGGCTCAACCTTGGATATTGATTATATGCTTGAAAAGGGAGTTATGTTTGTTCCGCGCATACTTGATAATGGCGAGTATTACCGGTTTATAACCTGTTTTTTTGTGCATTTCGGTTTCCTGCATCTTGTTGGCAATATGGTTGTACTTATGTTCCTTGGGGACAATGTTGAAAGGCAGCTTGGATGGTGGAAATACATTATACTCTATATGAGCAGCGGACTGATAGGAAGCATAGGATCATTCACCTATGCCTTTTATCGTAATCGCGGTATTGTTTCTGCCGGAGCTTCAGGTGCAATATATGGGGTGATCGGTGCTCTTTTGTGGCTTGTGATTGCCAATAAAGGACGACTTGAGGACATGACGATTACAAGAGTATGTGTTATGATAGCATATGCATTGTATTCCGGATTTACCAGTGAAAACATAGATATAACAGCCCATCTGTGCGGACTGGTCGGAGGCTTTTTGCTGGCTGTGATTCTGTATCGCAAGGAGAAAAAAACAGATGAAAATAAACATCTATTATGGCGGAAGAGGAATACTTGATGATCCCACATTATATGTGATCAATAAGATGCAGGAGGTTCTGACTGAACTGAATGTTAAGGTTGAGAGGTTCCCCCTTTTTGAACAGCGAAACAGTATCACGTCCCTTCCCGCTTCCATAAATGACGCAGATGGAATTGTTCTGGCAACGACTGTTGAGTGGTATGGAATAGGCGGATATATGCAGCAGTTTCTTGATGCATGCTGGCTGTATGGTAATAAGGAAAAGATTGCCAAAACCTATATGTGCCCTATAGTAATGTCAACGACAAGTGGTGAGAGAGAGGCAAAAACAAGCCTTCAGCTTGCCTGGGAAATATTGGGAGGACTTCCCTGCAGTGGTCTGTGCGGATATGTTCCTGATACGGCATCTTTTGAATTAAATGCCGATTATCTGCACATCATAGAAAAGAAAACAGAAAATCTGTATCGTACGGTTTCGCAAAAAATGCATTCTCTTCCCTCGAGTAATCAGGCAGTTAAGCAGATTGTGGGTGGGTCCAAAAACATCCCGTTGACTCCACAGGAGACGGAACAGCTTTCAAAATATGTATCAGATGATGCATACGTGCAGCAGCAAAAGGAGGACATCCAGGAGTTATCGAGCCTTTTTAAGGGTATGCTTGAGGAGCAGAGTGTCGACGAAAATTCCGTGTATTTGGATGATTTTACAAAAAATTTCTCACCAGAAGGTAAGATCAATGCATCATATCGTTTCATTATAGAAGGCAGAAAGAAGCCGCTTATCATTGAAGTAAAAAACAGTGTGCTTAACTGTTACTATGGTAACAACGAGAACACCGACATTTTGTGTAAGCTGACACCTCAGGTGATGGACAAGATAATATCGGGGCAGATAAGCTTTCAAAGAGCTTTTATGACAGGTGAAATGCAGGTAAAGGGCGATTTCAGAATATTGTTACTGCTTGATCAGATGTTTACATTTCAGGAAGAATAGATAACAGGAGATGATTTAAATGATTAAGGATGATTGTATTTTTTGTAAGCTTGCAAATGGGGTGATCCCCACAAGAACCGTCTATGAGGACGGAGATTTCAGGGTTTTCATGGATGCCGCACCGGCGACAAAGGGGCACTGCCTTATTGTTCCGAAGTCTCATTTTGATAATCTTGAAACTATAGATGACGAGGTTTCATCAAAGCTTATGCCTCTTGCAAAAAAACTTATGAAGCAGCTTAAGGAAAAGCTTGGATGTGAAGGCTTAAACCTTGTCCAGAATAATGGGGAAATAGCGGGGCAGAGCGTTTTTCACTTTCACCTTCATGTAATCCCCAGATATACTGATGATAAGCAGGAAATTTTATGGAACCCCACAAGCCCTTCCGATGAAGAGCTTGATGCTACACTTAAAAAGATCATAGGCGCATAAGCGCACATGAAAATAGATGTTTGTTTTTAAACAAAAGGAGAATAAAAAAAGATGAGTACAAAAGTAACTTATGACTACAGCAAGGCTGCCCCTTTTATTAAGGAGCATGAGATTGAGTCTATGTGTCGTATAGTTGAAGATGCTAAAGACCTTCTCGTAAGCAAGGAGGGTGCAGGTAATGATTTCCTTGGATGGATCGACCTTCCCGTTGATTACGATAAGGAAGAATTTGAGAGGATTCTCAAAGCTGCGGAAAAGATCAAGAATGATTCAGAGGTATTACTTGTTATCGGTATTGGAGGATCTTATCTTGGTGCAAGGGCTGCAATTGAATTCCTGCGTCATTCCTTCTACAATACGGTTTCCAAGGAGATCCGCAAGACTCCCGAAATCTATTTTGTGGGAAACAGTATCAGCAGTACATATATCAGACATTTGATGGATGTCATCGGAGACAGGGATTTTTCCATCAATATGATATCCAAATCCGGAACTACAACAGAGCCTGCAATCGCCTTCAGAGTATTCAAGGAAATGCTTGAGAAAAAGTATGGCAAGGCTGAGGCTTCAAAGAGAATCTATGCGACAACAGATAAGGCAAGAGGATCTTTAAAAAATCTTGCAACAGAGGAAGGTTATGAGAGCTTTGTAGTACCTGATGATGTAGGCGGACGTTTCTCGGTTCTTACAGCTGTGGGACTTCTTCCGATTGCAGTCAGCGGCGCCGATATCACAAAGCTCATGGAAGGTGCTCAGGCAGCAAGAGAAGCAGCTCTTACAGCTCCTTTTGAAGAAAATGATGCTCTTAAGTATGCGGCAGTAAGAAATATCCTTCTTAAGAAGGGTAAGCAGATTGAGATTATGGCTAACTATGAGCCTTCCGTACATTATATCTCAGAATGGTGGAAACAGCTTTACGGAGAGTCAGAGGGTAAGGATCAGAAGGGCATTTTCCCTGCAAGTGTTGATCTTACGACAGATCTTCACTCAATGGGACAGTTTATACAGGATGGTTCAAGAAACCTTTTTGAGACAGTTATCAATATAGAGACCTCAAGGGAAGAGATCATTTTAGGTGAGGAAGCTGTGGATCTTGATGGACTTAATTACCTTGCGGGAAAATCAGTTGATTTTGTCAACAAGAGCGCTATGAACGGAACAATCCTTGCGCATACGGACGGCCAGGTTCCGAATACAATCATAAATGTTCCTGAGGTTAATGAATATTATCTTGGACAGCTGTTTTATTTCTTTGAGTTTGCATGTGGCGTAAGCGGATATATCCTGGGTGTTAATCCCTTTAACCAGCCCGGCGTTGAGAGCTACAAGAAAAATATGTTTGCACTCTTAGGAAAACCCGGATATGAGGAACAGAGAGAGGCACTTTTAAAGAGACTGTAATTCAGATTGAAACATAAATAAAATGGGCGCGTTGAACACGCGCCTATTTTATCAGTTGCCGTGAATACATAAAAAGCCGACAGGGGCAGACCTGCAGGCATGAGGAAAGAGGGTCAGGTATGAAAGTAGTAGCACTTGAGAGAATGAGCATTGGCGAGGATATTGACTTAAGCGGATTTGAGCAGTTCGGTGAATTTGTAACCTACGAGCTTTCAACGAAGGATCAGATTGAGGAGAGGGCCAAAGGAGCTGAGGTCATCATAATAAATAAACTCCCCATAAACGAGGAAACAATAGCAAACCTCAATGAACTTAAGCTTGTGGTTTTAACCGCAACCGGAACCGATAACGTGGATATTAATTACTGCGCATCAAGAGGAATTGAAGTCAGAAATGTCAAAGGATATTCAACCTCTGTTGTTGTGCAGCATACCTTTGCTTCACTGTTCTACGTTCTTGAAAAACTTAATTACTACGATAATTACGTGAAAAGCGGCGAATATATTAAAAGTCCGATCTTTAATCATTTTGACGAAAAATTCTGGGAGCTTGATGGTAAGGTCTGGGGAATAGTAGGACTTGGAAATATCGGAAGAGGCGTTGCCGATGTGGCGAAGGCTTTTGGCTGTAAGGTCATTTATTATTCAACCTCAGGAAGAAATTCCAATTCGGATTATGACAGGGTTGAACTTGATGAGCTTTTAGAGCGATCGGATATAATTTCAATCCATGCACCCTTAACACCGGAAACAAGAAATCTCTTCAACAGGGATCTTTTTAAGAAAATGAAGAAGTCAGCATATCTTGTAAATATGGGAAGAGGACCGATCGTTAATGAAGAGGATCTGGTTGAGGCTCTTAATAATAATGAGATTGCCGGTGCTGCTCTTGATGTGCTCTGTAAAGAGCCAATGGCAGAAGATAATCCGCTCCTTAAAATTCAGGACTCAAGAAAGCTTCTTATAACGCCCCATATAGCATGGGCATCGGTAGAAGCGCGCCAGAGACTCATAGATCTTGATGTTGAAAACATAAAATCATATCTTGCCGGCGGTGATTTTAACTTGGTGACACCTAAATAAACTGCCGGATTTAATAAATATAAAGAATATTACTTTTAAAAGAGGCTGAATATGAAACGCATAGTTTTGACAGGCGGTGGAACCGCAGGCCATGTGACTCCGAATATTGCTTTATTATCCTCTCTTATTGAAGAAGGGTACGATGTCCAGTATATCGGTTCTTACAACGGAATGGAAAAGTCACTTATTGAGGATGCGGGGATCCCATATCATGGAATATCCACCGGAAAGCTCAGAAGATATTTTGATCTTAAGAATTTTACGGATCCTTTCAGAGTTCAAAAAGGGTATCTTGAGGCAAAAAAGCTTTTAAAGGAACTTAAGCCGGATGTGATCTTTTCAAAAGGAGGCTTTGTATCGGTTCCCGTAGTTGCAGCGGCAGGGCATAAGCATATTCCTGTCATAATCCATGAATCTGACATGACTCCGGGGCTTGCCAATAAGCTGAGCTTTCCCTTTGCTACTAAGATCTGCTGCAATTTTCCGGAAACCTTGTCATCTCTTCCGAAAGAAAAGGCAGTCCTTACGGGATCTCCCATAAGAGCCGAACTTAAGGAAGGCAGCAGGGAAAAAGCCATGGAACTGTGTGGCTTTACCGAGGATAAGCCGGTGATTTTATCTGTTGGCGGATCCTTAGGGGCGGCAGGCATTAATAAGGCATTGCGACAGGCATTGCCGGAACTGCTTGGTGACTTTAACATTGTCCATTTATGCGGAAAAGGGAAGCTAGATGAATCCCTTAAAACCACAAAGGGATATTTTCAGATGGAATATGCCAAGGATGAGATGAAGGATTTATTTGCATATTGCGATATTATCGTATCCCGTGCAGGGGCAAATGCCATATGCGAGTTTCTTGCGCTGCGCAAGCCCAATCTCCTTATTCCGCTCCCGCTTTCAGCCAGCCGCGGGGACCAGATCCTTAATGCAAAATCATTCGTTAAGCAGGGATTTTCAATGATGCTTGATGAGGACAATATGACAAAGGATGATTTTATAAGAAGTATCCATGAGCTTTATGAAAACAGAGATAAATATGTACTCGAAATGGAAAAAAGCGATCAGTCAGACGCAGTAAGAACGGTTGTAAAGCTTATAAAGGAATGTACGAAGCAGGTATAATTCGAAGTATATATGCCGGTGCCATCCGGTAGGGAGATGTGTGCTTATGTATGAGAAAATATTAGAGGAAGTATGCTGCCTTGAGAGAAAATGCGGTGAGGTTATAAAAAATGCAGATCGCTCAAACGTCGGAGAGGAGTCAAAGGGCGGACATGGGAACCTGGTCACCAAATATGACAGGATGGTCCAGGATATGCTTCAGAAGGGACTTAAGGAGATCATGCCGGAGGCGGTTTTCTATGGCGAAGAGGAGGATATCCATGCAGATATCTCCAAGGGCTACGCGTTTATAGTTGATCCCATTGACGGAACCACCAATTTCATAATGAACGCCAATTATTCTGCCATTTCAATTGGTCTAGTCAAGGACCTTGAGAGGGTACTCGGTGCGGTTTACAACCCATATACTGATGAAATGTTTACTGCAATAAAGGGGCAGGGAGCCTATCTTAACAAAAGTCCGATCCACGTATCCGATCGTGACCTAAAGGACAGCATCTCAATATTCGGAACCGCTCCGTATTATGAAGAGTTTGGTCATTCCGTATTCCGCCTTGCGGAAAAATATTATGATGCAAGTCTTGATGTAAGACGTTACGGAACGGCATCGCTGGATCTGTGTATGGTAGCTTCCGGAAAGGCTGCAATATATTATGAGCAGAGGCTGTCACCCTGGGATTTTGCCGCAGGCAGCCTTATTGTGGATGAGGCAGGTGGTATAACCTGCGACTTTAACGGAGATCCGCTTGTTGTAAACAGAAAGACCAGTGTTATAGGCATGAACAAAGAATCTTCCATGCTGAAGGAATATTTTAAGTAGAAAAAGAATCTGGTAAAGAAGAAAGGCTTTCAATAAAAGGTTTCATCGGTAAATGCATGTCATATATGAGGATGACAATATAATAGTGGTCCATAAGGAAGCCGGAGAGGCGACCCAGACTCAAAGGGGATCAGCTCCGGATCTTGTGTCAAAACTTAAAAAGCACATCGCAGACGAAACCGGAATAAAGAAAGATGCGTATATAGGTGTGGTCCACAGACTTGACCAGCCGGTGGAGGGCTTATTGGTATTTGCAAGGGATAAGGATTCAGCAGGTATCCTAAGCCGTCAGGTGCAGAATGACCTTATGAACAAAATATACATAGCGACTGTGGAAGGATTTCTGCCAAAAGGATCAAAAGGTGTTCTTATTGATCGTATGTATAAGGATGTTAGGGAGAGCAGAGCAGTAATAGTAAATCAGGATACAGAGAACTGTAAAAAAGGGTCATATTCAGAAAATGGAAATCTGAAAAAAGCGGAACTTTCTTATGAAGTTCTTAAGTCAGATACGAATATGGGTACGTCAGTTTTAAAAATTCATTTAAAAACAGGCCGCTTTCACCAGATCAGGTCCCAATTGTCAAACATGGGACATCCCATAGTCGGAGATGTCAGGTACGGTGCAGACAGAACAAACTCCAAGGGCATAGGCCTTATTGCAAAGGAACTGGATTTTATACATCCGAAGACCAAAGAAAAAATGCATTTTGAATTGTAAAATATACGAAATAAAGAAAAGAGGGCAATCCATGAAGGAATGTCCTCTTTTATTATGAAAAATATTATCTTTTAAATACAGACTTCAAAAGGCAGGTAAC
>R03__coassemble_80_pt1 | contig 59136 bp, 56 predicted proteins | sample R03__metabat2_high_PE_019 | metagenome-assembled genome bin R03
GGAGGGTATGGCCCGTTCGGTTGTTGTGGTGGCAACCTCGGATAAGCCTGCACTTGTCAGAAGAAAGGCAGCCCAGACGGCAACGGCGATTGCCGAGTACTTCAGGGACCAGGGCAAGGATGTTCTTCTTATGATGGACTCCCTGACACGTTTCTCAATGGCCCAGAGGGAGATAGGACTTGCCAGCGGAGAACCGCCGGTTACGAGAGGATATCCCCCGAGCGTTTACGCCCAGATGCCGAAGCTCCTTGAAAGAGCCGGCAATTCGGAGGTGGGCTCCATAACGGGACTTTATACGGTGCTTGTGGACGGCGATGATTTTAACGAACCCATAACCGATACGGCCAGATCCATTCTGGATGGTCATATAATGCTGAACCGTAAGCTGGCCCATAAAAATCACTATCCGGCGATCGATGTGCTTCAGAGCATTTCGCGATGCATGTCCCAGATTGCAACCAAGGAGCATAAGGAATTTTCCGGCAAGCTGAAAAATGTTCTTGCAACCTATACGGATGCTGAGGACCTTATCAATATAGGTGCCTACAAGTCAGGAGCCAATCCTGAGATTGACTATGCGATAGAGAAGATAAACCAGGTCAATGGATTTTTATGCCAGGATGTGGATTCCAGGTACACCTTCGAGGAAGAACTTGAACTTTTAAAAGAGATATTCTAAAGGATGGCAAAGTTCGTATACAGGATGCAGGGCATCCTGAATGTAAAAGAAAAGATGGAAACCCAGGCGAAAAACGAGTTTGCGATCGCCAGTGCAAAGCTCCGCGAGGAAGAGGATACACTTAACAGATTTTATGCGCGGCTTGATGGATATGAGGCAGAGCTTAAGGAGTTATACAGCAGGGTTTTGGACATCCCCAAGATAACCGAGACCCAGAATGCCGTTGAAATGATGAAATATCAGATCCGGATGCAGATGCTGAGGGTTAAAACGGCTGAGAGGGAGCTCGAGGTAAAAAGAGCGGCGCTTCAGGAAGCCATGCTTGACCGCAAGACCCATGACAAGCTAAAGGAGCGGGAGTTCGAACAGTTCCTTGTTGAGGTTGCCGCAGCGGAGAGCAAGGAAATAGATGAGCTTGTAAGCTATCGCTTCGGGCAGGATAAGGAAGACTGACTTTTTTCGGAGGATTTAAATGGCAGAGGAAGAAAAGGACGAGGAAGTCCTGGACAAAAAGGCCCAGAAGAAAAAAGAGAAGGAAGCAAAGAAAGCTGCCAAAGAGGCTGCTAAAGCCGCCAAGAAGGGAGAATCCTTTGACGGCTATGCAACTGATGGCGGTGCAATGTATGCGGATGCAGATGATGACGACGAGGATGAAGGCTTCTCTGCGTCTATTTTGCTTATAATAATTTTTATTGTACTTATATGGCTGGCTATTTTAGGACTTCTGATAAAGCTTGATATAGGAGGCTTTGGATCGGGAGTTTTGTATCCTGTTCTGAAGGACGTGCCTGTCATCAATAAGATTCTTCCGGATGTGGAGGAGGATGAGGCAACAGAAGCTCAGTTTGAGACTCTTCCGGATGCCATTGCCGAGATCAATAGACTGAATGAGGAGATAAAGCGCTTAGAGGAAAATCAGGCCCAGTCAGACAGTGAAGGTGACTCGGAGGAGGTAAAGGCTCTTAAGGAAGAGATCACGAGACTTCGGACCTTTGAGGACTCCCAAGTTGAGTTTGAAAAACTCAAGACAGAGTTCTATGAGGAGGTTGTATTTTCCGAAAATGCCCCTGATATAGAAAATTATAAGGCCTACTATGAGGAGATAGATCCGGACAACGCGGAGTATCTGTATAAGCAGGTTATCCAGCAGATTGAGATCGATAAGGAGATGGAGGATTACGTCCAGGCCTACACTGATATGAAACCGAAGCAGGCTGCCGCAATCTTCGAGCAGATGACGGATAACCTTGACCTTGTGGCGGAGATCCTTGAAAATATGGATCCGGATCCCAGAGCCGCTATCCTGGGTGTTATGGATTCAACAGTAGCATCCCAGCTTACCAAGATCATGGATCCGGACTAAGAGGCACATGATTTTGCCGAAGGAAATTCGTTTGGAAAATATGAAAAATTTCAGTATATGCAGTTAAGTTTTAAAACTTCGGTCCGATAAAATATATAGATGTTTTTGTACTTTGAAAATCACAGAGAGGAGGATGGCCAATGGCTAACACCACAGTAACAGATGCTTATTTTACGGCAAATGTTACTCAAGTAAACGCTATGGAAAATAGCAAAAAGCTTCAGGCGGAAGGCATGAGCTTCGCACAGGCCATGGGAGATGCCAAAGGGAATTCGGTTAATACCGAGGCAGATTATCCCAAGGCCCAGCCGGCAACCGGAACGCGAAATCTTAACTCAAATAAGCATTCCGTGAAGGAAGAGAAGGCTGATACCCAGAACGAAGATGCCGGGAAACCGGGCAAGATGGAAGCGGCAACCAAGGAAACAGTTAAAAAAGCCGATGATATCAAGGAAGACATCAAGGAAACAATGGATGTGACTGATGAGGATATCAAGGAGGCAATGGAAACCTTAGGGCTTACCATGCAGGATGTTTTTGATCCGGATTCCTTAAAGGACCTTTTGATGGAACTTTCGGGAACGGAGGATTCCTTGGAACTTCTTACCAATGCGGACCTTTATGAAGGGATGCAGGGGATCCTTAATGAAGCATCCGAGATCGCAGCAGGCATAACGGAAGAATTCGGTATAACAGAAGATGATTTTGCCGCACTGCTTGATGATGATCAGTTATTCAGTCAGGTTATCGGAGAAATGGAAGGATCAGGTTTAGAGAAAACGGCATTTGGACCTATTGAGGAAAATGCAGCATTTCGGGCAGAAGCTCCCGAAATCGCACCTGATAAAAAGGGAATGGACGAGAATCCCCGGGGAGAACGTGTTAACGTACAGGTTAACCGCGAGGGCGATATATCGGAAGCTCCCATCAATTCCAAAACCGAAACTTTCGGAAATATTTCCCGGACCGAACAATCAGAATTTAATAATGAAAACAACATGGCGGGTATGACCCGTCAGGTAACAGTGACAGTTAATGAGTTAGGAGATGTTGTTGAAACCGTGGAAAGCTTTACCTCAAGCTTCTCTGAAGCAGAGGATATACTTTCCCAGGTTACGGAAACAATAAAGCTAAATGTTTCCGAGGACACAACGTCAATGGAAATGCAGTTGCATCCCGCAAGCCTCGGAACAGTCAACATGCAGATCTCTTCCCAGAACGGAGTTGTTACGGCTCACCTGCTTGTCCAGAACGAAGCGGTTAAGGCAGCGCTCGAAACACAGCTCGTTCAGCTTCAGGAAACCTTTGAGGAACAGGGTAAAACCGTTGAGGCAGTTGAGGTATCGGTTGCCAACTACGATCTTGACCGGGGCATGAATCAGAATGCCAATGATCAGGAAAGGGAACAGGCCCTGAGAATGGGAAGAGCGGCAAGAAGAAGGCTCAGACTCGATGACATCGAGGACGAAGATATCGAAGGTCTGGAAGAAGATGAAAGGATAGCAGCTGACATGATGAGACGTCAGGGCAACTCCCTTGACTTCATGGCATAGGAAAGGAAAAGAAAATGTCAATTTCAGCATCAGTAGTAAACGGACAGGTGGTTTCATCGGTGACGGAAACCACATCAACAGGCTCTACCGATACAACCTCATCAAGCTCATCCCTTGATAAAAATGCTTTTCTGCAGCTTTTGGTTGCCCAGATGAAGTACCAGGATCCCCTGGAACCCACATCAAATACGGAATATATTTCCCAGTTCGCAACCTTTTCGGAACTTGAAGAAATGCAGAACTTAAGCACCTCAATGGATACCCAGAGAGCATCATCTTTGGTGGGACAGTACGTGACGGTTAAGACCACATCCACCTCAACGGGTGAGACCACACTGGTTGGCGGCAAGGTTGACTATGTGGCCATCGAAAACGGCAAGGCATACCTTAACATCAACGGTTCCAACTATTCAATCGATGACCTGGATTCTGTAGTTGATGAGGATTATTTAAGTGCCTACAGCCTGGCTGAAGAGTTCACAAGCTCCCTATCCCAGCTTCCTTCGGTAGGAAACCTGACAACTGCATATGCAGAGGTCATTGAGAACTTAAGAGAAGTTTACGATGATATGAGCGATTACCAGAAGAGCTTTATCACATCAGCTCAGCTTTCATCTCTTGAGGAGTATGAGGCCAAGCTTGCATCGATCACAGCAGCTTCAGAGGATGAATAATTAACAGAGGGAGGTTTGATATGCAGATAATCAACAGTCAATACCCTTCCATAGAACAGATCGCCGGCCAGTACCTTGAGAACAAGACTACAGGCACCAGCCAGACACAGAAAAACGGTCAGAGCTTTGCGGAAATACTTAATCAGAAGCAGGCACTTGAAGCTTCCCCACTTAAGTTTTCCAAGCACGCAACAGCAAGATTATCGGAGCGGAATATAAGTCTGACCGGCTCACAGCTTGACAGACTTAATGCAGGGACGCAGGCGGCAAGCGAGAAGGGAATCAACGAATCACTGGTACTTATGGATCAGCTCGCATTCATAGTCAATGTGAAAAATCAGACCGTGGTAACTGCGATGGATCAGAAGGATACAACGCAGAATGTATTTACCAATATCGACGGAGCGGTCATTGTATAACTGATAACGGGGCTGGACCTTTAGGAGGCCCCTCTTACCCGGAATGACAGACGGGGATATGGAGGACAAACATTATGATGAGATCACTCTTCTCTGGTGTAGCAGGTCTTAAGACACACCAGACAAAAATGGATGTTATAGGTAACAACATCGCCAACGTTAATACCGTTGGATACAAGTCGGCATCAGTTACCTTCCAGGAACTTATGTATCAGACAACCCAGTCGGCATCAGGCGCCAATGCCGAAACAGGACGTGCAGGTGTCAATGCCAAGCAGATAGGTCTCGGTGTTTCCACCGGTGCCATCACAAACAATGTGACCACCTCAGGCGCATCACAGTCAACAGGCAATCCTTTTGATATCCAGATCACCGGAGACTCTTTCTTCATTGTATCCGATGGATCAAATAACTACTTTACACGTGCAGGCGCCTTCTATGTTGATGGTGCGGGAAACCTTGCAATGACTTCGAATGGTTATACCGTAATGGGATGGCAGGAGGATGAATCACAGCCCGGAACCATTAAGAAGGATACCGTATCAAAGCTTCAGATCATGTCGGCGGAAAACATGACCTCTGAGCCTGAACAGACAACCAAGGCTTACTTATCGGGTATCATCGATAAAAATTCAACACAGCTTACTTCAACCGATGGACTCATTGTCAATATTCCTGTTTATGATAACTTAGGCTACAGCTACATAATCAAGGCCTCCATTAAATCAACGGGAACTGAAGGATATTTTTCAATCACTCCCACCGAGATCCTTGATTCCGCAGGCAATAAGCTTGTTGCGGGCCTTGATGGTGACGGCAATGACGTAAGTGCATCCCTTGGCGGCTTGTCAACCTTCAAGCTTGGCAATACAACTATTTCCTATTCTACGTCAACAGATGCCACAACAGGTAAGACAGTAGGTACATATACGACCACCGGTACTACATATCTTAACTATGATACAAGCACAGGTGAGTTTAAGGGCATCACAGGCGCTGTCGGAACAGCTGCCACGGATCCGGATGAACCTCTTAGCTTTAATGCTACCTCAGGACCTCTTGCAACGGCCTTTGTTAAAACAACGGATGTTGTGGATGGAAAGGGCGGAAACAACGTGGATATAGCTCTTGATACCACAACAATGTATGATAACAATAAGACAAGTACCATCGCCGGAACTGCAGGCGACTACGATGGCAACTACGCAGGACGCAAAGTGGGAACCATGAGCGGCGTATCCATCCAGACTGACGGTAAGATCTACGCATCCTACAATAACGGTACTACAAAGCTTTTAGGCCAGATCGCTGTTGCCAGCTTCGCAAATCCTTCAGGTCTTGAGAAGGTTGGTGAGAACCTCTACTCCGCAACACTTAACTCGGGAACCTTCGATGGAATCGGACAGGACGTAACCGCTGACTCCGGTTCAATGTCAACAGGCGTTCTTGAAATGAGTAACGTTGACTTATCCTCTGAGTTTACCGAGATGATCACAACCCAGCGTGGCTTCCAGGCAAACAGCCGTATCATCACGGTTTCGGATTCAATGCTTGAGGAACTTACGAACCTGAAGAGATAAGCTTTAAAAAATTGAGTTATTAAATGTTTGGGTCGGGATTAAAAGAATTTTTAGTCCCGACCCTTAGGTGCATTACTATGATCGAACTGACACGCATGAACAACCAAAAGATCCTCGTAAACGTTGATCTTATTGAAACCGTTGAGGAAACGCCGGATACGGTTGTGACCCTTGTGAACGGCAAAAAAATAATTGTAAAAGAGCATAGACAAGAAGTGAAAAATCTTGTAAAATCGTATAAAAGGGATATTTATGTGAATTAGGGGTGAATTTCTTTGGATATTGCGACCATAGGCGGCATTGTTGCCGGCTTTGTTTTCATGATAATTTCCATCGCGTTGGGCCAGGATGGTATGGCGGGTATCAAGTACTTTCTTGATGCACCTTCTGCCATGATCACCTTTGGCGGTGCGTTTGCAGCTATTTTCGCAGGATATAATATCAAGGACTTTTTAACAGGACTTAAGAGTGCGAAGATTGCGTTTAAGGGCGCCAGCAATGACCCGGGTGGGATTATCACAAAAGTTATAGAGTTGTCTAATGTAGCTCGTAAGGAAGGTCTCCTTGCTTTGGAGGACGCTGCCAACGGGCTTGATGACGTGTTTTTACAAAAGGGAATCATGCTGATAGTTGATGGTACCGATCCTGATCTGGTGCGAGGCATCATGGAGACGGAACTTGTCAATATTGAGGACAGACATAAGGCCAATATCACCTTCTGGGAGGATTTGGGAGGCATGGGTCCTGCCTGGGGTATGATCGGTACCCTTTTGGGACTGGTTATGATGCTGTACCATATGGAGGATGCGTCCACAATCGGCCCTTCAATGGCTGTTGCCCTGATCACAACCTTCTACGGATCTGTTCTTGCCAACTGGCTCTGTACTCCCTTTGCTACTAAGCTTAAAGCCATCAACAGCGGCGAGATGAAGACCAAGGAAATCATCATAGAGGGGCTTCTGTCCATACAGGCAGGCGAGAACCCTCGTGTTATAGAGGAAAAGCTTAAGTCATTCCTTGCACCTTCCGAGAGGAACACCCAGGGAGGCGAAGGCGGCGGAGGTGAAGAGTAATGGCCAAACGTAAGCCTGACGACCCACCGAAAGGCGCGCCTGCGTGGCAATCCACCTTTGCGGACCTGATGAACCTGCTTTTGTGCTTCTTCGTTTTGCTGTTTTCAATGTCAACGATTGATGCCCAGAAGTTTGAACTTATAGCCGCATCCTTTTCGGAAACCTTCAGTATATTTTCATCCGGCGGATCTTCCTTCGGAGAGGGCGCACTTATAAACAGCGGAGTCAGCCAGCTATCCCAGCTTGACAGCTTCATGACCACCATGGGCAAGGCTTCCGAGACTCAGAATGAAAGCAATATCGAAGCTGAGTATGAGCAGACCTACGAGGAACTGCAGGAGGAAATGCTCAAGGAAAACGAAGAACTGGCGGAGATGATCCAGGAAACTGTGGATGAGCAGAACCTGACAGGGGATATTGATATCGACTTTACCTCCCAGTATGTGGAGTTAACACTGAACGGCGCACTGCTTTTTGACTCGGGCTCGGCTGAGCTTAAGCCGGATGCTGATAACCTCATGGAGAAGGTGGGAGTTATTCTTCAAAAGTATGCGGAAGGCACGATTGAGGTTGAAGGGCACACCGATAACGTTCCCATACACACATCGCAGTTTAAGAGCAACAACGAGCTTTCAAGCGCCAGAGCGTTGACAGTTTTTGAATATTTGATAGATCACACAAATCTCGATCCTGCCGTGATAAAGCATTCCGGAAGAGGAGAGTACATACCTGTTGCCGATAACGATACCCCTGAGGGAAGAGCGAAAAACAGGCGTGTGGAGATTAAGATATATCATGCGTTGAGCATGGAACAATAGTCAGGAGATCATTATGAAGAGAAACTTAATGACTGTTTTTATCCTGGCACTGCTGATCCTTAATACGGTTCTTACCGGTATAGTTATGTTTTCAGTTGTGTCGGCCAATAACAAGACAATTGCTCTGGTTAATAATATTGCAACTGTCCTTGATCTGGAACTTTCAGGTGCAACTAAGGAAGACAGGGCAAGCGCCCAGAGTGTTGCGGTTACGGATTCTGAGATTTACGATATTGCGGATGCCATGACAATCGCGCTTAAGCCAAGCGAGGACGGCTCGGAACATTATGCTCAGGTTGAGGTTTCATTTTCGATCAACACGACGCACGATGATTACAAGACCTATCAGCCCATGATCGCCGAGAAGGAAAGTAAGATAAAAAGCGAGATCATAGATGTTGTGGGTTCATATACAAAAGAGGAAGCAATGTCTGATGAAGAGGGTCTTGAGGAGGCAATCCTCAACAGAATACAGACCCTGTTCGGATCTGACTTTATCTATGAGGCATATTTCAGAGACATTAAGTTCCAGTAAAAGAAGCAGCATGAAAAGAGGTGAGCTTAATGGGCGAAGTGCTCTCCCAAAATGAGATAGACAGTCTGCTTCAAGCTTTAAGCTCAGGCGAACTGGATGCTGATGAGATCAGTAATGCCGAAGAACGTACGGCGAAAAACTATGACTTTAGGCGCCCGGCTAAGTTTTCCAAGGAACATTTAAGAACCCTGGAGATAATATTTGAGCATTATGGACGACTGCTCTCCACCAACCTGCCGGTTTATCTTAGAAAAAATATACAGGTAAGTGTTGTTAACTCCGAGGCGTGTACCTTTTCCGAGTTCTCAACGGCGCTAGCCAACCCGGTTCTTCTTGCGGTTGTTAATTTTGATCCCCTGGGCGGCAATATAATGCTTGAGATCGCGGCGAATCTGGGATTTGCCATAATCGACCGAATGCTGGGCGGACAGGGTAATCCTCTTGATAAAAGTCGTGATTTTTCGGAGATAGAAAGATCCATAATAGATAAGATCATAACCGTAATGGTTCAGCTTCTTCGGGAACCCTGGAAGAACGTGACGGACATCAACCCGTATCTTGAAAGAGTGGAAACCAATCCTCAGTTTGCCCAGATAATAGCTCCTTCAGAAATGATAGCCATTGTCACCATTAACGTTAAGATAGGTGATGTTGAAGGACTCGTGAATGTCTGCCTGCCCTATTTTACCCTTGAATCGGTAATGGACAAGCTGAATACCAAGTATTGGTTCGCCAATATGAAGGATAACTCAGATGAGATATTTGAGGATCATATAGAGACTATCATCCGTAAGGTCAACATGCCTATTAAGGCGGTACTTGGCAAGAGTACCATCACGGTCAGTGATTTTGTCAATCTGCAGCGTGGAGACATCATAAAGCTCGGCTCAAGAGTCGACAGTGAAATGGATATTTTCGTCGGGAATCTGCTTAAGTTCAAGGCTCTTCCCGGTTCCTCGCGGGATGCTTATGCGGTCCGCGTTACATCAGTATTAAGAGAGGAGGAATAGCGGATGGATGGAGGAATGCTATCCCAGGACGAGATAAATGCCCTTTTAATGGGCATGACAGAGACTTCCGGGGATTCGGCTGCTTCAGAACCTGAACCTGCAGGTGAGGCACCTGCCGCATCTGATGCGGGGGGCGAGGTCCTTTCCGACGTGGAAAAGGACGCCATAGGTGAAGTTGCCAATATAAGCATGGGAACATCTGCTACAACGCTGTATTCTCTTGTTAACAGAAAGGTTAACATCACAACTCCCGTTGTTGACCTGGCTACCTGGGACAAGGTTGTAGAGCAGTACGAGAAACCCTGCGTTTTCATTAAAATCAAATATACTGAAGGTCTTGAAGGAACTAATATCTTAATCCTTAAGGAATCCGATGTTAAGATCATTACCGACCTGATGATGGGCGGCGATGGAACTAACGTTGAGGGAGAACTTGGCGAGATACATTTGAGCGCCATATGCGAGGCCATGAATCAGATGATGGGCTCGTCGGCAACCTCGCTTTCCTCGATGCTGGGACGTATGATCGATATCAGCCCCCCTGAAGCTAATCTGGTTGATATGGGCAATCTTACGGAACAGGGAGATTTATCCAGCTTCCTTGCCGGAGAGTTTGTCAGGATCACCTTCAGGATGCAGATCGGTGATCTGGTAGACTCCAAGATAATGCAGCTCTACCCCATTGATTTTGCAAAATCGTTATACGATTATTTTATGGACAGTCAGGAACCCGAGGAACCGCCAATGGCTCCCGAACCCATGATCGCACCGCCACCGGCGCCGTCACCTGCACCTTCAATGGCTGCACCTTCGATGGGAGCACCGTCGATGTCGGCTCCGACGATGTCAGCACCGTCAATGGGAGCGCCCTCGATGGGAATGCCCGGCATGGATTTCGGAATGGGTATGGGCGGTATGCAGCAGCCCATGGGTAGCATGGGAGCCCAGATGCAGATGCCGAACCTGAATATCCAGCCTGCAAGCTTCTCACCCTTCTCCAACGATGTGAGCGCTATGCAGAGCCAGGAGAATATAGCCCTTATCAAGGACGTACCCCTTGAGGTTACTGTTGAACTGGGACGTACCAGTAAGGCAATCAGCGATATCCTTGATTTTGCACCCGGAACTATTATAGAATTAGATAAAATTGCCGGAGAACCGGTGGACGTTCTTGTAAACGGCAAGCTTGTTGCCAAGGGTGAGGTAGTAGTTATCGAAGAAAACTTCGGTGTCAGAGTAACTGAGATTGTTAATTAATGAGAGTATAAAGAAAATAGGAGAAAGACAAAAATGGCAAAGAACATTCTTATCTGTGACGATGCAGCATTCATGCGTATGATGATCAAGGACATTCTCTCCAAGAACGGTTATAACGTAGCCGGCGAGGCTGAGAATGGAGCAAAGGCTGTAGAAAAGTACAACGAGCTTAAGCCCGACCTTGTTCTGATGGACATCACAATGCCCGAAATGGATGGAATCCAGGCACTTAAGAAGATCAAGGAGACAGACCCTTCAGCACTTGTTATCATGTGCTCTGCAATGGGTCAGCAGGCAATGGTTATTGAGTCTATACAGGCCGGAGCCAAGGACTTTATTGTTAAGCCATTCCAGGCCGATCGTGTTATTGAGGCCGTTAAGAAGGTAGTTGGTTAATTTATGTATTTTGCGGTTCTTTCATCACGGGCAGAGGGGTTCGCTCAGTTTCTTACGGCAATCCTGATATTTCTGCTTGTACTTGCGCTGACGTACTTTACCACCAGATTTGTGGGGAACTTTCAGAAGAATCAGTTTGCCTATCGTAATTTTGAGGCAATCGAGTCCTTCAAAATCACCAACGGTAAGTATCTGCAGCTTGTGAGGATAGGTGGAAAGTATATTGTGCTGGGTATAGGAAAGGACTCCGTATCCATGATATGCGAGATCCCGGAAGAGGATATAAAAACATCTTCCGAGGGCGTTATGTCGAAGGATGCCTTTGCGGAGCTTTTTAATAAGGCAAAAGCGAAGGTTGGAAAGCGAGACGATTCGCATGAAGAATAGTGTATTGAGAGAGGGCAGAAGAGGACTTTTCATCTTTTGCTTTCTTGTGTATTTAATGATATTTTTTTTCGCCACTCCTGTTAAGGTAAGCGCTGCAGGCTATGATGATCTGGGATTTACGGACGAAACGGGAACGGAGCATCCCACCGTTATCGAAGAGCCGGGATCAGCTGAAGATGCTGAAGATTTAAGGGAGCTTAATGTCTCCAATAATCTTGATATCACATATACGGATGGTGAGGGTAATTTGTCAGGGTCGCTGAGGATACTGATCACCCTGACCCTTATTGCGCTTGCACCGACACTCATCATTATGATGACGTCGTTTACCCGCATCCTGGTGGTTCTTCATTTCGTAAGGTCAGCAATAGGTACCCAGACGGCACCGCCGAACCAGGTGCTTATCGGCCTCACATTGTTTTTGACATTTTTCATCATGAATCCCGTTATAACCGAGATCAATACAAATGCGATCCAGCCTTTTGAGGCGGGAGAGATGACACAGCAGGAGTTTCTTGAAACGGCTGCGGAGCCTTTAAGAGAGTTTATGTACGGGCAGACCCAGACCAAGGATGTCCGCCTTTTCATGGATATCGCCCAGATTGAAAGCGTTGATTCAATCGATGATATACCTACGAGAGTTCTTGTTCCGGCCTTTGTTATAAGTGAGTTAAGAACAGCGTTTATCATAGGCTTCCTGATATACATTCCGTTTATTGTAATAGACATGGTTGTGGCATCCACACTTATGTCCATGGGCATGATGATGCTGCCACCCACCACGATCTCTATGCCATTTAAAATCCTGCTTTTTGTACTTGCAGATGGATGGAATCTGGTAATAGGCAATCTTGTTAAAACCTTCTATTAGTTTACATAACTAATGAATAAAAGAGAGAGGCAGTTATGACAATTGATACAGTTACTGAGATAACAAGAAATACTCTTTATACGATCATAACAACTGCAGCACCCCTGTTGCTCGTATCCCTTATTATCGGACTTGCAGTCAGTGTATTTCAGACCATAACGTCCATTCAGGAGCAGACACTTACCTTTGTGCCTAAGGTTTTGGGAATCTTTTTGACACTTATGCTTTTGGGACACTGGATGATGAACAACATGGTTACCTTTACAGAGAACCTCTGGTCTTCTTTTTCTTTATATATTAGGTAGATGAATGATCGATTATACCTTTTCCTATGAAAATCTGGAATTTTTTCTTTTGATTTTTACAAGGATAAGTGGGTTTGTATACACAGCGCCTTTTTTCTCCACCAACAATACTCCCAGACGTGTTAAGGCGGGATTCTCGATTTTTTTCGCCTTCGTTTTATACCAGGTGTTGCCTGACCATGAGGTGCCTGATTACAACACTGTTCTCGGATATTCGATTCTGGTTCTTAAGGAAGCGGCCTGTGGAGTGCTTATAGGATTGGGTGCGGCGATCTGCAATACGATCGTCCAGTTTGCCGGGAAAATCGCGGACATGGAGGTGGGACTTTCCATGGTCCAGCTTATGGACCCCTTAACCCGTGATTCCTCAGGTTTCATGGGAACCTTTTATCAGTACACCGTGGTGCTTATCATGCTTGTTACTGATTTTCACCATTATCTAATAAGGGCTCTTGTTGATACCTTTACACTTATCCCAATTGGAACGGCAACATTCTCTTCGGAGAATCTTTTAAAGAGTATGATACAGTTTTTGGAGGATTACATGAGTATATCCTTCAGGATATGTCTTCCAATTGTTGCGGCAATGCTGCTTCTTAACTGCGTTCTGGGAATCCTGGCCAAAACGGCGCCTCAGATCAATATGTTTTCCGTGGGCATACAGCTTAAGATACTTGCGGGACTTACCATACTTCTTCTGACAATAGGCGTCCTGCCAAGTGCATCGGAATATATTTTTAAGGAAATGCGTATTATGGTGACGGCTTTTACCCAGAGCATGAGCGGGTGAAGCGTTGCAGATTGATTTTGCATAAGAGCATTTGTATGATCGGAGACTTAGATGCCTGATATGACAAATGACAATTTCACATACAGGAACGCCTCATGCATGAGCATAAGGCTTGATCTGCAGCTGTTTGCCAAGGATGGCCCCGGCGGTGAAAAGACAGAGCCGGCTACTGAGAAGAAGCTTAATGACGCCAGGAAGGAAGGCCAGGTAGCTAAAAGTCATGAGCTTACCCAGTCAGTCTCACTCCTGGCTTTTTTTGTGGCATTAAAGCTCTGGGTAGGATATGTGGGAACAGGTTTCCTTGAGATTTTCAGTGGGATATATTCAAGGATTGATGAACTTACGACACTTGTTAACGGTGAAATGTCCGTCAAGGATTATTCCAGCCTGATAACGTTTGTGCTTATAAGGATACTTCTTGAGCTTTTGCCGTTTTTTGCGGTAGCTGTTTTAATCGCGTTCCTGGTTGATGTCGCCCAGGTTAAGTGGAAGCCCACATCAAAGCCCCTTCAGCCGAAATTTTCGAAGCTTAATCCAATAAAGGGATTTAAAAAGATATTTTCCAAGGATAAGCTCATTGAACTGTTTAAATCAATCCTTAAGTTCATACTCATAGCTTATATTGCATATACAACTCTGAAGGGCGAGTTTTCAATACTGTTTAAGCTTTATGACCTTGATTTGAAATCTGCAATAAGTACAATCGGCAATGTTGCCATAAACATGGGTATTAAAATGAGCGCCTTCTATCTCATCATCGGATTTGCGGATTACGGATATCAGAAGTGGAAGTTTGCTGACGATATGAAGATGACCAAACAGGAAGTCAAGGATGAATTCAAGAATGCCGAGGGAGATCCCAAGATCAAGAGCAAGCAGCGTCAGCGTATGCAGGAGGCATCCAGAAGGCGTATGATGCAGGCTGTGCCCCAGGCGGATGTTGTTATAACAAACCCCACGCATTTTGCGGTTGCGATAAAATATGATCCGGCGATTTTCGATGCGCCCTATGTTGTGGCAAAGGGAGAGGATTTTCTGGCTGCGAGGATCAAGGAAAAGGCCAGGGAAGCAGGGGTTGAAATTGTGGAAAATAAGCCCCTTGCAAGGATGCTTTACTATAACGTGGACATGGGAATGCCAATACCGCCGGAGCTTTATCAGACCGTTGCGGAGATACTTGCGGCTATCTACAATGCCAGAATGATTTCATAACATACGATGAAACATGATTTTGAAGGAAGGAGGGATATAAATGCAGGCTAAAAAAGCGGATGTAGGAGTTGCGCTTTATCTTTTGTGCGCATTTGTATTCCTTATCGTTCCCATTAATTCAGTCATACTGGATATTGCTCTTGCGATAAACATGTCAATAGCCTTTGCGGTTCTGTTCAACGCAATGTTTGCAAAAGAAGTACTTGAAATGTCCTTCTTCCCCACAATCCTGCTGTTCACCACAATTTTCAGGATTTCCCTTAACGTCTCGTCAACAAGACTGATCTTATCGACGGGATCTCCGGGTAATGTGGTTGAAACCTTCGGCGAGTTCGTAGGTGGCGGCGATCTTATCATGGGAACCATTGTATTTATCATCCTGATCATAATTCAGTTCATGGTAATAAATAAAGGTTCCGAACGTGTAGCTGAAGTTACAGCCAGATTTACTCTGGACGCAATGCCGGGTAAACAGATGGCTATTGATGCTGACTTAAATACAGGCGCCATAACAGATGAAGAGGCTAAAAAGGCCAGAGACAAGATCCAGGAAGAAGCATCCTTCTTCGGATCCATGGATGGTGCTGTTAAGTATGTAAAGGGAGACGCAACAGCGGGCCTTATCATAACCGCGGTAAACGTTATCGGCGGTATTGCCATGGGAATGCTGAGACAGGGACTGGATATTTCCGCAGCAGCCCAGAAATATGTTATACTGACTATTGGTGATGGCCTTGTATCCCAGATACCCTCACTTTTAATATCGCTGTCGACAGGTATTCTGGTAACAAAGGGCTCGAAGGAAGCGGACTTCGGTTCGGTCCTCATCAGCCAGCTGTTCGGACTGCCGAAGGCCTTGTATATGGTGGGAGCCGTAATATGTTTTTTAGGTATTGTAACACCCTTAAATGTTGTGCTGTTTTTGGCAGTGGGCCTGATCTTTATTGTGACCGGTAGAATAATGGCCAACCAGATTGAAACAGCCAAGGTTGAGGGCAGCGTCGAGGCCGAGGAAAATGAGGCCGAGGAGGTCAGAAAGCCGGAGAGTGTTGTTTCACTCCTTAATGTTGACCCCATCGAGCTTGAGTTCGGATATGGCATTATCCCCCTTGCGGATGTTAATCAGGGCGGCGATCTGCTTGACCGTGTTGTTATGATAAGACGACAGGTTGCATTGGAGCTGGGAACTGTAGTTCCCATCATCAGACTCAGGGATAATATACAGCTTAATCCCAATCAGTATATAATCAAGATAAAGGGTATACAGGTCAGCGAGGGCGAAATCCTATTTGACCACTACATGGCCATGAATCCCGGCTTTGTTGAGGAAGAAATATCCGGTATTCCCACATTTGAACCCTCATTCCACCTTCCGGCAATCTGGATAACGGAATCCCAGAGGGAGAGGGCCGAAAGCCTTGGTTATACTGTTGTGGATCCGCCTTCAATCATTGCAACGCATCTTACCGAGATCATACGAAATCATATTGCCGAGCTTTTAACAAGGCAGGATGTTCAGAATCTTGTGGACAATATAAAAGAATCCAATCCTTCACTGGTGGACGAGCTTACACCGAAGCTTTTAGGACTGGGAGAGATCCAGAAGGTCTTACAGAACCTGCTGCGTGAGGGTATTTCCATACGAGATCTTCTGACTATTTTCGAAACCCTTGCCGATCATGCGGCGGTAACGAGGGATACGGATGTATTGACTGAATATGTAAGGCAGAGCCTAAAGAGGGCAATCTCCGCGAAATATTTCCCGGCGAATGAGGCAACAAGCGTTGTGACTCTGGATCCGAAGATAGAGCAGGAGATCATGAACTCCGTAAAACAGACGGAGCAGGGAGCTTACTTAACCCTTGATCCCGAAAGAACAAAAAGCATCATGAATGCCGTGGGGGCCCAGATAGAAAAACTTGAAAACCTGGGCAAGATGCCAATTATCATCACATCTCCCATTGTAAGGATGTACTTTAAAAAATTAACAGAAGATTATTATAAGGACTTGATTGTTGTGTCCTATAACGAAATAGACAACAATGTTGAATTACAATCTGTAGGAATGGTGGCTGCATAGTGATTATCAAGAAATTTCAGGGAAAAACCGAAGATGAGGCCGTAAGCCTCGCAAAAAGCGAGATGGGCGAAAACGTTGTTGTAATGAACGTTAAATACACCAAGAAGAAAGGCCTGTTTTCTTTTTTGAAAAAGCCCATATGTGAGGTAACCGTCGCACTGGAGGAAGAAACAGAACGTCCGATGCGAAAGGCAGGTATCGCATCGAATCGTCCCCAGGACTCCTCGGCGGCAAGAGTGATATCAGCCTACAAGGAAGTCAGCGATGATGCCATTGACATGGCTGCGGGAGAAAGCAAGGAACTTGAAAAGAGACTTGAAAATATCTCATCACTTCTTGAGAAGCAGCTTAACAAAAAGGAAGAAGAAAAGAAGGAAGAAATCAAGGAAGAGGAGAATAAGGACGATAAGGGAGTTAAGTTTTTAAAACTCATCTACAATACCCTTATCGATAATGAAGTGGCTGAAAAATATGCCAATGAGCTGATCGATGAGATCGGCAAGATAAATACACCCAAGGCCAGCATAGACTTTCTGCTTGGTAACATCTATCAGAAGATGATACTTAAGTTCGGAACGCCGGTTACCATTCCCCTTGGGGCAAAATCACCCAGAGTTATCTTCTTTATCGGCCCTACAGGTGTTGGCAAGACAACAACCATTGCCAAGCTTGCATCTCAGCTTACCGTTAACCATAAGAAAAAGGTTGCGCTTCTTACTACAGATACCTACAGGATTGCGGCAGCAGAACAGCTTCGCACCTATGCAAGCATCTTAGAGGCTGATTTCAGAGTTATCTATACGGCTGATGAAATGATGGGCGCCATCAATGATTTTAAGGAGAGCGATTATATCCTTGTTGATACGGCCGGGCATTCACATCATAATGAGATCCAGAAGGATTCAATGGCTCAGTTTCTTGATTCCGTTGATGAGGAACTTGATAAGGATGTGTATCTTGTGCTGAGTGCTACCACGAAATACAGAGATCTTTTAAGCATTGCGGATGCATATTCCAAATTTACCGATTATAAGCTCATATTTACAAAGCTTGATGAAACAACTACCTTCGGAAATCTGTTCAATCTGTGCATGCATACAGGCGCAAGTATGTCATATGTAACATGCGGTCAGAACGTACCTGATGACATAGAGGTATTTTCTCCGCAGACAACAGTCAAGCAGCTGCTGGGAGGTAAGTAATGGACCAGGCTGAGGGCTTAAGAAATATAATAAAAAATAACAGGGCAGGCAACTTTCAACGACCTGCGGCAAGAGTTATTACCGTAACAAGCGGTAAGGGAGGCGTTGGAAAATCAAATGTTTCAGTAAATCTTGCCGTGCAGTTTAAGCAAATGGGGAAAAGAGTTGTTATATTCGATGCCGACTTCGGACTTGCGAACATTGAGGTCATGTTTGGCGCAATCCCCAAGAACAATCTCGGGGACCTTATATATCAGGGCAAGGGTATACGGGATGTCATAACAACGGGACCAATGGACATAGGCTTTATTTCGGGAGGCTCTGGAATAGCCGGCATGTCCAATCTGGGAAGAGAATATATCAATTATCTTATTCAGAATCTGGCTGAGCTTGATACCCTGGCGGATGTTATAATAATAGATACCGGAGCAGGCATATCGGATTCGGTACTTGAATTTTTAGTGGCAAGCGGCGAGGTCCTGCTGGTTACGACTCCGGAGCCCACCTCGATAACCGATTCGTATTCACTGCTCAAGGCCCTTAATCATCATCCGAGATTTAATAAGGAAACAACCCAGATAAAGGTTGTTGCCAACAAGACCTTTGATTTTGAAGAGGGGCGACAGCTGTTCAACAAGCTGAATGTTGTTGTGGCAAGATATTTAAAGATCCCCCTAACCTTTGTTGGGGTCATACCGGAGGATCCGCAGCTTAGAAGGGCAGTGATGCAGCAGTCTCCGGTTTCAATCTCCGCACCCACATCTCCGGCATCCATTGCCTTTAAGGATCTGGCAACAACGCTTGAGAATAATGCCACGGAACCGGTATTTCACAAGAGAGGTATGGCAGGCTTCTTTGCCAACATGGTAAGAGGAAGCAAGAACGGATATAAATAATCAGACAGGAGGGGAAGCTTTGATTTCAAAATACTTAAAAATCGGGGACAGACTGGAAATCGAAACGATTACAAAGGGGAATGCCGACGGCGGCGAAGAGACAAAGAAAACATACAGAAGCGAACTGTATGACATTGTCTCTGAGGATCAGATCAAAATCGCAATGCCAATGGAGCAGATGAAGGTTATATTACTCCCAGTTGACGGAGAATATAATCTGTGCTTCTACACGTCTAATGGTTTGTATCAGTGCATAGGAAGGGTTGCCGAGAGATACAAGTCCAACAACATATTTGTCCTTGTTATGGAACTCATAACGGGACTCCAGAAATACCAGAGAAGAGAATTTTACAGACTGAACTGTGCCCTTGATATGAAGAGCAAGGCCATAGAAGAAAAGGAGCTGGAGCAGTCGAGAAACCAGCTTATCTTTGAGGATACAGACCTTACCTTTGATAATGGTGTGATGGTTGACATAAGCGGTGGCGGAGCCAGATTTATATCCCAGGTTAAGTATCAGAAGGGCTCTCTTATAAGATTTAATTTTTCCCTTTTTGTAAACGGCGAGCTTACGGAATATAAGCTTGTGGGAAAGGTTCTTAAGTCAAGGGAGCTTGAAAACAGACCTGAAAATTATGAACACAGGGTTATGTTCATCAATATGGTTAATGATGACAGAGAGAGCATTATAAGATACATCTTCGAAGAAGAGAGAAAATTACGACATCGCGAGCGAGGTTAACGTAAAATGAAGAAAAAAATACTCATCGTCGATGACTCTGCACTCATGAGAAGGGTGCTGTGTGATATAATTAACAGCGACGAAAGATTTGAAGTGGTTGACACCGCAGTTGACGGCCTTGAGGGCTTTAAGCTTATTGTTGACAATAAGTATGATGCTGTTGTTCTTGATGTCTACATGCCGCGCATGACGGGTCTTCAGATGCTTGAAGAGCTTCAGAAGGCTCATGTACCATGTAAGGTTATGATGGCCAGTACAACAACAGGCGAGGGCGCCAGAGAGACCATGACAGCCTTAGAGCTGGGGGCAATTGATTTTATCAAGAAGCCTGAAAATGTTGCGGATGCCAGACACAGCGAGTTCCGTGAAAGGTTCCTGGGAATCTTAAATGCAGTAGCCTGCGCAACAGCGCCGAGGCCCATAAGACGGACAACGACCACTGCTACTCCCGGTAAGTTTACAGCCAGATATGATGTGAACTTTCACACAACGGCTGAAAAGCTTGCGGAAGCAAGACGTGGAACGGGAACGTCTGCAACGGCCGCAAGGCAGAGCACATTTGGAAGTCAGTCAGCTTCCGTGCCGACAAAGGCACCTGAGAAGCCGACACCTCTTAGTCAGAACAAGATTGTTGCAATAGCAAGCTCAACGGGTGGGCCGAGAGCCCTTCAGGATGTTATTCCGTATCTTCCGGCTGATTTGGGAGCCCCGGTTCTCCTTGTTCAGCATATGCCGAAGGGATTCACAAAATCACTTGCGGAGAGACTTGATGAAGTCAGCAAGATAAGGGTCACTGAAGCTGTCAACGGAGAAAAGATCTGCAACGGTCATGTGTATATCGCCCAGGGCGGCATACATATGAATCTTGAAAAAAGGCGGGACGGTTACTACATTAAGTTCAGCGACGAACCTGCACGAGAAGGGGTAAAGCCCTGTGCCAACTATATGTACGAATCCCTTTCAGGATCCGACTTCGGTGAGATCGTATGTGTGGTCATGACAGGCATGGGAGCGGATGGAACGGCAGGCATTAAGAATCTGAGTCAAAAGAAAAAAATTCATGTAATAGGCCAGAATGAAGAAACAAGTACTGTTTACGGCATGCCGAAGGCAATTGCCAATACTGGTCTGGTAAACGAAGTAGTTCCGCTTGAAAAAATAGCAGAACATATCACAAAGAACGTGGGGGTACACTAATTATGGATGTAAGCCAGTATCTTGAAATTTTCCTTGATGAAACAAATGAACATCTTCAGAGCCTTTCGGATCAGTTGATGGTCCTTGAAAATGAGCCTGAAAACGAAGATACCATTAATGAGATCTTCAGAGCTGCTCACTCACTTAAGGGTATGGCCGGAACTATGGGCTATAAGCGCATGCAGGCTCTGACACACAACATGGAGAATGTTTTCTCTGAAGTGCGTAACGGCAAGATGAAGGTGAATAGTCATCTTATTGATATTCTTTTCAAGGCACTTGATGCCCTTGAAGCTTATAAGGATAATATCCAACAGACCCAGGATGAGGGAACTGATGACAATGAGCCCATAATCCAGGCCCTTCAGAAGGTTTTGGCCGGAGAAGGCGCTGACGATGCAGCCCCTAAGGAAAAACCCAAGGAAGAGAAGAAGGAAGAGAAAAAAGAAGAGGCCGCAAAGAATGACACTGAGGGATCAGGGGACAAGAAGTGGCTCGACATTGTTCTTCATGAAGAAGAGGAGAATGTTATCGGAGAGGCATTTAAGAAGGGGCTTAACGTATATGGCTTTACCGTATTCGTTCAGGAAACCTGTATATTAAAGGCCGCAAGATCGTTCCTTGTGTTCAAGGCACTTGAGGAATTGGGCGAGATAGTTGTTTCGAATCCTTCAATTCAGGATATTGAGGATGAAAAGTTTGAATTTGACTTTTCACTTTATTTCATAACGGAATCTTCGATTGAGGATTGTAAGAAAGCAATAATGAGCGTTTCCGAGATCGACCATGTGCTTGGGGATGTTATCGACCTGGACAATGCGAAGATTGAAAAGGAAGATGATGAGCCTGCTCCTACTCCCGAAAAGGAGGACCATAAGGAAGAGGCACCTGCAGCCGCAGCACCTGCAGCCGCAGCACCTGCAGCCGCAGCACCTGCAGCTAAGACTGCTGATAATAAAAAGACGGCCGCTGCCAATAAGCCTGTTGTTAACCGTACAATAAGAGTTGACATTGAAAAGCTGGACGTTTTGATGAACCTTGTATCAGAGCTTATTATTGCGAAGAATTCGCTTGTAAGCTATTCAACAGCAGCTTCAGGTGGCAACCAGGGCTTTAACGAGCAGATCGAATACCTTGAGAGTGTTACAACAAACCTTCACGAGTCGGTTATGAAGGTTCGAATGGTTCCCATTGAAAGTGTTGTTGCAAAGTTCCCTCGTATGATCAGAGATCTTACCAAGAAGCTTAACAAGCAAATGGAACTGCACATGACAGGTGAGGAAACAGAACTTGACCGTACTGTTGTAGACGAGATTGGCGATCCTCTTATGCACCTGCTTCGTAATTCGGCAGACCATGGACTTGAAACTTCTGTTGAACTTCGTAGAGAAAGAGGAAAGAGCGACGTAGGCCAGATCTTCTTAAATGCTTACCAGGATGGAAATAATGTCATTATCGAGGTAGGTGATGATGGTAACGGTATAGATACCGAGGCTGTTAAGGCCAAGGCTGTTGAGAGAGGAACAGTAACTCCCGAGCAGGCTGAAAACATGACGGAGAAGGAAATCATAGATTTATTATTCCTTCCTTCATTCTCAACTGCCAAGGTCGTTTCAGATGTATCCGGAAGAGGCGTAGGACTTGATGTTGTTAAGTCCAAGATTGAGGCTTTAGGCGGCGATGTTTCCGTTAAAACAAAGCTGGGAGAGGGATCAACCTGGACTATCAGACTTCCTCTTACCCTTGCAATCATCCAGGCTCTCATGGTTGTTGTGGGCGGAGAAAAATATGCTATTTCTCTTGGCTCAATCGAGACAATCGAAGATGTTTCGGAGAGTGACGTTAAATATGTTGAAAATAAAGAGGTTATCAACCTTCGCGGTACTGTAATTCCTCTTATAAGACTTAACAGCGTGCTTGAGATCGAATCCACAAGAGAAGACAATGAGAGTATTGTTGTCGTTATCGTTAAGAAGGGTGATCAGCTGGCAGGTCTTGTTGTTGATGAACTCATTGGACAGCAGGAAATCGTTATTAAGTCACTGGGCAAGTATATTAACTGTTCAAATCGTATGATCAGTGGAGCAACCATTTTAGGTGATGGCGAGGTTGCACTTATCATTGATGCCAACGTGCTGATTTAAAAAGGGGGATAAACAATGGATGCTTTAAATATTGCTCATGAATATGACACCGTTCAGTTTATTGTGATCAAAATCGGTGGGGAACAGTTTGGTATTGATATTAAGTATATTGACAATATTGTTCGTATGACCAAGATCACAAGGGTTCCATCAGTACAGCCTTATTTTAAGGGCGTTATCAATCTTCGAGGCGAGGTTGTTCCCGTAATGAGCTTAAGAGTCAAGATGGATCTTGAGGATGATGTCTTCACCAAGGATTCACGTATCATTATTATCAAGCTTGAGAACAATGCACCCTTCGGACTCATTGTTGATGAGGTTAAAGAGGTTGTAACACTTGATGAGAGATATATTGAAGAGGTTAGCAGAAGCGGCAGAGTAGAGGATACCTTTATTAACGGTATCGGAAAGAACGGTGACAGCCTTATTTCATTACTTGATCTTAATATGGTTATCGCTGAAAAGGATTCCAACTGATTTTTGAGACTTTGACTTTTGTTAAAAGAGGTATCTTATGTCAAAACTTGATTTAAATCATGTTGACCAGGTGTATTTTGATGTCCTTAAGGAAATAGGCAATATCGGAGCGGGCAATGCCACAACGGCACTTGCCCAGCTTCTTAATACCAAGGTTGACATGCGAGTCCCCCAGGTGCAGCTCCTTGAGTTTTCGGAAGTGGGCAGTGCAATGGGCGGCGAAGAACAGATAATGGCAGGTATATGCCTGGCAGTTGAAGGCGACATTACCGGAAGCATCATGTTTCTTTTGGAGGAACAGTCTGCAAAGACTCTGGTATCAAAACTCATGGGAGCCGAGATCAAACCGGATGAACCCTTCGATGAGATGAGTATTTCCGCACTTAAGGAAATTGGGAATATCATTACCGGATCTTATTTATCCTCTTTATCGTCATTGACGAATCTTAAGATAATAGCATCCGTACCCAGTATATGTATCGATATGTGCGGGGCGATACTTTCCGTTCCGGCTATTGAGTTTGGAGAGCTGGGAGATAAAATGCTGCTTATTCAGACCTGTTTTACCGATGATGTTAAGCTTGAAGGTTATTTCATTCTGGTTCCGGATCTTGAATCCTATGATAAGATCCTGACATCTCTCGGAATGTGATTTTAGGAGTTATATATGGGCCAGATGATAAAGGTCGGGATGGCAGACCTTAAAATGTGCAAGGCTCCTGATGCGGTGACAACATTGGGGCTTGGGTCATGTGTCGGTGTGGCAATAAGAGATCCCATCACAAAGGTTGGAGGTCTCGCGCACATAATGCTGCCTGACAGTAAAAGTTTTCAAAATAACGGAAATATTCCCAAATTCGCAGATACGGGGACCAAGGAACTTGTAAGACAGATAGTGGCAGCCGGTGGGGGCAGAACACGTCTTGTCGCCAAGATAGCCGGTGGCGCCCAGATGTTTGCATTTCAGGGCAATAATGATATGACCACGGTAGGTGATCGAAATGTTGCAGCGGTCAAGAAGGTCCTTGCTGAACTCAAGATACCTATTCTTGCAAGTGATACCGGTCTTAATTTCGGTAGAACGGTGGAGTTCTATCCTGAGACCGGAGATTATATCATAAAAGCAGTGGGGAAGGGTGTTAAGACTATTTAACAGTTAAGAGACGGAAACATATGAAGACAAAGAAAATCCCGGCTCTTGTGATGCTCATAGGCGGAAGTGTTGCATGTATTGTAGCATATCTTAATCATTATGATCTTGAGGATATGCTTGTGGCTTTAATAGTTTCGCTTATCGTGTTTTTTTGCCTGGGGCTGCTGGTTGAGTTTTTGTTTGAAAAATTTGAGATCGCAAAGGAGGATGCTGAGCCTTTGGGAGATGGAGAGGTGGTCGAAAAAACCTCGGAAAATCAGGATGAAGAATCAGTGGATACTCAAAGCGATGGAAATGATAATGAAGGTGCTAATGCCGATATAGGGGATGGGCAGGCATCTTGACTGTGATTAAGACTTGAGGGGTCTTAGCCATTTGGAGGGGCCGATGGACGATAGCGGAAAGCTGAAACTTTGGGCGGATTATACTAAAAATCCGACTCCGGAATTGAGGGAAAAAATAATACTGGAATATGCTCCGCTTGTTAAGCTTGTTGCGGGGCGACTTTCTATGTATTTAGGTTATAATGTGGAGTATGATGATCTCTGCAGCTATGGGATTTTCGGACTTATCGACGCGATTGATAAGTTTGATGCAACAAAGGAAGTAAAGTTCGAAACCTACGCGTCACTTAGGATCAGAGGGGCAATTCTTGACCAGATCAGAAAAATGGACTGGATTCCCCGAACGGTCAGACAGAGACAAAAGCTTATAACCTCGGCAATAGCGGAAATTGAGTCATCCACAGGACGGACTGCAACGGATGAGGAGATTGCCGTAAAGCTTGGGATAACCGGTGAAGAGTATGATTCATGGCAATCCCAGATGAAGGTAACAAATGTTGTGTCTCTGGATGATTTTGTTGAACAGGGAAGTGACGTTGCCGATAACAGAGGTCTTTCCTCTCAACTTGAAAGACCTGAGGAGCACCTTGAAAAGGAAGAATTGAAGCAGATGCTCGCCGAAGCGCTTACGCTTTTGACGGAGAAGGAGCGTAAAGTTATTGTGCTTTATTATTACGAAGACCTGACCCTTAAGGAAATCAGCAGCATCATGGAGGTTTCCGAATCCAGGGTTTCACAGCTCCATACAAAGGGACTTAAAAAAATGAAAACAAAAATGGGCAGGTATATGGGTATTCTTACAAACGCTTAATTATCTATGGGGGATGTTATGGCAGCAAGGAATGGATTCTTTCAGATTTTACTTGGAAATGATGTATCTTTTGTAAGGTTGTTTCCGCCGGCAGAGGGCGGCGAGCCTATAAGAGTAGACGAGCTAAGAGATTATCTGACAGCAAAGGGCTACAATGTTGATGTTGTTGCCTTAAATACTGTTCTTACGACAATGTCAAAGCCTACGGATTTTAAGATTGCCGATAAAAGGGGAATTCCCTGCGCCGAGAGCCTGTCAATATCCATTGCTCCCGATAACATGAGCGTTATCGGAAGATTTTATCCCTTTTCCACTGCAGGATCTGCAATGACAAGAGAGGATATTATTTCCGATCTTAATTTCAGAGGTGTAAAAAAAGGCATTGATGAGCAGGTTATCAGTGACTTTTTGTCCCATAAAAAGTACTGTACGGATTATGTTCTTGCAAGGGGCCTTGAACCTACACTTGGTTCAGATGCGTCCATAGAATATTTTTTCAATACGGATCCCAATGCCAAGCCCAAGCAGAATGAGGACGGCAGTGTTGACTTCTTTGATCTTAATATCATAAGTCGCTGTAATCAGGGTCAGGTTCTGGCGGAACTTACAAAAGAGGTTCCCGGGGATCCCGGATACAATGTAGTCGGTGATGTGCTGCAACCAAGAGAGGTCAAAAGGCTCAACCTTAAGTTTAATAGAAATGTTGAACTTTCAGAGGATGGATGTACCATTACGGCCAAGGTTGACGGACACGTATCCTTAGTTGATGATCAGGTATTTGTATCGGATGTTTACGAGGTTGTTGATGTTGACACTTCAACCGGAAACATTGAGTATAAGGGTAATGTTTTGGTTACCGGAAACGTTAAGGCAGGCTATTCAGTCAAGGCTGAAGGAAACGTGGAGGTAAGAGGCGTTGTTGAAGGCTCTGTCATAGATGCAACAGGCGACGTCATTATTGCAAGAGGCATGAACGGCATGGGGCGAGGCGTCATAAATGCCGGTGGTAATGTTATTGCAAAATTTTTCGAGAATACAACGGTTTCAGCCGGTGGATATATAAGAGCCGAGTCTGTACTGCACAGCAAGCTGTCGGCAAAGGGGGACATTGAGGTCGATGGACGTAAGGGCTTCATAACCGGTGGGTCGGTCAGATCCTTAAGCCTTGTTGCGGCCAAAACAATAGGCACCGATATGGGTGTCACAACGGAGATAGAGGTAGGAGTTGACCCTGGAGTTAAGCTTCGTGCCACTTCTCTTGAGCAGACTATTGCCCAGACACAGAAGAAGATTGCTCAGATGGAACCGGTCATCATAACCTTTACAAAAAGACTGAAGGCCGGAGATAAACTGACGGTCGATCAGATACGTTACTTTAAACAGCTCTCAGAGGAGTATAAGAGTGTGAGGGCTCAGCTTGAAAAAAACAACGCAGAGTATTCGGCTCTGCTTGATTCCATGGAGGATACAAAGGGAGATCCCATTGTTAAGGTTTCCCAGATCGCCTATCCGGGAACAAAGCTTACGATAGGTGATGTGACCCTTACACTTTCAACGCCTGTTCAGCATTCAAGATTTGTTAAGGAAGGCGCGGATATCAGAGTCAAGGCCCTTTAAGCTTAAGACTTTAAATCATCAGAGGGTGCGTTTATGATTAGTCCCATAGAAAATAACGGAATGATCGCAAGAGTACAGGATTATACCGCCATGCGCCAGCAGGAGGATATAAAACTCAATGCGGCTCAGGTTCATATCCAGCAGGAAATAGACGAACATGGGGAAAATCATGTAAGGACAGTTCATGATTCTGATAATTCCGATGCGGCCGATACTCATCACGATGCGAGGGAAGAAGGCCGAAACAAATATTTCAGCAACCGGGGAGATAAAAAGGATTCAAAGGCTCCGACAGACGGAAAAGTTGTTGTGAAAAACAAAGGCGGTTTTGATCTTAAGATTTGATTTTGCGCAAGGAGATTTTAAATGACCCCAATGGAAATAGCACTCCTTATAATAGGAGTGATTATTTTTGTTCTGAGCTTCTTTTTACCTGACGGTAAGGTCAAAAAGACGGAGAAACAGATTGAAGAAGAACAGGAAGAAATAAGAAAACTCATGGAACAGGAGCTTGACGGCATGAAGCTCAAGGTCAATGAGGCAACGAATGACTCCGTTGACTATGCGGTTGACAGGGCTGAAAGGTCTCTTGAAAAGGTTTCAAATGAGAAGATAATGGCTGTTAATGAGTATAGCCAGACAATAATTGAGGAAATCAATAAAAACCATCAGGAGGTAATGTTCCTCTATGATATGCTGAAGGATAAGCACACGGATCTTACAAATTCCGTGAGAGAGGCTGATGCCAAGGCAAAGGAAATACAGAATCTGTCAGCGAGCGCGGCAAATGCATCTAAAGGTCTGCAGCAGGAACTTACGGTTGTTGCTGTGACAAAAAAAGGCCTGACGGACGAGCAGAAGGCTGTTTTTGATGAGGTAGAGCCCTCGGGGACGGCAACGATACCTGCGCAAAACAAGGCTGCATCAGGCGCTGTGAGCGTTAGTATGCAAAATGGGATTGCACAGGGTCAAACCCCACAGGCAAGGCCCCGTCTTGCATCGGCTGCAGTTCAGCAGAGCATTATGTCATCCCTTGCAAAAGATGGGCCCACTGTAGCAGCTCAGCCAGCAGCTCAGCCATCCGGCAATATTGTTTATGATGTTATGTCGGGAACAAGTTTTTCCCAGAATGGGGGCGGATACGTTGCGAATGGACCAAGTTCCCCCGGAAGGCAGATTCCACCTTCCGCAGTAGCTGCAACGACTCCCGAGCAGACACCTCAGGAGGTCAATAATAACAATAGAAGGATACTTGAACTTCACAAACAGGGGATGTCAACTGTTGATATAGCAAAGGAATTAAAACTCGGAGTAGGAGAGGTCAAGCTGGTCATTGATCTCTTTAAGTGATGTTAGGAGTTTATTTTGAACCTTAGATATTATCTCAGAGGTCTCGGAATAGGAATAGCTGTTACGGCCATTGTAATGGGCCTTGCCCTTGACAATAATTCATCAACGGTGGTTACCGACGATGAGATTATAGAAAGGGCTGAAGGGCTGGGAATGGTAATGGAGGACAAGGTCCTCATTAAGCAGAGCAGCACCGACGAGACTGAGGATACAATTGAAAATACAACTGATGCCGGGAATGAAGCTGAGGATGCAGATGAGGCAGATGAAGCGCCGACACCCACACCGACGCCTACACCAACTAAGGCGGCTACACCGACCCCCACAGCTACACCAACACCGACTAAGGCGGCTACGCCGACGCCGACCAAGGCCGTGACGCCGACGCCTACGCCAACACCAACACCGACGAAAGTGCCTGCAAACAGTTCGATCATAATAATAAATGTAACACCGGGAAGCGGCTCGGAAGCCATAAGCGCCCAGCTGTATAAGGCGGGTCTTGTAGATTCCGTTGCATCCTTTAATGCGTATCTGTGTGCAGGAGGCTACGACAGGCACCTGACTACCGGATCCCACAGTGTTCCCGAAGGCTCCTCCTATGAGGAAATAGCTAAGATAATGACACGATAGGCCTTAAGGCCGTGGAGGAAAAATGGCTGAATATGTATTAAGTTGCTGCTCAACTGCTGATCTGTCAAAGGAATATTTTAAGGAAAGAAATATTGAATATGTATGCTTTCACTATCAGCTTGGTGATAAAGAATATGTTGACGATATGTATTCCACGGTATCAGAAAAGGATTTTTACGAGGCAATGATAGCAGGTGCCATGACAAAAACAAGTCAGGTAAATGCTACAGAGTTCGAAAATTATTTCAGAAAATTTTTGGAAGAGGGAAAAGATATCATTCACTTATCCTTATCAAGTGGAATTTCCGGCTCCTGCAATTCTGCGATGATCGCAAAAAGCAATCTATCGGAGGAATTTCCGGACAGAAAAATATATGTTGTGGATTCCCTTGCGGCTTCATCGGGCTTTGGCCTTCTGATGTCAAAGCTTGCCGACTTAAGGGACGAAGGGAAGTCGATTGATGAGGTTTATGATTTTGCCGAAGGCCATAAGCTGAACTTGAATCACTGGTTCTTCACAACAGATCTGACATTTTTCGTAAGAGGCGGAAGAGTTACGAAAACAGAAGGATTTGTGGGAAATCTCTTAAGCATATGTCCGCTGCTGAATGTGGACTATCTGGGTAAACTGATACCCAGGTTCAAGATCCGTACGAAGAAAAAGGTAATTGCCGCAACTGTTGAACAGATGGAAAAGCTTGCAGATGGCGGAACGGCTTATGATGATGACTGCTACATATCACATTCCTATTGTATGGAGGATGCTTTGGCAGTTAAAAAGCTTGTTGAGGAAAGATTCCCGGCCCTTAAGGACAGGGTTAAGATATTCCCGATAGGCACCACAATAGGAAGCCATACCGGCCCGGGTACGGTTGCCCTTTTCTTCTGGGGAGCAAAAAGAGTAGACTGATCTGATATATGGAGAAAAAAATGAAGATCGCAATAATGACTGATGAAAACAGCGGAATAAGCCAGCAGGAAGCTAAGGAATACGGAGTATATGTCCTTAAGATGCCTGTTATCATAGACGGCGAGGAATATTTTGAGGATGTCAATCTGACGCATGAGGAGTTCTATAAGGCACTGACAACAGGCAGGGACGTTACAACCTCCATGCCGTCCCCCGGAGATGTTATGGACACCTGGGACGAGCTGTTAAAGACAAATGATCAGGTTGTCTACATTCCCATGTCCAGCGGACTGTCTTCTTCCTGTGCCTCGGCGACGGCTCTGAGCGATGAATATGACGGGAAGGTGCAGGTTGTTGACAACCATCGTATTTCGGTTACTCTGCGTCAGTCGGTGCTTGACGCAAAAAAACTTGCCGATGATGGAAAGAATGCCAAAGAGATTAAGAACATACTTGAAGAAAAGGCCTATGAGGCAAGTATCTATATTACAGTTAATACGCTTGAATTCCTTGTAAAGAGCGGACGCGTTACACCTGCAGGGGCAGCTCTTGGATCAGTGCTCAATATAAAGCCCATCCTTACGATACAGGGGGCTAAGCTTGATGCCTATGCCAAGGTAATGGGAATGGCGAAGAGTGAATCGAAAATGATCGAGGCCATCAGAAAAGATATAAAGGAGCGATTTGCGGATGTTCCAAAGGAGAACTTAAGAATCGCGGCGGTAAGCTCCTTAACTGATGAAGAGCGACTGAACAGATGGACTGAAACTGTGGCGAAGGCATTTGAGGATTATGATGTTTTCTACGACCATCTGTCCCTGAGCATTGGCAGCCATGTGGGACCTGATTCGGTAGCCGTGGCAGTGTCGGTGGTTCTTTAATATGTGATTTTGTATCAGAAGATTGAAACGGTTGAATTTAATATGATATGAAGGCAAAATAAAAGCCCCCGCATTTGCGGAGGCTTTTAAAATTCATTTTAGTATCCGAACTCCTGTGACCAGTAGCAGGTACCGTCATCTGTTACGTAAACGGAAATTGCAATCTCGTTAAAGTCAGGCCATAAGATGTTTTCCTTATGTGTAGGAGAGTTCATCCATGCGTTGACAGCAGAGCCGGCATCTGAAAATCCAAATGCTAAATTCTCACCGCCCATGATAGCACTGTTAACGGAATACCATGCATTGCCGTTGGGTCTTGTATGCGAAAATGAGATTGATGCTTCCTCAGCTCTTACATTTGCAACTGTCTCAAGATTCTCATTCCATTGAAGTGAACCAAGACCTGCAGCAGCACGCTGATCATTTACTAAATTGTATGCCTGCAACGCCTGAGAACGGAGAGCGGCATTCACACCTGATGTGTCGGCAAGGGCAATGGCCTCATCATCAAACATTACTACATCGTCCGCCTCAATCTGAGCTAAGGATCTGACTGCCTTATCAGCACTAAGACCTGTAGAATTCTTACCGTTAGCTGCCAATATATAACTGAGTACGGGGACCGTGATCACTGCCAGAGCTATAACTCCTGCCAGAACTTTCTTTTTCATTGTTGATTCCTCCTTTCGAACCCCATTTAAATCAATTAAAATACAGAGTAATCTCTTTGTAATCAAATTATGTCACATCAACCGGGCAAATGCAACACTTTTTTGAAAAAAATTACATAAAATATAACATGTGACAGAAATAAATTCTTCTTTATATAATCAAAGACGCAAAAAAAAACTGTTATGGTCCATGCTTTTATTGTTGCGAAAGAATAAAAATCACTCTATAATGATTTTGTATGCAGCGTAAGGGGCGCTGCTTTAATTGATGAGGGTTTGGTATGCCTAAAGATCAGAACGAAGGCCTTGAGAGGAAGAAGGGAAGAAGTGTTTCCTTTTTAAAAGGGCTTCTTATATTTGGACCCTGGCTGGGCATTATCGTGGCAATTGTGCTGTGTGTTATCCTGATCGGACAGCTTAAGGAAGCTTTGGAGAGGGAGAACGATAATGAGGAAGCGCTAAAAGGGGTAATCCTTCAGCAGGGTGATTTGTCTGAAGAAGTTTTTTCAATATCTGAGCAGCTTAATGAGATTGAAACAAGACTTGATGAGGTGATTTCAGATAATCAGGAGTTGTGGGAGGCAGAGACAGAGCTGCATCCCGAGCTTGAGTCCGGGAGAGACCTTGATGAGTGGCCCAGGAAGGTTTATCTGACCTTTGATGACGGCCCCAGTCCCAATACATCCGAGATTTTGGATATTCTTGCGGAATATGATGTGAAGGCCACTTTTTTTACGGTAGGTAAGGAAGCGGAAGCATATGGAGAACTTTATAAAAGGATACTCCATGAGGGCCACACTCTTGGTATGCATTCATATTCCCATGTATATAAGGAGATTTATGCTTCCAGAGAATCCTTTGAGGAGGATTTTGAGAAGATATCCTCATATATAGAAGAGATTACAGGGTATAAGCCTGTATTTTACAGATTTCCCGGAGGATCCAATAACAGCCTGATAGGAAGCCATTTCGAAGAGTTTAAGGAAGTCCTGTCAGAGCATGATGTTAAGTATTTTGATTGGAACATTTCAACAGGCGATGCGACCAATCCGCCGCTGAGCGCTGAAGAAATTGTTAATAACGCCTTAAACGGCCTGGAAGAGCATGAGGAAGTAGTGATACTCATGCATGATCTGGGCAATAAGGACACTACGGTGGAGGCCCTGCCTGTTATAATCGAGGAATTACAGGCGAGGAACATTCCAATCGTACCAATAACTGAGTCGACAGAGTTGATTCAATATCGTTAAAAAAATAAACGGAGGTTTCAAAATGAGTTTTTTCAAGGATTTTAAGGATGATCTATCACAGGCTGTCAACGAGCTTATGCCCGGCGAGGCGGCTTCAGCAACTGAAGAGGCACCGCAGATGGTGGATACCATAACAGAGCCTGCAGCAGCTGCACCGGCTGAAGCAGCACCTCAGTCAGAGGCTGATGAACTTGCAAGTCTTCTTGCAACACTGGATATGGACGTTGTTAACGAGGCAGCTGCAGAGTCTGCACCTTCAGCTCCCATAGATATTCCGGTTTACACAGAAACCGTATCTCCTGTAGCAGAGGAGGTAAAGGCACCTGTAGAGCCTATATTTGCTCCGGACCCTGCTCCTGTAGCAGAAGAGGTAAAGACACCGGTAGATCCCATATTTTCCGAGACACCTGCAAGTTATTCAGCACCTATCAACACAACCGTTGGTGTGAGTGCCAATGTGGGCAGTATCCCTGAGGGAATGACTGTAACAGGTGACATCGAATCCGACGGATCACTTGATGTAATGGGCGCCGTTAAGGGTAATATCACTGTGGCAGGTAAGCTTAACGTAACAGGTAATATCGAGGGCAACTCAAAGGCTAACGAGGTATTTGCGGATGGTGCCAAGATCGTAGGCGAGATCGTATCCTTAGGATCGGTAAAGGTTGGCAACTCAACAATAATAAAGGGCAACATTACAGCAACCTCAGCAGTACTTGCCGGAGCCATCAAGGGTGATATTGATGTTAAGGGCCCCGTTATCCTGGATTCAACAGCCATCATCATGGGTAACATTAAGTCCAAGTCAATCCAGATCAACAACGGTGCTGCAATTGAAGGTCTCTGCTCACAGTGCTATGCAGACGTTAGCCCTGTAAGCTTCTTTACGGAAGAATAATATGAAAAGAATCCTTTTGAAATTAAGTGGTGAGGCTCTTGCGGGGGAAAAGAAGATGGGCTTCGATGAGGAGACCGTGAGAGGTGTTGCCATTCAGGTAAAAAAACTTGTGGATGACGGTGTTCAGGTGGGCATTGTCATAGGCGGCGGCAATTTCTGGCGAGGCAGGACAAGCGAGAACATCGACAGAACAAAGGCAGATCAGATCGGTATGCTTGCCACGGTCATGAACTGTATCTATGTTTCCGAAATATTCAGGTCGGTGGGTATGATGACCAATATCCTGACACCCTTTGAGTGCGGAACCTTTACTAAGCTATTTTCAAAGGATCGCGCCAATAAATATTTTGCAAAGGGCATGGTTGTTTTCTTTGCAGGTGGCACGGGACATCCGTATTTCTCAACAGATACCGGAGTTGTATTAAGGGCAATTGAGGTTGATGCAGAGGTGATTCTGCTGGCTAAGGCGGTTGACGGAGTATACGATTCGGATCCTAAGACCAATCCCAATGCGAAGCGCTTTGACGAACTGTCAATCCGGGAGGTTATTGATAAGAAGCTTCAGGTTGTTGACATGACAGCCTCTATAATGGCTATGGAAAATCACATGCCTATGTATGTGTTCAGCTTAAACGAGCCGGACAGTATTGTTCGGGCAATCACAGGCGACTTTAACGGGACGAAGGTTACAGTTTGATATGGGAGGAATACATGAGCGAGAGAGTTAATGAATTTAAGGAAAAAATGCAGAAAACGATAGACCACCTTGCAAGTGACTATCAGTCGATTCGTGCAGGACGTGCCAATCCCCATGTTCTTGACAAGGTTAAGGTTGATTATTACGGGACACCAACCCCTATCCAGCAGGTAGGCAATGTTTCGGTGCCCGATCCCAGGATCATTCAGATCGCTCCCTGGGAAAAGTCACTTCTTAAGAACATTGAGAAGGCGATACAGGCATCGGATATCGGAATTAATCCTACAAATGACGGATCGGTTATCAGACTCGTTTTCCCTGAACTTACAGAGGAACGCAGAAAAGATCTGGCAAAGGATATTAAGAAAAAGGGAGAGGAAGCCAAGGTTGCCATCAGAAATATAAGGCGTGATGGCAATGATGCTTTCAAGAAGCTTACAAAGGCTGAGGACATCTCGGAGGATGAGGTGGCAGGCTATGAGGATGAGCTTCAGAAGATAACCGATAAGTTCATCAAGCAGATTGACGGAATGATAGATGAAAAGTCAAAGGACATCATGACAGTATAAAAACACAGGGGTGGTTTTGTTCCGCCCCTTATTTTTGTATTTTTAAGGAGGAATAAAATGAATGTTCCGCAGCATGTTGCCATTATTTTAGACGGAAACGGCCGTTGGGCAAAATCAAAGGGAATGCCCCGAAATTACGGACATGTTCAGGGTGCCAAAAATGTTGAAATGATCTGTGAGGAAGCCTACAAAATGGGAATCCAGTACCTTACGGTTTATGCCTTTTCAACTGAAAACTGGGCAAGACCCCAGGATGAGGTTGACGCTCTTATGAAGCTTCTTCGCAACTATATGAAGACCTGCTTAAAAACCGCTGAAAAAAACCGGATGTGCGTCAGAGTCATCGGAGATAAAAGCGGTATTCCCGATGATATTGTGGAAACAATAAATAAGCTTGAAGATGCAACAAAGGATAACGACGGGCTTCACTTCCAGGTCGCTCTTAATTACGGCAGTCAGGATGAAATGCTGCGAGCCATGAATAATATCTTATCAGATACTGAAAGCGGAAAGAGAAAGGGATACATAACCAAAGAGGAATTTGAGTCATATCTTGACACAAAGGGGATTCCGGAACCGGACCTTCTCATAAGAACCAGCGGTGAGCAGAGGCTTTCAAACTTCCTTTTGTGGCAGCTGGCCTATTCGGAATTTTATTTTACCCAGGTGCACTGGCCTGATTTTTCGAAGGAAGAGCTTGAAAAAGCAGTTGAGGCATTTAATTTAAGAAACAGACGTTTTGGAAAGGTATAAAGCATGTTTATCAAAAGAGCAATAAGTGCGGTTACACTGGTGGGCCTGACTATTATAGCGGCATTGACAGGCGGCTTCGTGGTATGGCTTTTAGTGGGAGTCTTCGGAATCTGCGCTGCATATGAGCTGTATAAGGCGAATGGATATTTAAACAGCGAAGAGGGAAAATCAACCTTGTGCTATGTGGGGCTTTTCATGGGCGTTCCCATGTATGTGCTTTCGGCGATGGTTGATTATAAGCTCTCGATAATCGCGTGCAGTTTTCTGTACCTGGTTATCCTGCTGGCAGTGTATGTATTTACATTTAATAAGTACAAGATTGCGGATATTGCATTCATGCTGTTCGGATTTATATATACGATTGTGGCACTTCAGTTCATAGCGATCATCAGGGAATGCTTTGACAATGGTGTTTATCTGGTCTGGCTGGCCCTTATCCCCCCAATTGCCTCAGACACCTTTGCTTACTGCGTGGGAATGCTCATAGGAAAGCATAAGATGGCGCCTGTAGTATCTCCCAAGAAGTCGATTGAGGGGTCAGTGGGTGGAATCATTGGCGCCGGACTTGTTACAGGGATATACGGATATTTTGTTAGTACCAAAATTTCAGTGGGCGGAGGCTTTGTTTTTGCCTGCGTGATCCTGGGTATTGTATGCGGAGGAATCTCACAGGTGGGAGATCTTGCGGCTTCCGCAATTAAAAGGGAAAAGGGCATCAAGGATTACGGCAATGTTATCCCCGGACACGGGGGTTTTTTGGACAGGATAGACTCGATAATATATATTTCACCGATAGTGTATGTGGGGGTAGTTCTGCTTGATATGTTTTTCCTGTGATTCCCGCTTTGGACACAAAGAGGACACATGATTTTCACGGAGATTGATTAGGATGAGAAAGCTTAGTTTATTAGGTTCGACAGGCTCCATAGGAACCCAGACACTTGAGATTGCAAGAAATAATAAGGATATCCGGATAGTTGCTCTCGCCGCAGGCTCCAACGTGGATAAGATGGAAGAGCAGATAAGGGAATTTAAGCCTCTTATGGCGGTTTTATATAATGAGGATAAGGCCGCGGAGCTTAAGGTAAGAGTTGCCGATACAAATACGAAGATACTCTCCGGTATGGACGGACTTATTGAGGCAGCGACCGTAAAGGAAGCGGACATGGTTCTGACGGCAATGGTGGGTATGATCGGAATACGCCCTACGATTGCGGCTATTGAGGCGGGGAAGGACATAGCCCTTGCCAATAAGGAAACCCTTGTATGCGCTGGACATATCATAATCCCCCTTGTTAAAAAGATGGGGGTCAAGCTCCTTCCCGTTGACTCGGAGCATAGTGCAATTTTTCAGTCGCTGAACGGCGAGGATTCAGCTAAGGTATCAAAAATACTGTTAACTGCATCAGGTGGCCCCTTCAGGGGAAAATCAAAGGATGAGCTTGAAAAAATGACGGTGAAGGATGCCCTTAAGCATCCAAACTGGTCCATGGGCGCCAAGATTACGGTGGATTCAGCATCCCTTGTCAATAAGGGCCTGGAGGTAATGGAAGCCAAATGGCTTTTCGGAGTGGATATAGACAGGATACAGGTTGTGGTGCATCCCCAGTCGATAATCCATTCCATGGTAGAGTATATAGATGGCGCCATTATAGCACAGCTTGGAGTTCCGGATATGAAGCTTCCAATCCAGTATGCTCTTTTCTATCCTGAAAGAAGAACCTTAAATAACGGCCGTGTTGACTTCTTTAAACTGTCTCAGATGACCTTTGAGGAAGCCGATAAGGAAACCTTTGAGGGACTTTCGCTTGCTCTTAGGGCGGCAAAATGTGGCGGTAGCATGCCAACGGTATTTAATGCAGCCAATGAGAAGGCTGTTGCGGAGTTTTTAGCGGGTAATATCGGATTTTTGGATATTCCGAGAATAATAAGAGAGGCTATGGATGCCCATAAGGTGATTGAAGATCCAAATGTTGAGGAGATTCTTGCCTGCGAGGCGGAGGCCAGGGAATTTAAATGAACATAATCATTGCAATACTTATGCTGTGTGTCATTGTGGTGGCACATGAGCTGGGCCATATGCTTGTGGCCAAGGCCAATCATATAGAAGTCAAGGAATTCTGGGTTGGTTTCGGGCCGAAGATCTGTGGGTTTGAGGCCGGTGGAACGAAATATTCCCTAAGAATCATTCCCTTAGGGGGAGCCTGTGTTTTTGACGATCCTGAGGAACTCGAGGAAGCTGATGGGATGAATACAGAGGCACCCGAAAAAACACCTCTTATAAGGTATGACAAGAGGGGACATCAGCTTAAAAATTACAGGGAGGCCGGTGTGTGGGCCAGAATAGCCACACTTTTCGCAGGCCCGGTGTTCAACTTTATATTTGCCTTTCTTATGGGACTTATCGTTATGTCCTTTTCCTACATGCCTTCATCAAAGGTTGTCAGTGTGACAGAGGATTCTCCGGCAATGGAGGCAGGTCTTGAAGCTGGAGATGATATTGTCAGAATAAACGGATCAAGGGTATATCTCTATCCTGAGGTGAGCCTTGCCATCCAGACCGGGGTCGGAAGTCCCTTATCCGTGGAGTACAAAAGGGACGGACAGACTTATAAAACCGAAATAATCCCCGAAATGAATGACGAGTACGGATATTATATGATAGGTGTTTCCTTTGGGGGAGATGAGGAGGCAAATACTACTCCTATATCTGTGGTGACAGGAAGCTATAAATATGTCAGATATATGGTGAAAATGACCTATTTAAGCTTTAAGATGCTCCTTAACGGACAGGCTTCTGCAAAGGATTTAAGCGGGGCAGTGGGCATTGTATCTGTGGTAAGTGATGAGTATGAGGCGGCTTCTGCCATAAGCCCGCTTGCTGTTTTTGTAAGTATGCTCAATATTGCCGTACTCATATCGGCGAACCTGGGCGTTGTTAATCTGCTGCCGTTTCCCGCACTTGACGGGGGCAAGATAATCCTTGGCTTCTATGAGGTTATAACAGGCAGGAAGGTCAATGAAAAGGTTGAAGGATTTATCAATCTTATAGGAATGGTGCTTCTGATGATGCTTTTTGTATTTACTATGTTTAATGATGTGTTTAAACTTTTGGGAATGTGAGGATATGTGATTTTGCACAAAAACAGGCCGGTTGCGATTTTGCCGCAGCCGGCTTTTTTTGTGAAATTTCGACAGGAAAATGGTTTACATAATGCTACGAAGAGCCGGCATTTGAAAGTTACATGTAGAAAAGCCCAATGCCCCATTGACGGTAATCTTTAAAACTTTTATCATAGCCATACAAAACATTTATACCTGCGCCGCCTTACCTTAAGGAGGCACGGAATGCTGAAAAACGGAGATATTGTTCATTCAAGATATAAGGTAATAAGCATCATCGGTAAGGGCGGCAGTGGATGCGTTTATCTTGTATGGGATCTCAATATCGGCAAGAAATGGGCCCTTAAGGAAATAAGGACGAAGGCAGCAGGTGAAAGGCATCTTGCGGATTCTGAAATCGGAAATCTTAAACAGCTGGATTCTCCGTCAATACCCAGGATCGTTGATGCCTGGCAGGATGATGACACCTGCATGATCGTATCGGACTATATTGAAGGCATTTCTTTAGGACAGTATATAAAAGAAGGTCCCATATCAAGAAGCAAAACAGTAAACATCTCAATTCAAATAGCAAAAGCCATTAGATACCTGCATACACAGGATCCCCCAATTCTATTTCTTGATCTGAAACCGGATAATATTATGCTGAAAGCCGACGGAAAGGCATATCTTATTGATTTCGGGATAGCATCGGAAATATCAGTTGGCCCTTGGGGCTTCGGAACACTGGGATATGCATCGCCAGAACAATATATGGGAACAGATAAGAAATGCGTCGATGAGAAGGCGGATATTTTTGCTTTTGGGATCACGTATTTTTCAATGCGCACCGGATGTGATCCGGATCCGGATGTGCAGAAAACTTCAAATCTTATAAGAACGAATAGATACCTTAAGGAAAGAGAAAAAAGATTTATTCGTGACTGTATACACATCAATCCGGATCAGCGCATCGCATCTATGGATCAGGTCATATTAAGGCTTGAGCATATCGAATCCGGTTTCATAGGGAAAAATGTAAAGCTTTTTGCGTGCGCGTTTCTTATTTCGTTCTTCCTACTTCTTAATCTTACCACCCAAAACCAAAAAACAGGTAATGACTACGTGCTTGAAATGCTCGACAGGGCCGCAGAATATATGACAGATGGTGAATATGATCTAAACGGTCTTAAAGTGATTGAGGAATATGTAAATTCCGGCAAGCTTTCAGAGGAGGAAGGGTATTATACCTTTCTACTGGCAAGAAGCTATTTTGAAAAATACTCCATGTACCGGGAAGCTGAATATTATTTTGAAAGACTTCCCAAAGAGGAGTATCCCCAGAAAAAATATTACCTTGAGATGTGCGATATGGAAACCTCCTTTGATTTTGATGCCGAAAAAATGGAAGGCTGCATAGAAGGCCTTAAGGGTGAAGTCCTTAAAATGGCTGACAGTGAAGAAAAATTCGAAGATCTGCTGTTTTTATCATTTTGCTATGAACATTATTTCGGCAGGATGAGGGGCTATGAAAGGTCGGAGGAAATATTGGAATACATTGATCAGCATCTTAGGCAGCTTAAAAATTCCAACGAGGATTTGTGGATAGATGAAATGATAGGTGAGGCAGCAAGAAGAAAAGAGAGACTTAGGGACCATTATGGAACAAATGCTTTATGAATATGAGGACGAAATTTATATGCTGATCATATGCCTTGGGGTACTGCTGATTGCGGTGATCTTTTTTGCCCTGAATTTTTTCCTGGTAATGATCAAAGGTGCAATAGAAGAGAATGATGAGACATATGATTTTCTTTCTGTAGGCCGTATTAAATATAAAAACGGAAGATGGCAGCTTAATCTTAAAAATTTTTTTGATGAAAATGCCGTTGTGAAGCTTAAATTCGGATGGATATTCCTGTCTTTTTTCGGTGGCTGGGATATTGAAGGCCTGTGCGCAGGAGATAAAAAGGGAGTTATAAGAGAAAAGACGGAACAGAATATGAAAATGTTACGCAGAAGGATCAGGAGGGTATAAGGTGAAGAAATTTTTAATGGGGCTTTTGTCCGTTGTTTTGTTCTCCGTGCTGCTTTCACATGTGGGAAGGCTTGTAGCATATGCCGGAGAAAATGATACGGAAGAACTTGAAGAGGAACTGGGAGTGACAATAAGCGATGAAAGCGGTAGTACGTATGCTCTGAGGGAGGGCGGGACATTGTACGTCAACAGACAGCTTAAATTTACAATCGGGGAAATCGCAAATGCTCCGGATGGAGAAATAACCGATGAAAAAACGTATTATTCCTTCAGCTATGACGGAGGAGAGAGCTTTAGCGAAGAAAATGAATTAAATGGAAGTGAGCTTAAATTATCTCCGGTAAACAGCGGTGAGGAATACTATATAAGATTTTACAGGATGATAACACTCAGACGGGAAAATACAGATGAAGAAAATGATCATGAAAACGAAACTGAATATGAAGAGCTGACCTTTATGTGTAAGTCAAGGTGCTATCACATTGTCTTTGATACAAAAGAGCCTGAAATCTCAGAAACATCGGGAATCGATTTTGAAAGCTGGGAGAGGAATGCAAGGACAGGATATTTTACGGCGTCTGATTATGACAGCTATATAGACAGGGTGATCGTCAAGGCGGACGGTGAAGTCTTATATGAGTACCATTTTGATGAGGAGTCCGGGGATAAGAACGAAGAGAACAGCTTTTTGGTGGATCTTGATAAGGAGGCTTTGGACGAATCCGGAAGAAGAATTGAAATAACAGCGGTTGACGGAGCCGGAAATGTAAATGAAAAGGAATACGTATATTACCTTGATATGACGTCTCCGTCTGTGGCCTATTCCGGATGTGATGACGGTTCAGTCAATTCGCATGATGTTGGGATTAACATATATGCTGAGGATAATCTGATTTCAAAATGTCATCTCTGTATATGGAGTATCAGGCGACTTGGGGATAAGCAGTGGATAAATCCCGAAAGGGAAATCGGTGCTGTTAACAATGCTATTAATGAGTATGTGGAATTTTCCGAGGACGGTGAGTATACGGTTGCGTTTAAGGCAGTTGACGGGGCAGGGAATGAGTCGGAGACGATCAGCATATCCCTAAGAGTAGATAAAACATCGCCGGATATAAGTATCGAGGGCTTTGAATACGGGCTGGATTACAGAACGGATGTGGGGGTTAAGCTTAAGGCGCGGGAGGATTTTTATGAGGATGCTGCGGCAGAGTATACGATCATAAGAAAATGGCCGAAAGGGGAGAGCGTTTATTCCAGGGAACAGTTTAATCCGGATGGCAGCAATTATTTAAGAAATCTGACTCTTTCAGAAGACGGTGATTACAGTATCTTCTTTAAGGTTACGGATGCGGCGGGGAATTCCTCCGAAAAAAGTGTAAATGTAAGAGTTGATAAAAATGCGCCGGCAATTGCAATAACCGGTCTTAAGGATAAGGAGATAACTGCTAAAAGCCCCATACTTTTACTTGATGCAGGTGAGCTTTTTTATGACTCGGCATACATAAAAGCGACCTTATACAGTAGAATGGACGGTGGCAGTTATAATGAAGTGCTTAATAAGGAATTTTCAATGGAGGATGAAAACGTTAAGATACCTCTTCAGATTGACGAGGAAGGCTCATATATACTTAACGTTTCAGCAGGGGACAGAGCCGGTAATGAAACGGAAAGCAATATTGAATTCACCATAGACAAAAGCGCACCGGAGATAGGATGGCTTGGAATGGTAAACAAAAAGTATTTGAAAAAACTGTCCTTTCCGGCAAGATTCCTTGACAACATTACGGATATGACACAAACAAGCTATCAGGCTTACTTAAATGCCTATGAGTTATCAGAAGGAACAACAATCACTAAGGACGGTAAGTATGTGCTCAGAGTCATTGCAATAGACGAAGCCGGTAATATATCGGATGAAAGTGCTGAATTCATTATTGATGCGACACCGCCTAGAATAATCGCAAAGGGAATAACGGACCGGCAAAATGTCAGGGTAGGGGGTGTTGTTACACTTTCACTTCTCGATAAAAATGACCGTTTTACGTACCTTTCGGTAAATGACAGGGATATGGAGATCGATAATGATGGGAGGAGCTGCAGCATAAGCATTGATTCTCCGGATGAATACAGGATAAACGTGAAGGCTGTTGATGAAGCCGGTAATGAGACTGAAAAGCTTTTCGTGCTTTCCGCGTCGGCTCTTAAGATGCCTGAGAGTATCAGCAAAGTTGTAAAACAGGTTATGGGAAGTGAAGAAAATAATGACGAAAAAATAACCAAAATTTCCGATGAAAAATATATATATTTCCTTGCGCCGTTGATAATCGGCATTTTAGGGGCATGTATATGGATATATAAGGCGCGAGGTCGCATTGACGTAGCTAAATAGTGTGTGTTAAATTTAAGGAGGTGATAAAAAACACAACATATTGAGGCGATAAAATGTACAGAGACAATACAAGGGTTATACAGATAGGCAATAAGGTCATAGGCGGAGGAAACCCTATACTTATCCAGTCCATGACCAACACAAAAACCGAGAATGTAGAGGCAACGGTGGCACAGATAAAAGCCTTAGAGGCAGCAGGCTGTGACATTATAAGATCGACTGTCCCCACAATGGAGGCTGCCGAGGCCTTTTCGAAGATCAAAAAACAGATAAATATCCCAATAGTTGCAGACATCCATTTTGATTACCGGCTTGCGATTGCGGCAATAGAAAACGGTGCGGACAAAATAAGGATCAATCCCGGAAATATTGGGGGAAGGGATAAGCTTAATGCGGTGGTTTCGGCGGCCAAGGAGAGAAATGTCCCCATAAGAGTCGGTGTAAACAGCGGGTCTTTGGAAAAACCACTTATTGAAAAATACGGTGGCGTTACAGCGGAAGGAATTGTTGAGAGCGCCCTTGATAAGGTGCACATGATAGAGGATGCAGGCTATGAGAACATGGTTGTCAGCATAAAATCATCCAACGTTTTAATGTGTGTCAAAGCCCATGAAAAGCTGGCTCCGGTGTGTCCGTATCCCCTTCATGTGGGTATTACGGAATCCGGCACGGTTAGAGGCGGTAATATAAAATCATCTGTGGGACTCGGAATAATCCTAAATGAAGGAATCGGCGATACCATAAGAGTTTCCTTAACGGGAGATCCTGTTGAGGAGATCCTGACGGCCAGGACGATCCTCAAGACTCTGGGCCTTAAAAAAGGCGGAGTTGAAATCGTTTCATGTCCGACCTGCGGAAGGACAAACATTGATCTTATAGATCTTGCGGACAGGGTTGAGAGACTTGTTGCAGGTTATGATCTGCCCATCAAGGTTGCCGTAATGGGATGTGTGGTTAATGGCCCGGGAGAATCAAGAGAGGCGGATTTGGGTGTTGCCGGCGGCATAGGCGAAGGTATCCTTTTTAAGCATGGTGAAATACTTAAAAAGGTTCCGGAGGATCAGCTGCTTAATGCACTTAAGGATGAGCTTGATAATTGGGAGCTGTAGTAATGTCTCAGAAGTTTTTTGAAGTTTTCCCCACAGTAAAGCTGTCGGAGGATGATAAGGAATTATTCGAAGGGACCAGCATTGCAAGGCTGGTCTCTTCTTCACGCAGGGATAAACTGCATATATACCTTGAAAGCAGTTATATTGTGCCCAAGGACAGAGTGCATGCGCTTGAAGTGAATCTTAAAAACAGTCTTCCGGGAGTCAGTGACGTCCTGGTCATTGAGACCTTTAACCTATCCTCACAGTATACCCTCCAAAATCTTATGCGTGTTTATAACTCCAGCATAATGTATGAGGCTGCCTGCCATAATCCGTTATGGCGTGAGATACTTCACCATGCCGATTACGAATATCCAACAGAGGATTGCCTTAATATTGTCATAGAGGACAGGCTCCTGTTCAAAGACCATGAGAAGGAAATACTGAATTTTTTTGATCATATCCTCAATATCCGTTGCAGGATGGCCTGCAACATTACATTAAGCTATAAGGAGAGAGAGGAGAGAGCATCCCTTAAACGTGCAAAATGGTCAGTTGATGAACAGGTGAAGAAGCTGACGGCACTTGGTGATGCATATGAAGGCGGCAGAGAAAGTGATATTACTGATGCGGTTAACATAACTAATCAGGATGAAGGCAATGCATCCGATGAAGCCTGGGCAGCATATGCCGACATGGCAAAAGAAGAGGCAAAGGCCGAAAGCGAGTCCCAAACTGATAAGGTTGCAGGTAAGCCGGGAATAAGACGGGACGGAAAAAGTGATGGATTTAAAGGAAAGGCACCGTCCAATCCGGACGTTTTCTATGGCCGTGATTTTACAGACGGTCCGATTCCCATATCTTCCATAGACGGTGATATCGGAGATGTGACCATAAGGGGCCAGGTTCTGGGCTTTGAGAAGATTGAACTCAGAAGCGGAAAGATAATGGTCAATTTTGCAGTGACGGATTTCACGGATACCATAGGCGTTAAGCTTTTTCCCAAGGAATGGGAGGAAGAGAGGCTGTTTGAAAACGTTAAGGACGGCGTATTCCTGCTGATAAAGGGCCAGACCGGAATCGATAAGTACGACAAGGATCTGCGTATTTCCTATGTGAACGGAATAAAAAAAGCAAGTGATTTTCGCGTAAAGCGAATGGACAATGCTGCGGAAAAAAGGGTTGAGCTCCACTGCCACACCAAAATGAGCGACATGGACGGCGTGAGCAGCGTTGAGGACCTTATGAAAACGGCGGCAAGCTGGGGACATAAGGCTATGGCCATCACCGACCATGGTGTTGTTCAGGCCTTTACGGATGCCTTTCATGCCATTGACAAGATCAGGAAGATCGATCCTGATTTTAAACCCATTTATGGGATGGAGGGGTATCTTGTCGATGACGAGATGGATCTGTGTATCAATCCCGGGGATTACAACATTGATGATACATTCATTGTTTTTGACCTTGAGACAACAGGCTTTTCCCCGCAAAACGACCGGATAATCGAGATTGGTGCCGTCAAGGTCACAGGCGGGGAAATAGTTGATCGCTTCTCAACATTTATTAACCCCGGAATCCCCATTCCCAGAAGGATTGAAAACCTTACCGGAATAAGCGATGACATGGTACTCGATGCACCCTTTATAAATGATGCCCTTAATCAGTTTCGCACATTTTGCGGCGACTGCCCCTTTGTAGGTCATAATGTGGGCTTTGATATAAGCTTCCTTAAGCAGAAGGAAGAGGATAACGGAATATTCAGGGAGTATACCTATGTTGATACCCTGGGACTCTCACGTGTCCTTATTCCTGAGATCTCAAGATTTAAACTTGATAACGTGTGCAAGGCCCTGAAGATCAGTCTGGAAAATCATCACCGCGCTGTTGATGATGCAGGGGCGACGGCGGAAATCTTTATAAAGCTGTGCGGAAGGCTTAAAAAAAGAGAGGCCTATACCCTCAAAGAGGTTAATGACCTGTACAGGGATTCCGATGAGAAGATCAGAAAATCACCCTCATACCATGTGATACTCCTTGCAAAAAACGATATAGGAAGGGTTAACCTTTACAGGCTTGTTTCCGCATCCCATCTTAAGTATTTCAACAGGCATCCCCGAATCCCAAAGAGCCTTTTGTCAAAGCACCGGGAGGGACTTATCGTGGGGTCTGCCTGCGAGGCAGGAGAGCTGTATCAGGCGATTGTTTCCCAGAGAAGTGAGGAGAGGATAGCCCATATTGCCCAGTACTATGATTACCTTGAGATCCAGCCGAACGGCAACAATGAGTTCATGGTGAGAGAGGACAGGTTTGAGAATATACATACGGACGAGGATCTTGAGGACATAAACAGGAAGGTCATTGCTCTCGGAGAGGAATTTAATAAGCCTGTTGTGGCAACCTGTGATGTGCATTTTCTAAATCCTGAGGATGAGATTTACAGGCGTGTGCTGATGGCCGGGAAGGGCTTTGATGATGCGGACATGCAGGCACCTCTTTTTTTGCGTACCACTGAGGAAATGCTTGCGGAGTTTGAATATTTAGGCTATGACAAGGCTTATGAGGTGGTGGTCACAAACACAAGAAAGATTGCGGACTCCATCGAATACATAGAGCCTGTACGCCCTGATAAATGTCCTCCCGTCATACCGGATTCGGATAAGACATTAAGGGAAATATGCTACAGAAAGGCTCATGAGATGTATGGTGAGGAACTTCCCCACCAGGTAACCGACAGACTTGAAAGAGAACTTAATTCAATCATAAAAAACGGCTTTGCGGTTATGTACATAATAGCCCAGAAGCTTGTATGGAAGTCCAATGAGGATGGCTACCTTGTGGGCTCCAGAGGCTCTGTTGGTTCCTCCTTTGTTGCAACAATGGCGGGGATTACGGAGGTTAACCCTCTTTCACCCCACTATTACTGCCCAAGCTGCCATTATTCTGACTTTGAATCCGAAGAGGTACTTGCATTTTCGGGAATGGCAGGCTGTGATATGCCGGATAAAGTTTGTCCTGTGTGTGGGAAGCCCTTAAAAAAGGACGGCTTTGACATCCCCTTTGAAACCTTCCTGGGCTTTAAGGGTGATAAGGAACCTGATATAGACTTGAACTTTTCGGGAGATTATCAGGCCAAGGCTCATAAATACACTGAGGTTATATTCGGTGACGGACAGACCTTTAAGGCAGGGACAATAGGCACCGTTGCCGAAAAAACCGCCTATGGATTTGTAAAGAAATATTATGAGGAAAGAGGAGAATATAAACGCTCCTGTGAGATAGACCGCATATCTATCGGCTGTACCGGCGTAAGAAGAACAACAGGCCAGCATCCCGGAGGTATCATAGTCCTGCCTCTGGGAGAGGAGATACACTCCTTCACACCGGTTCAGCATCCGGCGAATGATATGGAGTCCGATATAATAACAACACACTTTGATTATCATTCCATAGATCATAACCTTCTAAAACTTGATATATTGGGACATGATGATCCCACAATGATAAGAATGCTCCAGGATCTTACAGGTGTTGAACCCATGAGCATACCGCTGGATGATAAAAAGGTCATGAGCCTTTTCCAAAGCACAGAGGCTCTTGAGATAACTCCGGAGGATATAGGTGGCTGCAAGCTCGGAAGTCTTGGTATACCGGAATTCGGAACTGATTTTGCAATGGGTATGCTCATAGATACAAAGCCTCAGTATCTCTCGGATCTTGTGCGTATTGCGGGCCTGTCACATGGTACGGATGTGTGGCTTGGAAATGCGGAAACCCTTATCAAGGAAGGAACTGCTACGATTTCAACCTGTATATGTACCCGTGATGATATCATGATCTATCTGATACATATGGGACTTGACCCTGCAATGTCCTTCTCAATCATGGAAAATGTCAGAAAGGGCAAGGTGGCAAAGGGAGCCTGCAAGCAGTGGGCAGAGTGGAAGGAAGAAATGCGGGCCCATGATGTTCCCGAATGGTACATTGCCTCCTGTGAGAAGATCCAGTATATGTTCCCGAAGGCTCATGCGGCAGCTTATGTAATGATGGCCTGGCGAATAGCATATTTTAAGATATACTATCCTCTTGCATACTATGCGGCATTTCTTTCAATCCGGGCATCCTCCTTTGACTATGAGATGATGTGTCAGGGACGGGAAAAGCTTGAAGAAGAGCTTGAGAAGCTTAAAAAGAAAATGAACGATCCATCGGTCAAGACAACTGCCAAGGATGATTCGGTATTAAGGGACGCCAGAATAGTGCAGGAAATGTATGCCAGGGGCTTTGAATTTATGCCCATTGATGTTTTTAAGGCATATGCCCATAAGTGCAGGATTATCGACGGAAAGATCATGCCATGCCTTGATTCAATCGAGGGTATGGGCGATAAGGCCGCAGACGGAGTTGTGGAGGCGGCCAAGGACGGACCCTTCCTGTCACAGGATGATTTTCAGGAAAGAACAAAGGTATCAAAGACTATTACCGATACTATGGTAAGACTAAAAGTCTTAGAGGGGTTGCCTGAATCAAATCAGCTGTCACTGTTTGATTTTGCATAGGATGTGCAATCTGTAAAAGCATATTTGCGAAAGGAAAAGAAATGAGAGTATTAGAAGGCCTGCAGCCTGAAAGAGTGTTTTATTATTTTGAAGAGATATCGAAAATACCAAGAGGCTCCGGAAACACTAAGGCCGTAAGCAACTATGTGGCTGATTTTGCAAAATCACACGCTCTTGAATATGTTCAGGACACCAAAAACAATATCATTGTAAGAAAGAAGGCCTATCCCGGGTATGAGGAAGCACCGGGGGTTATTCTGCAGGGACATCTTGATATGGTGTGCGAGAAGGAGGAAGGCTGCGATATTGATTTTTCGGAGGAGGGAGTGCGCCTTAGGCTGGATGGGAATATACTCTCCGCAGAGGGCACAACACTTGGGGCCGATGACGGAGTTGCGGTGGCAATGATGCTTGCCATACTGGAGGATGAGACAGTTAAGGCACCTTCTCTTGAATGTATTTTTACGGTTGATGAAGAGATGGGAATGCTGGGAGCGGAAGCTCTTGATATGACTTATATTGCAGGCAGGCGCATGATAAATCTTGATGAAAGCGGAGAGAAAGAGGCAGTTGCCGGCTGTGCAGGAGGGGTAACCGCCCTATGCCATATGCCGATTGAAAGAGAGGCTTCGGAACTTAAGGAGTTTTCCTTGAAAATAAGTGACTTAACAGGCGGTCATTCAGGCGAAATGATAGATAAGCAGAGAGCAAATGCCAATGTATTGATGGGACGTATGCTCTTTGAGCTTTTAAAAGATGACAGGGTACGGATTTATGATATCGAGGGAGGACTTAAGGATAATGCGATACCCAGATGCTCAACGGCGATCCTGGGTCTGACGGACAAAACCTTCAGGGAACTGAAGGAAAGGGTAGATGAATTATCCGAAGTCTTAAAAGATGAGTATGCATTAACGGATCCGGAAATGAAGGTGGAGTTTGAACCCTGCGATGATCCGTATAAAATATATAAACTGATCAAATGGGGATGCCTTGATAAAGCCTCAGCCGCAAGAGCTGTTGCAGCCCTTTATGGCCTGCCGAACGGCGTGGTTAAAATGTCACCTGACATAGAGGGACTTGTGAGAACCTCACTTAATCTGGGTATATTAAAATCAGGAGAGGATGAGGTGACATACTCATATCTTATAAGATCCTCAAAGGAATCCGAAAAAAAAGAGCTTAAGGAACGACTTGCGTGCCTTATGGATGCTCTTGGGGGATATGTGACCTTCAGCGGCGAATATCCGGCCTGGGAATATAAGAAAGAGTCAAGACTTGCGGAAATAATGGATGAAGTCTGCAGGGAGATGTACGGTGATGAACTTGATGTCAGGGTGATCCATGCGGGGCTTGAATGCGGCATTTTCTTTTCTGCCCTTGAGGGACTTGACTGTGTAAGCATTGGACCTAATATGTACGATATACATACACCTGAAGAGAGACTTGAGACGGACAGCCTTAAAAGGTGCTGGGAGTATCTGCTCGCCTGCCTTGAAAGACTTAGATAGAATATGATAAAATAACCTATTATGGGTACGAGGAATAATGAGCCTTTATACAATATAATATCCGCTGCAGTGGATGGCCTGAGTAAGGGTGATCTTTCAGGACTTAATTCGGCGGTGGAGGATTCGGTTAATTCCGTTCTTGGCTCCGTAGAGGGCAGACTCCACGATATAGGCAATGTGGAAACAAACGGACAGACCATAAACCTGTCAACCTACAAAGGGGCGTTCTCATCAGGGAAGGCAACGGCCGAGAGACAGCAGAAGATCCAGGAGGAAAAGGAAAAACGCAGGGAAGAGCTGGATAAAATTAACGAGAAAAAGGCTGAACAGGTCCGGCTTAAGACGATGCAAAAGAAAAGTACGGCATTAACCCTTCCGGTAAAGTTTTCCCCGGTGGGGAAGGTCTCATCAGTTGTTTATATGGTGATGGGAGGCTGTGGACTGGCCCTTACGGGGGTTAATTTTTTTAAAAATCTCATTCTGATTCCCTTCGGCAGGGCTGACGGGGATGCTCTTATATCAAGCTTTATTTTTGCATTCCTATTCGGGGTGATGCTGAAGGCAGGGTCGGTAGTTCAAAAAAGACTTAATAAGGCAATACGATTTGCTTATCTTGCAGGCACCAGGCAGTATATTCCGATAGATGAGCTTGCAAGAAACATCAACCAGTCAAAAAAGAAGACCCTGGGCGATATAAAGAAAATGCTGAGCGCAGGCTATTTTCCCGAAGGGCATGTGGATGAGGATAAAACCACACTGATGCTTTCGGATTCCGTTTATTCGGAATATTTAAGAAGCCTTAAGGAGAAAAAAGACGGGGATAGCAAGGCATTGGATATGGCGGCAAAGGATATGAATAATGCACCGGAGGAAAATTCCGAACTTGAAGAGATCATATCCGAAGGAAAAGCCTATATCGAAACCCTGCACCGACTCAACGAAGAGATACCCGGAGAGGTGATAACCTTAAAGCTCACAAGGCTTGAAAATCTTCTTAAGGAGATATTTGAATGCCTTAAAAAGCATCCGGAGGAAATGCCCCGTATGCACGAGGTTATGAACTATTATCTGCCGACTGTTGTCAAGCTTGTGGAGGCCTATAAGGAATATGATTCCCTGTCGGAGGCCGGAGATGAGATAATAGATGCCAAACACCAGATAGAGGGCAGCATAGATACTATCAACGAGGCTTTAAAAACATTGCTTAATAAGCTGTTCCGAAACTCCGTATGGGATGTTACGACGGATGCAAGCGTTTTAAATACAATGCTGGCGCAGAAGGGACTTATAACCCCAAATGCGGGCAATAAGTAAAGGAGAATGACACTGATGAATGATGTAATTACCGTAGATGATAAGACAATGGAGGTTTTAGCCTCCGAGAATCCGGGCGCCGAACTTACTGAAAAGGAGCAGGCTACCATAAGGGAGTATGTAGATTCGATAGACATAACAGACTCCCAGATGGTGCTCCAGTACGGAGCAGGGGCCCAGAAAAACATTGCGGATTTTTCAGAGGGAGCCCTGGCTAATGTAAGATCCAAGGATTTGGGTGAGATAGGTGAACTCTTAAGCAATGTTGTTACGGAGCTTAAAAGCTTTGACGTTTCGGAAGAGAAGAAGGGATTTTTGGGGATCTTTAAGAAAAGCGCCAATAAGCTGACGGGCCTGAAGGCAAAATATGACAAGGCGGAGGTCAATGTCAACAATATAAGCAAGGCAATGGAGGAGCATCAGGTGGTGCTTTTAAAGGACGTTGCGATGCTTGATAAGATGTATGACCAGAACCTTGACTACTTCAAGGAACTGACACTTTACATCCTTGCCGGCAAGGAAAAGCTTGCACAGGCTAAGGAAACGGAGCTGCCCAAGTATCTTAAAAAGGCAGAGGAGACAGGGCTTGCAGAGGATGCCCAGGCAGCTAAGGACTATTCGGCAATGATCGAGAGGTTTGAGAAGAAAATATATGATCTCGAGCTTACCCGTAATATTTCAATGCAGATGGCTCCTCAGATAAGGCTGATCCAGTCGAATGATACGACAATGGCCGAAAAGATACAGTCGACGATAGTCAATACCATTCCCCTGTGGAAAAGCCAGATGGTCATTGCCATCGGACTGGAGCATTCGGGAGAGGCTTCAAAAGCTCAAAAGGAAGTTACTGATGCCACAAATGAACTTCTCCTTAAAAATGCGGAGGCGCTTAAGATGGCAACGGTTGAGACTGCTAAAGAGAGCGAGAGGGGTATTGTTGACATTGAAACCCTCACCTCAACAAACCAGACTCTTATAGACACACTTGACGAGGTTATGCAGATTCAGGCTGAGGGAAGAGAAAAACGTCGGAATGCGGAGGCAGAACTTCAGCACATAGAAGATCAGATGAAGGAAAAAATCCTTCAGGTTAGCCAGGAAAGCGGTAAATAATATTGACGAAGCTTATCTTTTTCGATATCGCTGCAGTTTTTGTGCTTGTTCCGATAGCGCCTGCAATGATCAGAAAATATATGAATCATGGCACTGTAAACAGGTGGTTTTTCATATTTGTGGGAGCCCAGTTATTTACAACCATTGCGGATATTTTTGCAGTGGGCCTTGATTTGGCGGGGGGCGGCAATGTGCTCCTAAAGTACCTTGCTCACACGGCATACCTTGTGGGCAGGTCTTTTGTTACGCCTGTATGTATAGCTTTTTTGCTCGCAAGGGTAGGCTTCTGGTACAGATTCAGGGACTATTTGAGGGCACTTCTTATCTATTTTTTTCCCGCAATGATACCGGCTTTTCTGCTGCTTTTTGTTAATCCCTTTTATCACGTCATGTTTTATCTGGCAGAAGGAGATACCTACACAAGAGGCAGCCTTATGGCCATAATGTATGTGGTTTCATTTTCTTATGCAATTGCAGGGTACTATACCCTGGCGAAATACAGAGAACTTTTAGGGAAAAGAAAGGTGGTTTACATAACACTATTCTTCTCCATTGTTCTCTTAGCGACTTTGTTCCAGTTTTTCTTCCCGGCAATCATAATTGAGAACTTTGCAATGTCAATAGCCTGCCTCATTGTGGCTTTGGGAATCCAGGCTCCCGAGGAGAGACTGTACGGAAGGACTGCATTCTATAAAACCAGCGCATTTACAGAGGATATGGCAATGGCAAGGGTAATGGGAGTAAGGGTGAACCTTATACTTATTTCCGTTGCCAATTTTGATACCATGAGGGAAATGCTGGGATATGATGCAATACAGAGCTGCATTGAATTTATTTCGAAGGATTTAAACCGTATCAGACACCTGGTACACGGCGATTTCGAATTCTATTATTTGGGCAGCGGTGAATTCGTCTGCTCACTTATAAGGGATCGTGAAGAGTGCCTTTTACAGGCTGCCCACACTATCAATGATATGCTTCTTAACGATTTTTCCGTAGGGGAGATGAGTGTTAAGTTTATATCAAATGTGTGTGTTGCAAGATATCCGGATGATATATCAAATGAAACAGACATAATCCCCTTTGCGGAACGGCTTAAGCGTCTTGATTATACAGGTGAAGTACGTTATGCCGAGAAATGCTTTGACAAGAGAAAATATGATATAAGACGTAACATTGAGGCGATAATTGACAGATCCATTACCGACGGAAATTTGTCGCTGGTATATCAGCCTGTATATTCTGTTGAAAAATCAAGATATATTGCGGCTGAAGCATTTTTGAGAGTAAAGGATCCTTATTACGGGGACATTGAGCCGGAACTGTTTATCAAGGAGGCCGAACGATGCGGAGCAATACACGGCGTTACCACCTATCTGCTTGAGGAGATCTGCAAGTTCGTTTCGGGCCCTGAATTTATGCAGTTAAATCTTAAATGGATAGAGCTTAACCTATCTCCGGTGCAGTGCATGTGGACTGACCTTGTGAGTGTTGTAACATCAATGATCCAAAGCTACGGCATTGCGCCTGAGAAGATATGCTTTAACATTGTGGATGATGAGAATGTCCAGTATTTTACAAAAATGTACGAGAATCTGGAGGCTCTTCATTCCTTTGGCATTAATCTCTACATGGACGATTTCGGAGCCGGAGTTTTTGAGATTGAAAGGATTGCGAAGCTCCCCTTAACCGGAATCAAGCTTGATCGCAATTTTGTTAAGATGGGCGTTGAGACGGACAACGTTCTCATACTGGAAAATTCGGTTCATATGATTTTGGATATGGGACTTGATGTTGTTGCAGTCGGAGTCGAGGATCTGGCATTAAGACGCCGACTTGTGGAAATGGGCTGTGTGAACCAGCAGGGCTATTACTACACACCACCAAAGGAAAAAAGAGAACTTATCAGATTTTTATTAGGGCTTCCCGGTGTTATGCGATAGGAGTTTATCGTGAGAGCAAAGCTATGTTTTGATATTGCGGCAGTAATAATAATGACCGTGGTACTTGTGTATCATATTCGTAGGAATCAGGCAAAGAACAACAGAAATTCACTGTTTTTTGCCCTGGTTTTAGTGTCGATGGTATGCGGACTGTCTGCAATATTCGAGGCTTCTCTTAAACTTTCAGGATGCGATAACCAAAGGCTTATTGCACTGTTTGAATCTCTGTATTCCTTTTCTCTTATAGCAATCCCACCCTGCTATGTCATGTATGTAATACTGTTTACGGGAAATGAACAGAAGTTTTTAGAACACATAAAGTCATGTGTTATCGTCCTCATACCGGAAGCAGCATGGCTGTTATACCTTCTTGTATTTTATGCGATAAGACTTTTAGGTAACGGATTTGAGATAAGCGCGAAAGTTGAGCAGGTACATAATTTTGCTTTTTTTGCGCTCTCGTTTTTCTATTCGGTCATAGGCCTTGTATATCTGTACTATTTCAGAAAGGCTGTATCAAGTGCGGCAAGTACCGTGCTGGCAATCCCCATTGTTTTAACATGCATTTCCATGACTCTTCGTTCGTTTTTCCTTGACTACCAATCGGTTTTGTTTGTTATAGCCATGTGCTTTTTACTGCTCCTTCTTTTAAACCGTCAGTCAATGGGGCTTGTTGACACCAACACCGGATTTAGAACCCAGGTGGCTCTTGTTGAGGAGCTGACAAGCGCCCAGCATATAAAGCGGGAGATGAAACTTGTTCTGGTTAAGATACTGAATTACAGGGCCGCCGTGAGCAGGAATGGTTATGAAAGTACTCTTGAAACCGTCATTAAGGTGTCAAAGCGGATAACACGAACACTGTCGGAGCATGGCATTGACGGAGAATGCTTTTACGATGAGGATGGCAATTTTGTGATCATTATCCCAAGAAAGAATTTTGACGCGGCGGAGAAGTTTTCCGAGAAACTTGCAGAGGTTGCCCTCCTGGATGTTACCGAGGGGGCAGTTGACTTTTCTATATCGGCTAATGTATGCCTTGTGTCCTTCCCTGAGGATGCGGAGGATGTTGATACCGTGCTTATGCTGATAGATGATCTGGGCCGCATGAAACAGTCGCTCCATGCCTTTTCGGCATCTGATATTACTTCCACCGAAGAATTTCAGATCAGAAAGCAGATGAACATGATCATAGACAGGGCTCTCACTAACGGATATTTTTCCGTTTATTATCAGCCTATTTACTGCCTTAAAAAGGATGCATTTGTGTCTGCGGAGGCGCTTATACGTCTTAAGGATCCCGAATATGGTTTCATATCCCCGGGAGTGTTCATACCCATAGCGGAAAAAACAGGGGCCATACATAAGATAGGAGCTTTTGTTTTTGAGGAAGTCTGCAAATTTATTGCATCAGATGAATTTAAAGACCTTAACATAGAGTATATAGAGGTGAATCTGTCGGCGTCCCAGTGCCTGAGGATCAATCTTGTTGATGAGATAGAAGGCATATCGAAAAAATACGATGTATCGCCCAAACAGCTTAATCTGGAGATTACCGAAACGGCGGAATGCTATTCCCAGAACAGGCTTCTTGAAAATGTGAGAACACTTCATAATGACGGTTATACATTTTCTCTTGATGATTTTGGAACCGGATATTCAAATCTTATGAGAATGGCGGCTATTCCTCTTAATATCATTAAGCTGGACCGAGCCTTTGTTCTAATGGATGAGGACGATAAGTTCCATGCCATAATCAAAAATATGGTACATCTTTTTAAGCAAATGGGACTTAAAATACTTGTAGAGGGTATTGAAACCGAAGAAATGGTTGAAAAATTTAAGGATATTGATGTGGATTATATTCAGGGATTTTACTATTCGAGACCTATTCCCAAGGATGAGTATGTGGATTTTGTGCGATCCCATCTTAAATAGGGTTTTACTGGTAAATTTCTTAATTTTCTGTTATTATGAAAACAGAATTATGTCTCATTCAAGGAGGATTTACTCATGTTAGCAACAATGATGCCTTTATTTGATGGTAACAAAGCCGTTAAAGCCTATTCGCTGTTTGCTCAGAAGGAGAATTTTCTGCGTAATCCAAGTCTGCTTGGAACGGGAAGCTTAGACGGAGCGGGGAATATAAACGGTCTTGATGTGGTTGACAGTATGGGCATCAACACCCTGTCAGATGATCAGGTTTTCTTTATCGAGATCACCAAGGTTTCCGTATTCTCATCTATTGATGAGCTGTGCCATGTTCCAAATGACAGGATCGTATTGCTTGCTGACCAGACCATTCCCGCAGAGGAGATGTACATCAAGAGATTTCAGCAGCTTAAGTTCATGGGTTATAAAATCGCCATGAGGGGACTTATGGTCACGCAGTTTGAGGAGTACGGTCCCATACTCAAGCTCCTTGATTATATGATGCTTGACTATAAGAAGATCAACATTGCCGCTGCCAAGGCCTTCTTTACGAAGGTTTATCCGGATATATCCCTTATAGCCGTCAATGTTGATTCTGAGGATGATTTTGAAATGCTCTCAAGAAGCGAGGCATATAAGCTTTTCGAGGGCGATTTCTACAGACTTCCCGTAACCCAGGGAGCGAAGGAGGTTTCACCCTTAAAGGTTAACTATATAGAACTTTTGAATGTGGTCAACAAGCCTGACTTCGAACTTACGAAGGCGGCAGATGTAATTGGACGTGATACAGCCCTTGTTATTGAACTTTTAAAGGTTGTTAATCATATGGCCATTAATTCCGAGATCACGTCTATCAGGCATGCAGCCGCAATGCTGGGCCAGAAGGAACTTAAGAAGTGGATCAATGCTGTTGTAACTCATCAGTTATGTGCCGATAAGCCCAGTGAGATTACAAGACTTTCGCTTTTAAGAGCAAAATTTGCCGAGAATCTTGCACCTGTATTTGAAATGGCAGGTCTCGCTCCGGAACTTTTCCTGATGGGACTGTTTTCGGTGCTGGATATCATACTTGATAAGCCTATGGAAGAGGCGCTTAAGATGGTAAGCGTATCCAAGACGATTTCCGATGCTTTATGTGAGGGCAAGGGCGAAATGGCTGCAGTGTATGATTTCATCAAGAGCTATGAACTTGCATCCTGGAGTGAGGTTTCGAGACTTATGGTTTTGAAGAACATAGATGAGAAACCGGTATATGAGGCTTATATCGAGTCACTTACATGGTACAGAGATCTTTTCGGTGATGCCAAATAAATGCTTTTTATGCTAAGGGGGCAGCATAATAATGCTGGGGTTTGAGATAACTTCAATAGAGGAAAACTGGATATTTATTAAGCATGACTATCGTGATGAGCTTGACGGATTCATAATGCTTCTAAAAAGCATTGAAGGGGAGCTTGACGGAACGATAGTGCAGATGGATGGCGAGGACATTCAATATACTATTTTAAAGGATCCTTATCATCTTATATACAGATGGGATTCAACCTTCGGAATAGCAGTCATAGTTGAGAACATGGAGAATTTAAATGATGTGATCGCCATGCTCCAGTATCATTTTAATAAGCTTGATCATTAAGACGTAAGCCCCTTTGAAAGGGGCTTATCTTTTTAGAAGGATCTTAAGAAAACATGCCGGACTTGTACGCCAACGTCATAGTGGACATATCCCACGAAAATCTTGACAGGACATTTTCATATAGTATTCCGGATGAACTTTTAGGGAAAATTGCTCCGGGAGCCAGGGTTTTGGTACCTTTTGGCAGAGGCGACCGCCTGACTGCCGGCTTTGTGCTGTCCTTATCCGACAGCATATCCTTCGACAAATCCAAAATAAAATCAATCGTTAAAATTGAACAAAATGATAAATTTGCGGAGTCAAAGCTC
>R03__coassemble_95_pt1 | contig 53907 bp, 46 predicted proteins | sample R03__metabat2_high_PE_019 | metagenome-assembled genome bin R03
CGGATATTTTGCTTGGAAAAAAATATCGTATTTCACCATTGGCTTTTTATCAGGTGAATCACGAGCAGTGTGAAAAATTATATAATACGGCTATTGAATTTGCGGGATTTAAAGGTGATGAAGAGGTATGGGATATATGCTGCGGGATAGGGACAATTGCGCTGTCTGCAGCCGGTCATGTAAAAAAAGTACATGGGATAGAAATCGTTCCGGAGGCTATTGATGATGCAAAATTCAATGCTAAGGCAAATGGCATTGAAAATGCGGAATTTTACTGTGCGGATGCAACTGAATATCTGAAGGAAAATGCCGGCAGGATGAAGGCCGACATTATCATAATGGATCCCCCGAGGAAAGGAATGACCGAGGAAGCGCTGAATGCGGTAGTAAGAGTCGCGCCGGAAAGGATCGTATACGTGAGCTGTGATCCGGCGACTCTGGCAAGAGATCTAAAAATATTGTGCAGCAGTGGATATGAAATAAAAAGGGTACGTCCAACTGACATGTTCCCACATTCGGTGCATATTGAGTGCGTAGTTCTGCTGTCACGAGTGTAACGAGGTGAGAGCAGATTACGGAGCACTTATGCAGGGAGACTTAGAGAAGGCGAGCCAAAGGCGAAGCCTGAACTTAGTCGAGTCGCAGGAAACATGCGTATTATTAATAAAATCAAATGGAGATAACCAAAATGACGAAAATCAAAAATCTGGTATTTGACATAGGCGGTGTTCTTATCGGATATCGCTGGGGAGAAATGCTTAAGGACTACGGTCTTAATGAGGAGGATGCGGACCGGGTTGGGGGCATAATATTTACAGATCCTATCTGGCATGACTTTGACAGAGGGATTGTTGAGTTTGAGGATCTTATTTCCCATTACGTGGAGGGCTATCCGGAGGATGCGACTCATCTGGAATATTTTTTGAGAAATTGTGAACTTATAAGAGTTAACAGACCGGCAGTGTGGGATAGGGTAAAAAAACTCAAATCTCTGGGATATAAGATATATATCCTTTCAAATTATGCGGAATCACTCCTCAACATGCATATAAAGGATATGGTTCTTTTTAATGAAGTGGACGGCAAGATTATATCCTATCAGGTAAAGTCAATAAAGCCTGAGCCGGAAATTTATAAAGCATTATATGAAAAATATGATCTTGATCCGGAAGAATGCCTGTTTTTTGATGACAGGCAGGACAATGTTGAAGGCTCTGAAGCAACCGGGATGAAAGCCATAAAAGTAGAGAGTGAAGAGCATTTAAATAAAGTCCTTGATGAGATCATAGAAAAAGGGAAGCCGTGAAAACGACTTCCCTTTTTAAATATGATTTTGCTAAAAAGGCATTTGTTAAATGTTCGTATAATAAATACCGGTTAAGAGCTGCATTCCTATTGATACAAGAGTAATGCATACCCAGCATGCAAAGCCCATAAGAATAGGCTTGCCGCCCTTTTTGACAAGTTCGACGATATTCGTGTTAAGACCGATCGCACACATGGCCATTGCTATGAAAAATTTAGCCAGCCATTTCATTGCCTTAACAAAGCTTCCAAGATAAAATGCGGTGAAAGCACTTTCGGGCATTACACCGACAATTGTTGTTATAATGGCTGCAGCGATAAAGTACAGGATAAAGAATGGGAAGATCTTTTTAAAGGAAAAGCTTCCGGCCTCTCCGCCGTCTTTTTTTGCCTTGGCTGTTCTGTAAAGGGCAAGGACAAGGGTGATAGGTATGATGGCGAGGGTTCTTGTAAGCTTGACGGTAACGGCAGCAGAGAGGATACCCTCAACACCGTAAATGCTTTCCGCAGTTGAAGCAGCCGCAGTAACCGAGGAGGTATCATTAACCGCAGTTCCCGCAAAAACCGCAAAGCCTTCGCTTCCAAGCCCTATTGCATGGCCAAATGTAGGGAAGATGAGTGCTGCCAGAACATTGAACAGGAAAATAACGGAAATCGCCTGGGCAACCTCTTTATCATCAGCATCAATTACAGGTGCAGTTGCAGCTATTGCAGATCCACCGCAGATAGACGATCCCACACCTATAAGGGTTGATACTTTGCTGTCCATTTTGAGGACTTTCATCATAATATAGGAAACAATGAGAGAAGTCGCGATTGTTGAAACAATGACCGGCAGTGATTTTCCACCGACGCTCAGGATTGTTCCCAGATTAAGGGAAAAGCCCAGGATTATTACAGCCCATTGGAGTATTTTCTTGGAAGTGAATTTTATGCCGTCTTTTAATGACTCTGCAGTGGCAAGTGACGGCTTTATAAGCGTTACGATCATGCCTATCAAAATCGCAAATACCGGCGCACCGATAACCTCCAAAGAGAATGAACCGATACTAAGCCCTGCAAGAACAGTTGCTACCCCTGCAATGACAATGCACAGTAAAATTCCGAAACCGTTTGTCTTAAAGAATTTCATAAAGATCTCCTTATCTGTGTTTTTTTGATTTCACAATGTCTTTTTTCGTAAAACCAGTATTATTATGAACTTTCTTACCGCTCTTTACAACCTTTTGGCCTGATTTTGCCCCGGATGAAGAATGTTTTTTTACGGGAGAAGAATCTATATTTCTCGGAGGAATCAGGCATTTGCTTTTATCAAAGCCTATAAGATCCTGCCTATTGCATCTTATGAGAGCTTCCTTAACCAGTTCGTAATTTTCGGGCTTTCTGTATTGTATAAGTGCCCTTTGCATGGCCTTTTCGTGGGGTGAACGTGTAACCTTCACGGGGGACATGGTTCTGGGATCAACTCCGGTATAATACATGACCGTTGATATAGTTGAGGGGGTTGGGTAAAAATCCTGAACCTGTTCAGGCATATATCCCATATCTCTTATGGCTTCTGCCAGTGCAATGGCATCCTCCATGGTGGAACCGGGATGGGAAGATATAAGATAGGGTACAAGATACTGATTCAGTTTATATTTTTTATTGATGGCATCAAATTTTTGACAAAAGCTCCTATACACAGACGCTCTTGGCTTTCCCATAAGATCAAGCACATGATCAGTGACATGCTCCGGAGCAACACGTAACTGTCCACTGACATGATAACGGCATAATTCCTTTAAAAAAGTTTCATCCTTATCGGCAAGAACATAATCATACCTGATTCCGGATCTTATAAAGACTTTTTTAACACCGGGAAGATTGCGGATCCTTCGCAGCAGATCCATATAATCGGAATGGTCTGCCTTAAGATTTTTACAGGGAGAAGGATAGAGGCACTGCTTATTGGGACAGGCGCCCTTCTCAAATTGTTTATCACAGGCAGGGCGGTAAAAATTGGCTGTCGGTCCCCCCACATCATGGATATACCCCTTAAAGTCCTTGTCTTTAGTCATGGATATTGCCTCATTAACTAAAGAATCCCGGCTCCTGGTCTGAACGACTCTTCCCTGATGGAATGTCAGGGCACAAAAACTGCAGCCACCAAAGCACCCCCGGTTACTTGTCAGGGAAAATTTTATTTCGGAAATTGCGGGAACACCTCCAAGCTCTTCATAGGACGGATGGGGTGCATTCATATAAGGAAGCTCATAGATCTCATCCATTTCTTCCGTTGTAAGAGGATGAGAAGGCGGATTCTGGACAATATATCTTTTTTCACCGTATTTTTCAATTAAGGGTTTGGCTGTATAGAAATCGGTATTCCTATACTGGATATCAAAACTTTTTGCATACTCAAGCTTATCATTTATAAGGGAATCATAATCGGGCAGAAGTATTCCCTGCTCATCCTTTATGATATTATCCACATCTCGTGTTTTATAGACGGTTCCGGGTATATAGGTTATATCCTTAATATCTATTCCGCCATCTAATGCGTCGGCAATCGCAATAACGGATTTTTCACCCATCCCATACATTAAAAGATCAGCTCCGGAATCCATTAAAATGGATTTTTTTATCTTATCGGACCAGTAATCATAATGGGCAAGGCGGCGGAGGCTGGCTTCAATGCCGCCGATTATAATTGGAGTATCCTTGTAGGTACGTTTTATGAGATTACAATATACGATGGTTGCATAATCAGGTCGTGCACCTGATTTTCCACCGGGAGTATAGGCATCGTTTGAGCGCCTCTTTTTATTGACAGTGAAATGATTGACCATGGAATCCATGTTGCCGGCAGATACCAAAAATCCAAGGCGTGGCCTTCCGAAAACAGTTATGCTTTTATCATTTTTCCAGTCAGGCTGTGATATGATCGCAACCTTATAGCCATGGGATTCGAGAACACGACTTATTATGGCAGGGCCGAAGGAGGAGTGATCCACATATGCATCGCCTATCACATAGACAAAATCAGCTGCCTCCCAGCCTCTTTCTTCCATATCCTGTTTTGATAAGGGTAAAAATTGCTTCATAAAAAGCATTATACCATACCGGAAAACCGATATGGCATAATGACTGAAGAGAGAAAACGGATAAAATTACATTCTCAGATTTTCATGATTTAAAAAATCATCATAGGTAAGCTTTATTCCGTCAATGAGTTCAGTTTTATAGGTCCATCCCATTCTTGCGGCCTTTGATATATCAAGGAGTTTTCTGGGGGTTCCGTTCGGTTTATCGGTATCCCACTTGATATCCCCTTTATATCCGACAATACCGGCCACAAGAACAGTCAGATCCTTAATGGATAATTCTTTACCCGTTCCCGCATTAACTGTCTCATTGCCACTGTAGTTGTTCATTAAAAATACGCACAGATCCGCAAGATCATCCACGTATAAAAATTCACGTAAAGGACTGCCATCGCCCCAGCAGGTTACCTCAGGAAGGTTATTTACTTTAGCCTCATGAAACCTTCTGATAAGCGCAGGAAGCACATGGCTGTTTTCAATATGATAGTTGTCATTGGGACCGTAAAGATTAGTGGGCATAACCGATATATAATCGGTTCCGTACTGGCGGTTTAAAAATTCACAGTATTTAAGTCCGGATATCTTGGCAAGGGCATACGCTTCATTTGTTTTTTCAAGGGCACCTTCAAGGAGACAATCCTCAGTCATAGGCTGGGGAGACATTCTCGGATAGATGCAGGAACTTCCTAAAAATTCCAGCTTTTTGACTCCGTTTTCAAATGCCGAATGCACCACATTCATCTCAAGCATCATGTTTTCGTACATAAAATCGGCAAGGGATGAGGAATTAGCACCTATACCTCCGACTTTTGCAGCCGCTAAAAACACGTATTCGGGTTTTTCTTTTTTAAAAAAATCCTCTACCGCATCCTGTCTGATAAGGTCAAGCTCTGAGTGACTTTTCAGAATGAGATTATTATAGCCCAGGGCTTTAAGTCTTCTGACAATGGCAGATCCCACCATTCCATTATGACCTGCAACATATATCCTCGATTTTCTGTCCATTATTTTGTAACACCCCTTTCAAGATATTCGGCAAGGTTAGTCGCTATATGCTCTTCAGCTCTTTCAACAGCAACCTTTCTCATGTCATTATCAACCATTTTTTTAACGAGATTCTCAAAGGAGGTCTGCATGGGATTCCATCCCAGTTTCGTCCTGGCTTTGGTAGGATCTCCCAAAAGATTTACAACGTCAGTGGGTCTGTAAAAATCAGGACTTACCTCAATGACCACTTTACCTGTGGCCTTATCTATACCCTTCTCTTCCATACCCTCGCCGATAAATTCAACCTCTATACCCGCATAATGGAATGCTAGGGAACAAAAGTCCCGGACACTGTGCTGCATGCCGGTGGCTATAACAAAATCCTCAGGCTCCTGCTGCTGCAGGATCAGCCACATACATTCCACATAATCCTTAGCATAACCCCAGTCACGAAGACTTGAAAGATTTCCGAGCAAAAGCTTATCCTGCTTTCCCTGGGCAATACGGGAAGCTGCCAGGGTTATTTTTCTTGTGACAAAGGTCTCGCCTCTTCGTTCGGATTCATGATTAAATAATATTCCGCTGCAGGCAAACATGTTATAGGCCTCGCGGTACTCCTTGACGATCCAGTAGCCGTAGAGCTTGGCAACGGCATAGGGGCTGTAGGGGTGGAAAGGAGTATTTTCATTCTGGGGAACGGCCTCAACTTTACCGTAAAGCTCAGATGTGGAGGCCTGATATATGCGGCAGCTGTCAGTTAAATTACATAATCTTACGGCTTCAAGTATCCTCAGGACTCCCGTTGCATCCACATCTGCGGTAAATTCCGGCTCATCAAAGGAAACCTGAACATGGGACTGGGCGGCGAGATTATATATTTCATCGGGACGTATGCTCCCTATAGCTGAAACAAGACTCATGGAGTCACCCATATCACCATAATGAAGATGAAAGTGCTCGTGGCCTTCAAGATGCGCAATCCTTTCTCTGTAATCAACAGATGATCTTCTGATAAGCCCGTACACTTCGTAGCCCTTATCCAATAAAAATTCAGTTAAGTAGGAACCGTCCTGACCTGTAACGCCTGTAATGAGTGCTTTTTTCATTATTATCTCCTCGATAGTATAAATATATTGATACAATGAATTGCGAATAATTATTCTGACAAGTGCGATTATAAAGGGATTAAACGAGCATGATAATGAAATATATTGATATAAAATAGCACAATATTGACATATAGAAATCAAAAGCTTATGATTTTTACATGAATGAATATGCATTTACGGAAAGAAGTGTAGAGTCAAAAAGAATATTGTATTCCCCATCCAATTTTGCCAAAGAGGATCTTCTGCATCTTCAGGAAACAGGCACTCTTTCTGCCATTAAACCTCACAAAAGCCACAGAAGTCATCTAAAGTCATACCTTATGTTTGTGATCCTGCATGGAAGCGGTCAGCTTACATATGAAGATGAAATTTATAATGTCAAGGACGGAGACTGCGTTTTCATAGACTGCAATAAACCATACTCACATTCCACCGGAGATGATCTGTGGACTCTTGAGTGGGTGCATTTTGACGGAAGATCCATGGAGGGAATATACGGGAAATACCGTGAGAGAGGGGGACGTCCTGTTTTCAGGCCGAAGTCTAAGATCCCCTTTGCCGAGATACTGAATAAAATTTATGATACGGCAGCAGGCGATGATTTTATGAGGGATATGAGGCTTAATGAGCAGCTCTCGTCCCTTCTTACCATGATAATGGAGAACAGCTGGGTTCCCGAAAATCAAAAGACCAGGGCCTCGACTTCATCGGAAAACATATTGGGTGATGTAAAAGATTATATCGATATACATTACAGAGAAAGGATATCACTGGATAAACTTTCCGAGGAATTTTTTATAAACAAATTTTATCTGGTAAGGTTATTTAAAAGTACATATGGTGACACCATAATAAACTACCAGACCTCCCAAAAAATAGCCAATGCAAAAAGACTTTTGCGATTTTCCGAAAAATCAATAGAAGAAGCAGGGTATGACAGTGGCTTTGAGGATCCGAATTATTTTTCCAGAACCTTTAAAAAAGCCGAAGGCTATACCCCCTCTGACTATCGAAATATGTGGAGGGAAAAATAATTACGTGCTATAATTCCTTTCATGAACATAGCATCCTATTCCTTTATTTTAATATTTCTGCCGGTGGTTGTTGCCGGCTGGTTTTACCTAAATAAAAGGGGATTTGCAAATGCAGCAAAACTTTTTCTGCTTGCAGCATCCCTTTATTTTTATGCAATGGCAGGGATGCGTCATCTTCTTGCGCTTGTAATATCCATTTGCATAAACTATCTTATCGGTAATTACGGACTTACGGAAAAAACGTCGGAAATTGCAAGAAAGCTGCTTCTGATGACTGGTATTGTGGTAAATATCGGGGCTCTTGCATATTGCAAGTATCTTACATATTTTGAAGGACTTCTTAATAGCCATGCAGGATGCACGCTTACCTTTACAGCGATAGTTATTCCGCTTGGAATAAGCTATTTTACCTTTTCCCAGATAGCATATCTTGTTGATTCCTATAAGAATGTATCACTGAAATATAATTTTTTGGATTATGCCCTGTTCATAAGCTTTTTTCCGAAAATAACCGTAGGACCCATAGCCCTTTCATCTGAAATGATCCCTCAGTTTAATGATGAGAGAAGAAAAAAGGTTAATTATGAAAACCTTTCAAAGGGTTTGTATGGATTTACCTTCGGACTTGCGAAAAAGCTGCTGATAGCTGATTCACTTGCCCCATTCGTTGATCTGGGATATCAGAATATTCCAAACCTGGGAACAACAAATGCCCTGATAGTCATAATATCCTATACAATGCAGATCTATTTTGATTTTTCAGGATACTGCGATATGGCTGTTGGAATATGCCGGATGATGAATTTTGACATTCCGGATAATTTTGATGCGCCCTATCGGGCTCTTTCGATAGCGGAATTTTGGAAGAGATGGCATATAACACTCACAAGATTTTTCAGGAACTATGTATATATTCCCCTTGGAGGCAATCGGAGGGGGAAATTCAGAACATACCTTAATAATTTTCTGATCTTTTTCTTAAGTGGTTTATGGCATGGAGCGGCAACGACCTATGTAGTATGGGGTGTCATACATGGTATAGGCAGTATAATCAGTAAGATTGCATCTCCGGTTACGAAAAAGCTTCCTAAATTTATAAGATGGTTTGTTACCTTTGCCTTTGTTAATCTGGCATGGGTATATTTCAGAGCACCGGATCTGGAAACTGCTAATCAGATGATCAAACAGTTATTTACCGGAGGAATAATTCCCATGAATGCTACTCTTGTTGCATCAACACTCCCTGAGGAAGGCAATATAATCCAGTGGATAGTGTATAAAATAGTGCCGACCGGCGTCTATTATTGTGACAGTATTATCATTATCGGAGTTATGCTGTTTGCGGTTATAGCATCAACCTGCTTAAAAACCACACCGGAAAGGGTTAAAAAATTCTCCCCTTCAGGAGCAAAGCTTGCGACTATCGTGATATTGCTTGTGTGGTCGATCCTTTCATTATCAGAGGTTTCGCAATTTATATATGTTAATTTTTAAATTGTTTTAATAAGGTCATGGAATACAAAAGCTATTTTAAAAAGACAATTATATATACTGCCCTGCTTCTTGTTGTGATCGCCGCAGCAGTTATCATCGTGGATCCCTTTGTTCATTATCATGCGCCCATCGGAAAGCTTGCAGAATGTGAAACGGATGAGAGAGGAGCAATGATCGGTATCGCCAAAAATATGGACTATGACACGGCGATAATCGGATCTTCAATGAGTGAAAATTTTAAGGCTTCATGGTTTGAGGATGGTATTCTGGGAGAAAAATGCGTAAAGCTCTGTATGCAGGGTGCACATTTTGATGATTTTTCAAGGCTATTGAAGGTAGTTACCGGCAGACCTGAAACAAAAAGAATAGTATATTCCCTTGATAATTATGTGATGCTTAACGTTCCGGAGGAATATCCTACAACCATTCCGGACTATCTTGAAAATGATACTGTTACGGATGATGCATACTATGTATGGAATAAATCTGTTGTGTTTTATTATCTTCCCATATTTATTGCCAATAATATAATGGATGATTTTTCAGCGGACAATGCTTATGTCTGGGCTGATGAGAATCTTTTCGGTAAGTATATTGCGAGAGCTACATATGATCCGGTCAGACTAATGAGGCAGAAGGATGAGGAACCTTTTGATAAGTATTTTACCTATGCTGATGAACTGCTGGATGGACTGATTCCTTATATTGAAGAGAGGCCGGATATTGAATTTGATTTTTACGCTCCTCCCTACAGCATACTGTATTGGGACGATTGCAAGCTCAACGGCAGACTTACGGCAGAGATATGTATGCTTAATGAGGTTTACGAGAAACTGCTGACCTATGACAATGTCAGGATTTTCTACTTTCAGGATGATTACGATATTATAACTGACCTGAATAACTATAAGGACTACTCTCATTATGACCAGCCGATCAATTATTATATATACGAGTGTATAAGGGATGGAAAAAAAGAGATAACCGAGGATACGGAATTCGATACGCTGCTGGCGCATTATGATGCGATGGAAGCATATGATTTTGAATCGGCATTTCATTAAATATTAAAAGATCCGGCTCACTCGCCGGATCTTTTTCTGAATGAAAATATAATTTTAATCCCATAAGATCTTAGGGTAAATACCCTTATCCTTTAATGCCTTAACAGATGATCTGACAAAGGGCTTATCTTCCTGATAGGTAACGCCAAACCACGCATCTGAGGTTGTTAAAACCTTTGCATCTGCCCTGCCGGCCTTTAAAAGATCATTTACCACAAATGGAAGGTAGCATTCACCCTTTAATGGATTGCCGGGAAGTTCTTCCCTGCAGAATTTATCAAATGCCTTTTCAAGTTCCTTCATAAATCCCAAAGAAAATCCCCATATATTCATTGAGGTGATGCTGTCTGTTGAAATGGGGATGTAATTTTCCCCATCCTCCGTGTAGGCTGCACCGTCATTTGTTTTAACGATCTTTGTTCTTTCAACGATATCTGCAAGATTACCGTTTTCATCAAGACTGCAAATACCTCTTGATACTGATCCGTTTTCGGTTAAAGTGTTACCGAGCTTAAATCCCACCATGCAGTAATGCTGTATGCCATCGTTACTTTTTGGCGCAGTAAGCTGGTCATATATCAGCTTAAAGGTTTCCTGTCCGTAAAAGTCATCGGAATTGATAACTGCAAAAGGCCCGTTAATAACATTTCTGCATGACAAAACTGCATGGGCTGTTCCATAGGGTTTAACCCTGCCTTCGGGAACGGAGCATCCTTTTGGGATATCCGTCAGTTCCTGATATACATATTCAACAGCAATTGATTTTGCGACCTTGTCGCCTATGGCAGCTTTAAAGTCAGCTTCATTTTCGCGCTTTATAATGAATATAACCTTTTCAAATCCAGCACGTTTTGCGTCATAGATTGAAAAATCAATTATCTTATCACCCTCATCATCAACAGGGTCTATCTGCTTAAGGCCACCGTATCTTGAACCCATTCCCGCAGCCATGATTACTAATACCGGTTTATCCATAGTTAAAATCCTTTACTTATTAACTTTATTTCCAACAGGTTCGCAGGTAACCTCAACTCCCAGTTTTTTGAAAATACGCTTGTCAACCTCTGTGAGCATTACTGAGGTATGAGCCTGGCACCCCTTGAGCTTTGGAAGCATTTCAAGAGCCTTCTTTGCTGTTTCGTCCTCAGCTGCCGAGATGGAAAGAGCTATCAGAACCTCGTCAGTATGTAGTCGGGGGTTGTTTCCTCCGAGGTATTTAACCTTAAGCTCCTGAATAGGCCTTATGGCCTCGGGAGAAATAAGATGGACATCATGATCTATACCGCCAAGCTTCTTAACAGCGTTAAGGAGAAGTGCTGCCGAGGCACCTAAAAGATCAGAGGTTTTGGAGGTTATGATCTCACCATCCTCAAGTTCAATTGCAGCACAGGGAACCTGAAGCTTTGCGGCACGTTCATTGGCTGCGACAGCAACCTTTCTGTCGGCCAGAGTAATTCCGGCCTGGTTCATAATGAGATTTATCTTATAGAGTTCATTTTCATCTGCTTTTTCTTCAATGATCCTGTTAGCTGTTGTGTAGTAGCGTCTGATGATCTCCATTTTAGAAGCCTCAGAACATGCTTCGTCATCATAGATACAGTATCCGCTCATGTTTACACCCATATCCGTGGGTGACTTATAAGGATTATCTCCGTAAATCTGACGGAAAATCGCATCCAAAACGGGGAAGATCTCAATGTCCCTGTTGTAGTTAACAGTTGTCTCTCCATAAGCTTCGAGATGGAAGGGATCGATCATGTTAACATCATTTAAATCTGCGGTTGCAGCTTCGTATGCAAGATTGATAGGGTGCTTAAGAGGGACATTCCAAATAGGGAAGGTTTCGAATTTAGCGTAGCCGGCCTTGATCCCACGTTTGTTTTCATGGTAAAGCTGTGAAAGGCATGTTGCCATTTTTCCGGAACCGGGACCGGGTGCCGTAATAACTACCAGGGGTCGGGTCGTCTGAACATACTCGTTCTTGCCAAAGCCTTCGTCGCTTACGATAAGAGGAACATTTGAAGGATAACCCTCAATTGTGTAGTGAAGATACACGTTGACTTTTTTCTTTTTAAGTCTTGATTTAAAAGCTTTTGCAGCTGCCTGACCTTCAAAATGAGTCATAACAACGGATCCCACATAGAATCCCTGATCCTTGAAAATACCTATAAGTCTTAAGACATCCTCTTCGTAGGTTATTCCCAAATCCGCGCGGATCTTATTTTTTTCAATGTCGGCGGCATTGATAACTATTACAATTTCAGCCTTATCCTGCATCTGCTTCAGCATTCGAAGCTTGCTGTCCGGCTCAAATCCGGGAAGAACTCTGGATGCATGATAATCATCATAGAGCTTTCCGCCGAATTCGAGATAAAGCTTATCACCGAACTGACCTATTCTTTTTAAAATGTTTTCCGACTGGATTTTGATGTATTTGTCGTTATCAAAGCCTTTCTTCATGATTTTCGTCCCTTCACTGACTGATGATTCAATTTTAAACACAACTTAATATTATCTGACTTTGAAAGGAAAATTGCAATAAGCTCTCTTGCTTTACAAAAATTATTTTATTGGTTATAAAAATATGGATTATGCGGGAGAGAATGTCAGAAGTTTAGGGCAGTGCAAATATCATCAAACGCTTTGTGAAAAATATATACATATTCGGGAAGGATATGAGCAATCATAATTCAGCGGCATATGCGTCGTCTGTCTCCTTTTTCTTTTTTATGTCATTGATTCCATCACTGATGTTTGTGTTCTCGCTATTCAGATTTCTGCCCCTCGAGGAAAGTGATATAAACAATCTCTTTGCGGTATTTGTTCCGGAAGCCATTATGCCGACGGTTCAGGGACTTGTGGAAAGTATTTATGATTCAACGGTCACACTTGTACCGGTAATGGCCATAGCAACACTGTGGACTGCCAATATGGGAATGCTGGGACTTATCCGGGGACTGAACGGAGTACTGGAGCTTAAGGATAACAGAAATTATTTTGTTTTGAGAGGAATAGCAACAGTATATACGCTGCTGATGCTTTCCGGCCTTATAATCAGCCTGATGATCATGGGTTTCGGGCGTAAGCTTCTTGAGGTTATAACAACCGTGATACCCAGAAAAGACTTGTTTTTCCTGGATATACTGGGATTCAGATATCTCATCATATTTTTGATTTTGACCCTCTTTTTTACGCTGGCATATACTTTTCTTCCGGCGAAAAATCAGAATTTCATACTTTCAATCCCGGGTGCAGCTATTGCCGCATTGGGGTGGCTGATCGTAACATGGGCTTTTTCAATTTACATCAATTATTTCAATGGATTCTCAATTTACGGAAGCCTTACCCTGATAATGATCATGCTGTTCTGGATGTATACATGTTTTTCACTACTGATCATAGGGGCGTTCTTAAACAAGTACTATAAAGCCGCAATTGAAAGGCAGATTGTAAGGATAAGGGTTCACAGAGAAACAAAAAGAGAAGAGAAAAAATCTTCAAAGCAGCTTAGGGAGGATAAAAATGTCTGAGGAGATAAAAAAACAGGAATGGCAGCCGGGGAACATGCTGTACCCTCTGCCGGTGGTGATGGTAAGTTCAAAGAGAGGCAATGAAAAGCCGAATATCGTGACAATTGCCTGGGCGGGAACTGTATGCTCCGATCCCGCAATGGTATCCATTTCCGTTCGTCCCGAAAGGTATTCTTACGATATTATTAAGGAAACAGGAGAGTTCGTAATAAACCTTGTAACGAAGGATCTTACCTATGCAACAGATTTTTGCGGTGTTAAATCCGGAAGGGATACAGACAAGTTCAAGGAAATGAAGCTGACACCTTCAAGATCGAGTAAGGTCTCATGTCCGGGAATTGCAGAGAGCCCCGTTAACATTGAATGTAAGGTTAAGCAGGTTATTCCTTTAGGATCACATGATATGTTTTTAGCAGAGGTTGTTGCTGTAAATGTCAGTGAGAAGTATATGGATGAAAAAGGAAAGTTTGATCTTAACAGTCTTGGACTTACGGCATATTCCCATGGAGAGTATTATTCTTTAGGGGAATATATCGGAAAGTTCGGATATTCCGTAAAAAAGAATTAGAATACAGGATAAGGAGAAGATATGGGAGACGAGCATTTTTGGGATAATGGAGTAAGTGAGGTTTCCAAGGAAGAGAATTGCAAGCTTGTATTTGAGACATTGTCAGGAGAAAGAAAAACGACACCGCTTATGACGATTGATAAGACTCTCAAGCTCATGGACGCCTTAAAAAACGGAAGAGAAACCGTAAGCTGTGAAGCCATAAAAGTTAATGATGGCGAGGAACAGACAATTCAGTCATTTAAACTCAATGTTATAGAAGTGGATGGCAATAAGATCATAATATGATGGGATTCGACGATTATTACGAATACAATCTGTTTAAGGCATTTACAAAAGCATTTATAAGAACCGGAATATTCTATGTGATCACGGTGTATGTATACAGGAGTATTAACAGGTCAAATCTGTTTTTTGCCATTTTTCTGCCTACACTGTTATTTTTCATGTCGTCAGTGTTCAGGTACTGCTATGTTCCGAACAGTTCCACACCTTATGTTTATAACAGGGCGTTTCTGTATTCGGGAATATCCTTGTTACTGTTCAATGTCTTTGTTCACAATTCCAAAATCGGTGAGTTGTCTTCAATCGGAATACCGGGATCTATAGTTGTAATAGTTCCCTGCATGGTGGTATTTACCGTACTTTATTTTGCGCTGATGAAACTTGATGTTAAGCTGCACAGCAGGATCAGATCGTCAGTAAAGGCTGCTTTGGGAAGGATTTTTAATAAGAAAAATTGATTTTCACTTTTTTTTCACAGGAATGTGATTATATTGAATAATCTTGAATCAATTGGAGACATAAATGGAAAACAATCAGAACAATAATGACAATAACAATAACGGAAACGGCAATAAGCCCCGCAATGGTCAGACCCTTTTTATAATTTTAATAGTGACTCTGGCCATGTTTCTGGTGCTGACCTATATGAAGGGCATCTTTAACAGCGCAACGAATCAGAAGATCACCTATGATGAATTCATTGAAAAGGTTGAAGATGGTGAGGTTGAAAGCATCGTCATAAATCAGAATAAGATTGAGATAACCCCCAAAGGGCAGGAAAAGGCTTATGTTCCCATAAGCTACTATACCGTAGCCGTAGACGATCCGGGATTAACAGACAGACTGCTTGAGGCAGGCGTCACCTTTGAACAAAAAGAAACGGATTCTTCATCCATAATCGTATCTGTTCTGGTGTCATATATTCTGCCACTCCTGATATTCTGGGTTGTTATAGGATTCATTATGCGTCGTGTTTCAAAAGGCGGCGGCGGAATCATGGGAATGGGCGTTGGAAAATCAAACGCCAAGATCTATGTGCAAAAGGAAACAGGTGTAACCTTTAAGGATGTTGCCGGGCAGGATGAAGCGAAGGAATCCCTTCAGGAGGTTGTTGACTTCCTCCATAATCCAGGTAAGTATGCGAAGATCGGTGCGAAGCTGCCAAAGGGCGCGCTTTTGGTAGGACCTCCTGGAACCGGAAAAACTCTTCTTGCACGGGCGGTTGCGGGGGAAGCGCATGTTCCGTTTTTCTCCCTTGCAGGCTCGGACTTTGTGGAAATGTATGTAGGTGTGGGTGCATCCCGTGTACGAGATCTGTTTAAGGAAGCCCAGAAAAACGCGCCATGTATAATCTTCATAGATGAGGTGGATGCAATCGGAAAGTCAAGGGATTCAAGATATGGTGGAAATGACGAGAGAGAGCAGACACTTAACCAGCTTTTATCGGAGATGGATGGTTTTGATGCATCGAAGGGTGTTTTGATACTTGCGGCCACAAACAGACCGGAGATACTTGATAAGGCGCTTCTGCGTCCGGGACGTTTTGACAGAAGAATAATCGTTGATAAGCCGGATCTTAAAGGCAGAAAAGAAACCCTGAAGGTTCATGCCAAGGACGTTCATTTAGATGATACGGTTGATTTTGACGAGATAGCACTTGCTACAGCAGGAGCAGTGGGATCGGATCTTGCCAACATGGTCAATGAGGCAGCCATAACTGCTGTTAAAAACGGCAGGGAGGCAGTTAATCAGAAGGACCTTTTGGAGGCAATTGAGGTTGTTATGATGGGTAAGGAAAAGAAGGACCGCGTCATGACACCTAAGGAAAGAAAGATCGTATCCTACCATGAGATAGGACATGCTCTTGCGGCAGCTCTTCAGAAAAATACAGATCCCATTCAGAAGATAACGATTGTTCCGAGAACAATGGGTGCTTTGGGATATGCCTGGTATGTGCCTGAAGAGGAGAAGCATCTTGAATCAAAGGATGAATTAAGAGAGCAGATAGTAACAGCGCTTGCAGGGCGGGCATCCGAGGAGATAATTTTTGAATCTGTTACAACTGGAGCTTCTAACGATATAGAGAAGGCAACGGCGCTTGCAAGAGCCATGGTTACAGAGTACGGAATGTCTGAGAGATTCGGACTCATAAAGCTTGAAAGCGTTGAGGACAGATACTTAAGCGGACGTAAGGTTATGGAGTGTGCAGACGATACGGCAGCCGGTGTCGATGAAGAGGTCATGAAGATACTGTCTGATTCCTATACCGAGGCGAAGAGACTTCTCAACGAAAACAGAGAAGCGCTTGATGAACTTGCGGAATTCCTTCTTACAAAGGAAAGCATTACAGGTAAGCAGTTCATGGAGATATTTAAAAAATATCATCCGGAAGCAAAGGAAGAGCCGGAAGATAAAGAGGTTCCGATAGAAGAGGCTGTAACCGTGGAATATGCAGATAACACTGAGGAATAAGATTTACCATATGACGGCAGGGGACGATTTTCGTCCCCTGTTTTCTTGCAGAGAATCCCAATAAATGATATTGTCAAGTAGTTATGAAAAATCAAAAAAACGCTGAAAAGAAAAAAAATTCATACACACCGCTTATATTTGCAGCTGTGGTTGCCCTGCTTTTTACGGTAACCATGCTTGTCTATTTCAAGGTAAATATAGCTGCAGACAAGATCATGACGGATGAATCAGGCATTGATTATACAAAGGAATATGCGTTTATCACAAAGGATTCTTCCGATGATTTCTGGAGTCCCGTATATGACCAGATGAAGTCATACGGTGATGAAAACGGCATATATATCCAGTGGATGGGCAAAAACATAACAGGGGATTATTCCTGGGCGGAACTCATGGAGATAGCCAGAGAGGCTGATGTTGATGGGATAATAGTAGAAGCTGATGACTCTGAGGAAAGTCATTATGGCATAAATAAAGCTGTTTATTCAGGCATTCCGGTAGTAACGGTACGAACTGATTCACAGCTAAGTAAGAGAATAAGCTATGTAGGTGTATCCTACTATAATCTGGGAACAGAGTATGGCAACCTGATACTTTCCTGTGCCGGTGATGTTTTAAAGAAGACATATGAAGAAGAGGAGAGCACGGAAAAGACCGAAGATGAAAAGGCAGAAAAAGAAGCTCTTGTAAAGGTTATGGTACTGATGGATAAGGATACGTCGGACACTTCGCAGAATACCATCCTGCTTGCAATACAGGAACAGCTTAATAAGAATGAAGAACTTTCGGATCTTATTGAGGTAACACCTCTTCTAATAGACAATTCAAGTGATTTTTCAGCAGAAGAATCCGTTCAGGACCTTTTAAAGGATCCCAATCCGGCAGATATCATCATATGCCTGAATGAGATAAATACGGTAAGTGTCTACCAGGCAATAGTTGAGCAGAATAAGGTAGGAGATACAATAATAATCGGATATTCCGACAATGATACGGTGCTGAATGCAATTGAGAAGAACATTGTTTATGCCACAATCACAGCTGATGTTGATCAGCTTGGAAAATCATGCATCGAAGCGCTCATGGAGTATTCGGAATATGGCCGGGTAAGTGACTACTATTCTGTTAATTTTACGGTTATAAACAACAGCAATGTAAAGCAGTTTGTTAAGAAAGAGGTGACAGATGAAGCTCAGTAAAGTTTTCAGAAAAACCTCCATAAGAAATAAACTGTCACTGGTGTTTATACTCATGTCAGCTCTTATCTTTCTAGTGAACCTGTTCATATACAATAACCTTAACAGGATGATCGAGAGCATTGATGAAATATATGCGGGAAACATTGCATTGAATGAGATGACGGAATCTCTTGATTACGTTCAGGATTCCATGACAGAGTTTCTTAAGACTAAAAGTACGGATGCACTGGAGCAGTACTACAGATATGAGCAGGAATTTTCAAATCAGCTTCAGGAACTGAATGCAGGCCCGGGAGTTAATGAAACAGAACATCTTGAAGGTATGGTAAGGGCACTGTCGGATTCATATCTGGAGATAACCAATGAAACGGTTCAGGCAAAACGAGGCAGGAATGTTGAAAAATATTCGGATGGTTATGAGGATGCCACCAGGATATACGGATATATAAATACCTACATAACGAGTCTTAATAATGAACGCTTTAAGAGCAGTACAAGCAATTATGAGGCTCTGGTGTCATCGCTAAGGGTTGCTGAATTTTTGAGCCTGTCTATAATTATCGCGATCGCGTTGGCATGTTTCATCCTGGTATTCATCCTTACGCGTTCAATAACCTCCCCATTAACAGTACTTGCTGAGAGGGCAGATGATATTGCAGAGGGTGATTTTGACGTTGAACTGATCCCGGTAAATAATGAAGATGAAATAGGCGTTGTGACAAAGGCCTTTAACCAGATGCTTGTAAGTATCAGGGAGTATGTCGCCCAGATAAAGGAAAAGGCTGAAGCGGAATCTGCCATGAAGGAAAAAGAACTTAAAATGGAAGCCCATCTTAAGGATGCCCAGCTTAAATACCTTCAGGCCCAGATAAATCCCCATTTTTTGTTTAATACCCTTAATGCCGGGGCCCAGCTTGCCATGATGGAGGGGGCCGAAAAGACCAATAAATACATCCAGAACATGGCAGACTTCTTCAGATATAACGTGCGTAAAAATAATGAGGATGTAACTCTTGCTGAAGAGATCGAGCTTATTGACAATTATATGTATATCATAAATGTGAGATTCTCCGGAGAGGTTCATTTTGAAAAGCATATTGATGAGGATCTTCTGGATATCAGGGTGCCCAGTATGATATTGCAGCCCATAGTGGAGAACAGTGTAAACTACGGTGTAAGAAACATTGACTGGGATAAGTACATTACCTTATCACTTTACAGAGAAGGTGATGAGGCATGTCTGTGTGTTGATGATAACGGTATAGGCATCCCACAGGATACGATTGAAAAGATATTAAGCAGAGATTTAAAGCCGTCGGAATCCTCAAGAGATTCAAACGGTGTGGGACTTGCCAACGTTATAACAAGACTTGAGATGTATTATGATAAAGCGGGAATCTTCGAAATGGAAAGTGATGGAGAAAATATGGGAACAAGAGTGACCATAAGGATTCCAATAAATAACTGAGAATGATTTTGCAAAAAGGATACCGGTATGTACAAGATAATGCTTGCTGATGATGAGGGTATAGTAATAGACTCTCTCAAATTCATAATTGAAAAAAACTTTGGGGACGAGTGCATAATTGAATCGGCCAAAACAGGGCGAAAAGTGATAGAGCTGGCTGAAAGCTTCAGACCGGATATTGCCTTTATGGATATCCAGATGCCGGGAATAAACGGAATTGAAGCAATGAGAGAGATCAGAAAGGCCAATTCCAAGATAATCTTTATTGTGATGACGGCATACGATAAGTTTGATTATGCCAAGGAGGCAATAAACTTAGGAGTACTGGAATATCTCAATAAACCCGTTGAGCAGGGCGAGATAATAAGCGTTCTCAAAATGGCAATGCAGAAGGTTGACTCGGAGAAGGAGAGACGCAGCCAGGATCTTCTTATTAAGGAGAAGCTTGAAACCGTATCTCCTATTATAGAGAGTGGTCTTATCTACAGCATGTTGTTTCATGAATATTTTACTGAGGATATAGAGAATTATAAGTCCATTCTTGAGATTACAGAGGACCATGCCTACATGATGTGCGTCATATGCGGAGATACCCAGGAGGGTAACCATATGACAAATGCTGTCGGTTCCTCTGTGAGAATTCAGGAGTATTACCAGAGTATCAGAAGCTATCTTAAGGAATATTTTGAAGGCTGTATTGTGGGAACGATCATGGGTAACAAGATCCCTGTGATGGTACCTTCGGAAAAATCAGCCATAGATTACAATGAAAGAATTGAACTGATTGAAAAATCAAGAGAGCTTGTAAGGGCCCTGCGCAAAAAAACGGATATAAGCTTCAGAATAGGAATCGGAAAGGTAAGGGAATTTGACAAGCTTTCGGAGTCCTATCAGGAGGCAGTAAATTCCCTGGTAAATACTACGGGTTCAACAGCCCATGCAGATGACCTGCCTATTGGATGTGACTATGAGGGAGACTATCCCCTTGATGTGGAAAATCGTATATTCGATAGCGTTGAAAAGGGAGCAGTTGAAGAGGGCGTTGCGGCAGCAGGGGAGTTTTTCGACTGGATGATGGCACAGGGTGATGATGCGGTTATGAGCTTAAGACTTAAAACTCTAGAATTTGTTCTCTGGGCTGATCATATTGTTTATTTAAAGGGTGGCATGACCTATCGTTTTACCGACAGAGCGGATTATTTTTCAACATGCTATAGCACAGAGGATTTAAGCAAGCTAAGGGAATGGTTTTCGGATAGGATAGGCAATGCCTGCAGGAACATGCTCAGTAAGCAGTCTGAAAGGGCAGACTCCCAGATAGAAACAGCACTTTCCTATATAAAGGACAATTACACAGGCAATATCTCACTTGATGATGTTTCAAGAGTAATAAATATAAGCCCCTACTATTTTTCAAAGCTGTTTAAGGAAGAAACAGGAGAAGGCTTTGTTGAATATTTAACGAGGCTCAGGACAGAAAAAGCAAAAGAACTTTTGTCAAAAACGGATATGCCCATGAAGGAAATATGCCAGGAGGTGGGATATCCCGACCCCAATTATTTCAGCAGGATATTTAAGAAAAATTACGGTGTTACACCGACGGAATACAAGGAAGGCTTGAAAAATGGTAAGTAATATTAGGAAGCTGATTGCTCTTATTACAGCAGCTTCATTGATTTTGCCGGTCTGCGGCTGCGGTAAGACGGAACAGGTAAGTGTTGCGGAGGAAAATAAGAAAGAGGACAAAGTGGAAATCGGAATGAGCTTTGACTCTTTTGTAATAGAGAGATGGCAGCGGGACAGGGATGTATTTGTTTCAACTGCCAATGACCTCGGAGCTGAGGTTAACGTGCAGACAGCGAACGGAGAAATCGAAGAACAGATCTCCCAGATAGAATATTTTATTGATAAGGGTGTTGATCTGATAGTTATCGTGGCCGTTGATGCGGAATCCCTAAGCAGTGTGGTGGCAAAAGCGAAAAAAGCCGGAATAAAAGTCATGTGCTATGACCGTGTTGTTAAGAATGCGGATGCGGATCTTTATATTTCATTTGATAATGAGATGGTAGGAGATCTCATGGCAAGAGCTCTGTGTACCAAGATAGGCCGGGGGAGAAAGATCATAACAATCTGCGGTCCGGAAAGTGACTACAATGTTGATATGGTTGCAAGCGGATTTGACAAGATAGCGGGGGATTTTGAAGAGCAGGTAATAGGGACAACGCAGTGTGATGGCTGGAAGGCTGAACTTGCATATGAATATATAAGCGAAAATTCCGATATTGTGAAAAATGCAGATGCAATAATGTGCGGTAATGACTCCCTTGCCGGTGAAGCCATAAGAGCATTGTCTGAAATGAGGCTGGCCGGAAAGATACCTGTTGTAGGGCAGGATGCGGATCTTGAGGCTTGTCAGAGGATAGTTGAGGGAACTCAGCTCATGACAGTTTACAAACCTGTTGAAAAGCTTGCAAAAACAGCAGCTGAATATGCCGTTAAGCTTGCAGCAGGGGAGGATATAGGTGAGACGGATACTTTTAATGACGGGTCCTATGATATTCCGTATGTGAAGCTTGATCCTATTGCAGTCAACAGAAAAAACATAGATGAAACCATTATAGAGACAGGATTTCACCTAAGGGATGAGGTATATTTAAATAATTAAGACTATATATTGTGTATAAGTGGAAAAATATGTGGATATATAGTATTTATCGTAGGGCGGTAGCACAAAATTGTTCTGTGCTGCCGCCTCTTTGTTGAAAAAGTGCTAATATGAACAAATTGTGAACACAAAATGTACAAAAATTTAAAGAAAGTTGCAATTTTTTACTATTTTTTTCGTGATAATATTCTACTCGTAGCAAACATTCAATATTTTCCAAAGGGAGGAATATTAAGAAATGAAGAAAAAATTACTTAGCGCATTACTTTGTGCAACAATGGTAGCTTCTCTCCTTGCTGGTTGTGGTTCAACAGCAGCAACAGAGTCAGCAGCACCTGCAGAAGAAGCTGCAACAGAAGAAGCAGCACCTGCAGAAGAGGAAGCAGCTGAAGAAGAAGCAGCACCTGCAGCAGAAGCTAACGGAACAAAGGTTGGCGTTTCAATGCCTACTAAGGATCTCCAGAGATGGAACCAGGATGGCGAGAACATGCAGAAGGAACTTGAGGCAGCTGGATACGAAGTTGACCTTCAGTTCGCTAACAACGATGTTCAGACACAGGTTTCACAGTGTGAGAACATGATCGCTTCAGGAGCAAACGTACTTGTTATCGCAGCAGTTGAAGGCTCATCAATGGGTGAAGCTCTTGCAATGGCTAAAGAGAACAACATTCCTGTAATCGCTTATGACCGTCTTCTTATGGAGTCAGATGCAGTTTCTTACTATGCAACATTTGATAACTACATGGTTGGTACAAAGCAGGGCGAGTACATCGTAGATGCACTTGATCTTGACAATGTTGATGGACCTTTCAACCTTGAGATCACAGCTGGTGACCCCGGTGATAACAACGCCGGTTACTTCTACAATGGTGCTATGGATGTTCTTAATCCTTACATCGAGGCTGGTAAGCTTGTAGTTGTTTCAGGTCAGACAGATTTCGATTCAGTTGCAACTCCTACATGGGCAACAGAGACAGCACAGTCAAGAGCTGAGAACATTCTTTCATCTTACTATGCAGATGGCACAAACGTTGATGTATGGCTTTGCTCTAACGACTCAACAGCACTCGGTGTTGAGAACGCTTTAGCAGCTAACTACAACGGCAACTATCCTATCATCACAGGTCAGGACTGCGATATTGAGAACACAAAGAACATGATCGCTGGTAAGCAGTCAATGTCAATCTTCAAGGATACACGTACTCTTGCATCACAGGTTGTTAAGATGGTTGGTCAGATCCTTAACGGTGAGACAGTTGATGTTAACGATACAGAGACATACGACAATGGAACAGGCGTTATCCCTTCATTCCTTTGCGAGCCTGTATTCGCTGATGCTAACAACTACAAGGAAATCCTTATCGATTCCGGTTATTACACAGAGGATCAGCTTAAATAAGACAGCTTTATAGTTACTAAATCTTGAGCGGGCGGGCGTAAGCTCACCCGCTCAAATATTAAGACGGGAGGGATTCTTTTGGCTAAAATATTACTTGAAATGAAAAATATAACCAAAACTTTCCCCGGTGTAAAAGCTCTGGATAATGTGAACCTGCAGGTTGAAGAAGGAGAAATTCACGCACTGGTAGGAGAGAATGGTGCCGGAAAGTCAACACTTATGAATGTTCTTTCCGGAGTATATCCTTATGGAACATATGATGGCGATATCATTTATGACGGTGAAACATGCCAGTTCCAGACAATCAAAGATTCCGAGAAAAAGGGAATCGTTATAATCCACCAGGAATTAGCACTTGTTCCCCAGATGTCGATCGGTGAGAACATGTTCCTCGGCAATGAGAGAGGAAAAAAGAATGCTATCAACTGGAATGAAACATATCATGAGGCTGATAAGTATTTAAAGATGGTTGGACTTCAGGAGTCCTCACATGTACTTATTAAGGATATCGGTACCGGCAAACAGCAGCTGGTTGAAATTGCCAAGGCTTTATCAAAACAGGCAAAGCTTCTTATCCTTGATGAGCCTACTTCTTCACTTAATGAAACAGATTCAAGAGCTCTTCTTGATCTTATGCTTGAGTTTAAGAAGCAGGGCATGACAATGATCATTATATCTCATAAGCTTAATGAGGTAGTTTATGTAGCTGATAAGATCACAGTTGTTCGTGATGGTTCTACGATCGAAACGATGAACAAGAATTCAGAGACGATTGATGAGGACAGGATCATCAGAGGCATGGTTGGTCGTGAGATTACAGATAGATTCCCTAAGAGACATGACGTCAAGATAGGGGACGTAAGCATGGAAGTTAAGAACTGGACGGTACACCATCCGGTTTATACGGATCGTAAGGTTGTCAATAACGTTAACTTCAAGGTTCATAAGGGTGAGGTTGTTGGTATCTATGGACTTATGGGTGCAGGACGTACAGAGCTTGCCATGAGTATTTTCGGTCAGTCCTATGGAACTAATATAACAGGTACGCTTGAACTTAACGGTAAGGAGACAACTCTTAAGACACCCAGGGAAGCAATCAATGCCAAGCTTGCATATGTTACTGAGGACAGAAAGGGAAATGGACTTGTTCTTACAAATCCCATTCGTGTTAACACATCCCTTGCAAACATGTCAGCAGTAAGTAATAACGGAATCATCGATACCGATAAGGAATATGCGGTAGCCGTTGAATATAAGGATAAGCTTAAGACAAAAACACCTTCAGTTGAGCAGAGGGTAGGTAATCTTTCAGGTGGTAACCAGCAGAAGGTTCTGCTTGCAAAGTGGATGTTTGCAGATCCTGATATTCTTATTCTTGATGAGCCTACAAGAGGTATTGATGTCGGCGCTAAATATGAGATCTACTGTATTATCAATGATCTTGTTGCAGCAGGAAAATCAGTTGTCATGATTTCATCCGAACTTCCTGAGGTTCTGGGCATGAGTGACAGGATCTATATCATGAATGAAGGTAACTTTGTTGGTGAACTTTCCGGCGAAGAGGCTACTCAGGAGCTTATTATGAGTACGATTGTAAAATCGGGAAAGGATGAGTGATTATGGAAAACACTAAAATTTCAGAAGTATTTAAAAAGTATTTTATGGTCCTCGTTCTTATCCTCGTATTTGCCATTTTCTATGGCATTACCGGCGGAAAGATCATGCTGGCCCAGAATATCAATAACCTGATTTCACAGAATGCATATGTATTCGTTCTTGCAACAGGTATGCTGCTCTGTATCTTAACCGGTGGTAATATCGACCTTGCTGTCGGCTCGGTTGTGTGTTTTACCGGTGGTGTCGGAGCCGTAATGATGGATAAGGACATCAATGTATGGCTGGCAGTTCTTGCTATGCTGATCGTGGGTATCTTAGTTGGTGTATGGCAGGGATTCTGGATCGCATACGTTAAGGTTCCTCCCTTCATTGCAACACTGGCAGGTATGTATGCCTTCAGAGGACTTGCAAACAGAGTCATGAACGGTCTTACCTTCGGTATCAGAAATGAGACCTTCTTAAATGTATTCGGTGGTGGAGCTGACTGCTACGTACCTGATTTCTTCGGAGGATCCGAAGGCTTCAATATGTTCTGTATGGTTGTAGGTGTTGTGATCGCAGTAGCCTATGCCGTAATAGTATACACCACAAGAATCAAGAACAAGAAAAACGGTTACGAAGTTGACCCTGTTGCTTCGCAGACCATTAAGACAGTTATTATTTGTGCAGTTATAGTATGGCTTTTCTATAAGCTTGCTAATTATAAGGGTATTCCCGCAGCACTTATCTGGATTGCAATCGTACTTCTTTCATATACCTACATTACATCAAAGACAACAATCGGACGTTATCTTTATGCGGTAGGCGGTAATGAGAAGGCTACCAAGCTTTCAGGTATTGATCCCAGAAAAGCTTACTTCTTTGCTTACATCAACATGGGATTCCTTGCAGGACTTGCAGGTATCTTAACAGCAGCAAGAGCTGCCCAGGGTAACCCCACACTGGGTAATGCATACGAAATGGATGCCATTGCTGCCTGCTTCATCGGCGGTGCTTCAGCATACGGTGGAGAAGGTAACGTATTCGGTGTTGTTATCGGTGCCGTTCTGATGGGTGTTATCAACCAGGGCATGAGTATTGCAGGTTGGGATGCTAACTACCAGAAGGTTGTAAAAGGTCTTGTACTGTTGTTCGCAATTATCTTTGACGTAATGTCAAACAAGAAGAAGAGCTAAGGGAGGAGGATGAACATGAATAAGTACGTAGATGTATTAAAGAAAAATGCAATGCTGATTGTCCTTGTCCTGGTCTTCATATTCTTTACGATCCTGACAAAGGGACAGATGTTCCAGCCACTTCAGTTTAATGCACTTATTACACAGAATGCATATGTTTACATTCTTGCAACAGGTATGCTGATGTGTATGCTGACAGGTGGTAATATCGATCTTTCTTGTGGATCCTTTGTTTGTTTCTTAGGTGCCATAGGCGGTGTTCTTATGGTATCAAACGAAATGAGTCCTGCAGTGTCAATACTTATTATGCTTCTTATCGGTATAGTGTATGGCTGCGTTCTCGGATTCCTTATTGCATATGTAGATGTTCCCCCGTGGATCGCAACCCTTGCAGGTTACCTTGCTTTCAGAGGTCTCGGAACGAAGGTTTTAAGTGACCATTCATCAACAGGTAGCCTTGCTCCCTTCCCTGATGGATTTTTAAAGATCTTCTCAGGTAAGATTATGGGAAGTACAATGGGAACACTCAATATGTTCTGCTTTATTGTTGGAATCATTGCAAGTGTGCTTGTTGTTTATATCAATATTTCAACACGTGCCAAGAAGCTTAAAAAGGGATACGAGGCTGATTCAGTTACTGCTGTAGCTGTTAAGTCAATCCTTTCGGTTGCCGCAATCATGCTTTTTGCATACAAGCTGGGTATGGCAGGCGGTATCCCCGTAACACTTATCTGGGTTGCAATAGTTGCTCTTGTTTATGATTTTATAACAAGAAGAACTGTATTCGGCAGATACTTCTATACAATCGGTGGTAATGCTGAAGCAACAAGACTTTCAGGTGTTGATACCAAGAAGATAATGTTCTTTGCTTACCTGAACATGGCATTTTTGACAGTTATTTCTTCTTATATAGTTGTATCAAGATTCCAGGCAGCTAATGCTTACACAGGAAACTACTATGAAATGGATGCGATCGCAGCCTGCGTAGTCGGTGGTGTATCGGCTTACGGCGGATCAGGTAACGTATTCGGAATGATCATCGGTGCAACACTTATCGGTGTTATCAACCTGGGCATGAGCCTTGCCGGATGGGATGCAGACTGGCAGAAGGTTATAAAGGGTATGGTACTTCTGTTCGCAGTAGTATTTGATATCTTAAGTAAAAAGAACGAGTCAGTTCGTTAATTAAAAAGGGATTAAGTGAGTTTTCACTCATCCAGAGCTTAGAAGAACCCGTATTCACAGCGGGTTCTTCTTTTATATTATTTCTGATTTTTATGTGTAAATATGTTAAAATCTATTCTTAGGGAATTCACAGGTGAACATATGAATCAGGAAAGAGATATTAAATATCCCCTCAGAAACAAACTTTATTTATTGGTTATAATCGCAATTGTTCCGTTTTTACTGGTAACAGTTTATTTATTGATATCATTTTTAAATTACAGCAATGCTTATGATGATATAGTAAGCAACATGACGATAGCCAACAACTATAACTTAAACTTCAAGGAGGATATGGACGAGAGTCTGTACAAGCTGGCGGTTGGATCAGTGACCTTTGAAACCATTGATGAGGATAAGACATTAAAGAATCCTTATGTACTGATTGAGGAGCTGAGAAATGATTTTTCAGGACTTATGAAGATTACGACTGATTCGGAGTCAAGAAGCTGGCTTATGTCCCTGTCAAGGAATATAGATACTCTTGAGGATAGAGTCGATGATATTAAAAGGAGTATTGATGCCGGCAGTGCTTATTCGGATAATATGGAAATGCTTGACAACAATATCTATATTCTTACCGACCTTATCCAGGATGATATCCAGTATTATATATACTATCAGACTAAAAATATTGAAGACTTAAAAACAGCTCTCAACGACCGTGTCAGATCTTTCATGGCCATTATAGTTGTGATAACAATAATACTGGTCATATTTGAAGTGATCATATCAGGATATACCCTTAATAATATCACCAGGCCGGTAGATGAACTGTGTACCGTTACTGAAAAAATCGCAAAAGGTAATTTCGAAAGCCGGGCCAGTGTCTATACAAATGACGAGCTTGCCATACTTGCTGAAAGTACCAATGACATGGCGCGAAATCTGCAGGTCATGGTGTCCCAGATAAAGGAGGACGAGCGAAAAATGAGGCATGCGGAGCTCCGCCTTCTGCAGGAGCAGATAAATCCTCATTTTCTGTATAATACCCTTGATACAATTGTGTGGCTTATAGAGTCAGGAGATCCGGATCTTGCCGTTAACATGGTAATGTCGCTTTCGGAATTTTTCAGGTTGGTATTGAGTAAGGGAAGAGAATATATAACTATCCGTGAAGAGGAGCAGCATATCAGAAGTTATCTGCAGATCCAGCAGGTGAGATATCACGATATACTTGAATATGATATAAGCATTGACCCTGCCATATATGATTACAAGATATTAAAGCTTACACTTCAGCCGCTCATTGAAAACTCTCTTTACCATGGAATCAAGTATAAACGTGCTATGGGTGTCATAAATATAACAGGAGAGAAAAGGGAAAATGAGATAGTATTAAAGGTTGCGGACACTGGAGTCGGGATGGATTCCAAAACTCTTGAATCACTTAGAGAAAAAATCAATCGTCCCTGTAACGAAACAGATGCCGGCTTTGGTCTTGCCAATGTCAATGAACGCATTCGAATGAATTTCGGTGCGGAATATGGAATGACAATAGATTCCGAGGAAGGTGTGGGAACGACTGTAACTGTTGTTATTCCGGCAGTGACGGAGATTGTTTCTTAAATATATAAGGTTATGAGTATTAATATGAAGAAAAAAATAAAATGCATAATTCTTTTGATGATCCTGACAGGAGTTTTGGCAGGATGCTCCATCAATACCTTCAATATCAGTGCCGGTAATGAAAATGAAGAGGACGAGATTGATGATGAAAATCTCATTGTTGTGGGAATATCACAGCTTGGCTCTGAGTCAGTATGGAGATCTGCACATACAGTGTCGGTCCAGAATGCCTTTACCAAAGAAAAAGGCTATTTTATGATTTTCAACAATGCAAGACAAAAGCAGGAAAATCAGATAAAGGCAATCAGAAGCTTTATATCACAGAGGGTGGATTATATTATATTCGCTCCGGTCATAGAGGATGGGTGGGATACGGTTCTGAAAGAGGCAAAGGATGCCGGAATTCCGGTAATACTTATGGACCGAACCATATCGGTTGCAGATGATTCGCTGTATACGACCAGAGTGGGAATTGATGCCAGACAGGAAGGCGAGAAGGCCGGTAAATGGCTGGAAGATGAATTGATAAAAGAGCACAGACAGTATGATGATATAAATATAGTGGTCATACAGGGAACAAACGGATCATCATCACAAAGAGGAAGGACTATTGGCTTTGACTCGATATGTGATACTCACGAAAACTGGCATATATTAACTCAGGTAGACGGTGATTTTACCACGCTTAAGGGTAAGGAGGCAATGCAGCAGATCCTTAGGCTGTATGAGAATGATTTTGATGTTTTGGTGTGCCAGAATGATGATATGGCATTGGGTGCACTGGAGGCACTTAATGAGGCCGGTATAAAAACCGGAATCGGAGAGGATATAATGCTGATATCCTTTGATGCGACTCATGAAGCGCTGGAGCTTGTTCAGGATGGCGTTATAAATGTTGACGTTGAATGTAATCCGGAGCAGGGAGAGTATATTTCCGAGGTTATTCAGAAACTTGAAAGAGGAGAAGAAGTGGAAAAGGTATATCTGGTGGATGAAAAGGTGTTCACAAAAGACAATGTTGATGAATATATAGATAACAGAACCTATTGATTTAAACGGAGTAAAAAATGTTAAAAGTATTCCTTGTAGAAGATGAAAGTATTATGAGAGAGGGCCTTAGGGATAATATTCCCTGGCAGCAGTACGGCTATGAATTTGTGGGAGAAGCAAGTGATGGTGAAATGGCACTTCCACTTATCAGAAAGGCTCAGCCGGACGTTCTGATAACCGATATCAAAATGCCATTTATGGACGGCCTGGCCTTATCAGAGCTTGTTATAAAAGAACTTCCCAGTACTAAGATTGTAATAATAAGCGGTCACGATGAATTTGAACTGGCCAGAAAAGCAATCCAGATAGGGGTGGAACAGTATCTGCTGAAGCCCATAACAAGATCTGCGCTGCAAAAGGTTTTGCTTGATATAAGAGAAAAAATAGAAAGCGAACAGGATAAAAAGAATTACCTTGAAGAGTTCCTTCTGGAAAGTCATGAATATGAGCAGTTTGCAAGAAGAAACTTTTTTGAAAAGGTGTTTTCAGGAACCATGCCGGTTCAGGATATTTATTCCGAAGCGCAAAAGCTGGACATAGAAATCGATGCATCCAGCTATAACCTTATTCTCTTTAATATCCAGGATGCTGATGAGGCACGTCAGGGTGAAGGCTCCGGCGAATATATTCTTGAAAATATTCAGAGAGCCTTTATGAGATATACGGAATTTATAATGTTCAGATGGAATGTCAATTCCTATGGAATTTTGATCATGGGAGATGAGGAACATATTGACGAACTGACAAATAAAGGTATCGGAGTGATAAAGAGAGCTGTTGAGAATCTCGGTGAGAATATAGACTGGTCTGTTGCAGCCTCAGATCCGGTAAACAGGCTGAGCTTTTTATCCGAATGCTACAAGGAGGTAAACAGGATATTCTCCTACAGATTTCTGATTCCCGGAACGCATATTCTTAATAAGGATATGGTAAAGGGACTCTCAGGAAATGAAAGTAATGAAAGCTATGACAAGCTGGATGTAAATCAGGTGGATCCTGAAATATTAAAAGGCTTTTTAAATAAAGGCACACTTGATGAGGTGGCTGATTTTGCCGAAGGGTATATAGAGAGCCTTACGGAGCCCTTAAAGTCGAAGCTGTTCAGGGATTATATGGTACTTAATATCAGATTTGCGGTATTGTCCTATGTTCAGTCGATCGGAGGGGATCAGGAGGAATTCCTGGCGGGAATTGAACTTCACAGGGAAAATGAAATGGCCCAGAACCTTTCCGAACTTAAGGAATATATGACGACACTGCTTAATGCCGCGATCAGGCTAAGAGATGAGAAGGACAGCAGCCAGAGTAAGCATATCCTGAAAAAAGCCATTCAGTATATAGAGGAAAATTACACGGATGATGAATTGTCGCTTAATGAAGTTGCTTCTATTATAAATGTGAGTCCGAATTATTTCAGCGCGGTATTTTCCACGGAAATGGATAAGACCTTTGTTGAATATGTTACAGATAAGCGTATGGAAAAAGCCAAAAAGCTGCTTAGGACAACAGAGAAGCTTTCTGGTGACATTGCAAACGAGGTGGGATATAAGGATCCGCACTATTTCAGCTTTGTATTTAAGAAGACCCAGGGAATAACTCCAAGGGAATACAGAAACGGAAAAGAGTAATGAGAATGCCGGAGGAATCCGGCATTTTTATATGGAAGAATCGCTGCTGCGCTTTATGAGCTTCCAGGAGAGATTCGATAGAGAATATTCCTTACCGTTTATCAGGTTGAGCATGTACTCGCAGACCTGCTTCTCAAATTCACCCTTATTATGTGAAAGAGAGGTTATGTGAGAAGATGCAAAATCACTTAGGTAGCTGTTGTCAAAGGAAACGACACTTATATCCTCCGGAACCTTAAGACCTGATTTTTCAAGCTCTTTAATGAGCCAGTAGGCAACTTCGTCATTATGACATACAACGGCTGTTGACCCGGAAAGGGAATGTATGAAGGTTTCCAAAAATGTAAGATCGTGGAATGAGTGAAGGGCATTGATATCTTCGTCGAAATACCAGTAAGCGGTGTTGTTTTTAATGGGAATGCCTGAGTCACTGATAGCCATGAGCAGACCTGAATATCTGTTAAGCCCTGTTATATCATCCCTGTTCATTAACAGAGAAATATTTAAGTGACCATTATTAATAAGATGCTTTGCGGCAATATAACCACCGAATACATCGTCAGCGCGGACACATGGAAAAGAGGACATATTCGGGTGGAGGCCCCATAGAAAAAGAACCTTACAGCCGGAGTCTCTCAGAGTTTCATATAATTCCGCATTAGGACCGGGAAGAGATGACCTGATCGGCTGAACAATGATACCCGAATATTTCTTTTGTGCTACCTCCATAAGAAGGGAACGTTCTATTGAATAATCTCCATCATGGAGCAGTACATCCATTACATATCCGCTTTTTTCAAACTGGATGCGAAGGCTTTTGATGATACTTGGGAAAATATATTCATTATCTGCAGCTAACAATAAGGCAATCCGTTTATCCCTGCCGCTGTTGGCAGGATAGTTAATGTAAATACCGCTCCCCTGTTTTTTTAAGATCAGGTTTTCCTTTTCAAGTATTGCCAATGCTTCCCTTACGGTTTGTCTGCTTACACCGTATTTTTCACATAGCGACTTTTCAGTCGGCAGTTTATCTTCTCCGTTTGCCAGGGATATCCTGACCTGCTCCTTCAGTATGTTTGAAAGTCGTAAATATTTAGGTGTCATTTCCCTCAAAGCTCCCAATAACCATGTAAAAATTAAGTATTGTTGGAAAAATTTGATTTTTCAACTTTAAAAGTTGTTAAAACAAAAAACCCTAAAAGTTAAAAAATCAACTTTTCCATATAAAAAATCAAACAAAATAAAAAGTGTTTGACAAAAATGCAATAAAACAATTTCAAATATTATGTTAACAAAATCGAATAAAAATCAAATTTTTAAGATTAAAATCATAAAAAAACAAAAAAAAATCAAGGAAAATTAAAATTTGTCTGTTTTTAGATGATAATATACAAAAATTTGTATTGTCAATAGGAACAAAAGCATAAAAAACGAATTTTTTTCAATTGCAGGTGAATTCCGGATGGAATAAAGTAAGATTGCAAGGAGAAATAAGCTCCTTAACAAACAACATTTTTCATTAAGAAAAGGGAGGAAAAAATCTAATGAAGAAAAAAGTTCTTAGCACATTACTTGCAACAGCAATGGTAGCTACTCTTCTCGCTGGTTGTGGATCAACAGCAGCAACAACAGAGTCAGCAGCTCCTGCAGCAGAGGCAGCAACAGAAGAGGCAGCTCCTGCAGAAGAAGAAGCAGCAGAAGAAGAAGCAGCTCCTGCAGAGGAAGCAGCATCAGGCGATGTTATCACAGTTGGTTTCGCACAGGTTGGTCATGAGTCTGACTGGAGAACAGCTTCAACAAATTCATGTCAGTCAGTTTTCTCAGCAGAGAACGGATATGATCTTCAGTTCGTAGATTGTGATAACGACTCAGCAGTACAGCTTGAGGCAGTTAGAAACTTCATCGAGCAGGATGTTGATTACATCATCATCGACCCTATCGTTTCAACAGGTTGGGACACAGTTCTTACAGAGTGTGAAGATGCAGGTATCCCTGTTATCGTTATTGACCGTACAATCGACGATTCAGACAAGTATGTTTCATGGGTTGGTTCTAACTTCTTAACAGAAGGTCAGGCAGCTGGTGAGTGGCTTAAGGCTTATGCAGATGCTAAGGGTATCACAGAGATCAACGCTCTTGTAATCGAAGGTTCAACAGGTGCTTCTGCAGCAATCGGACGTACAGATGGTTTCAAGGAAATCGCTGACAGAGAAGGTTGGACAATTCTTGATTCACAGTCAGGTGACTTCACACAGGACGGTGGCCAGGAAGTTATGGAGTCATACTGCAAGTCTTATGAAGGACAGTTCAACGTAGTTGTTTGCCAGAACGATAACGAGGCATTTGGTGCTATGGATGCTATGAAGGCAGCTGGTGTTTCTTACGGCGTAAACGGCGATGTAATCCTTATCTCTTTCGATGCTTGTACAGCAGGTCTTGAGTATGTAATGGCTGGCGATATCACAGCAGACTTCGAGTGTAACCCTCTTGCAGCTCCTTTCGTAGAGGAAGTTATCCAGACACTTGCAGCTGGTGGATCACCTGAGAAGGAAGTTTACATGGTTGAGCATTGGTATGTAAACGAGGATATCCTTTCAGATATCACAGTTAACGGCGAGAAGCAGGATCTTACAGTTGTTGATCAGGCAATCATCGACGCTCAGTACTAAGATTTACTGAATATCAAAAATAAAAACATACGGGGAGGCTGAAATGCCTCCCCTTTTTAAAAGGAAAGGATGAAATAATGGACAATAATGTAGTATTGACCATGCGTGGAATCTCCATGACTTTCCCAGGAGTTAAAGCTTTGGATAATGTTGATTTTACCTTAAGGGCAGGTGAGATCCATGCTCTTATGGGAGAGAACGGTGCAGGAAAATCAACACTTATCAAGTGCCTGACCGGTATAAACGCTTTTGAAAGCGGAGAGATTCACGTAGACGGAATAGATGGTCCGGTTGTGAACCATTCAACAATGGAAGCTCAGCAGAAGGGAATTTCAACAGTTTACCAGGAGGTAAACTTATGTCCCAACTTAAGCGTTGCAGAGAATTTATTCATAGGTCGTGAACCTAAAACAAAGCTTGGACTTATTGACTGGAAAAAGATGAACTCCATGGCAGATGAACTGATGAAAAATCTGGACATCAAAGTGGATGTTACACAGACTCTTGATGAATATTCACTGGCACTTCAGCAGATGATAGCCATTGCACGTGCTGTAGATATGAAATCAAAAGTACTTATCCTGGATGAGCCCACATCATCCCTTGACGATAACGAAGTTGAAAAGTTATTCGGTATGATGAGACGCCTTAAAAATGAAGGTGTAGGCATCATATTCGTAACACATTTCCTTGAGCAGGTTTATGCTGTCTGCGATAGGATCACTGTTTTGAGAAACGGACAGCTTGTCGGCGAATATCCTATAGAAGATCTTCCCAGAGTTAAGCTTGTTGCGGCTATGATGGGTAAGGAGTTTGATGACCTTGCAGCCATTAAGTCAGATGCAACTAAGGATTTCTCAAATGCAGAGATGATGATTGATGCTAAGGGATTGTCCCATAAGGGAACAATCAAACCCTTTGATCTTGACATCCATAAGGGTGAGGTTGTTGGACTTACAGGACTTCTCGGTTCCGGACGCTCGGAACTTGCAAGAGTTATCTATGGAGCTGATAAGAATCAGACCGGTACACTTAAGGTGGATGGCAAGGAGGTTAATATAAAGACCCCTCTTGATGCTATGAACTTAGGTATGGGTCTTCTGCCTGATGACAGAAAGGCCGAGGGTATCGTAGGCGACCTTACAGTAAGAGAAAATATCATCCTGGCACTTCAGTCAAAACGCGGAATGTTTAAGCTTCTGCCCATGAAGGAACAGATAGAGATCGCAGACAGATATATAGATCTTCTGCAGATCAAGACATCCAGTAAAGAAACACTTGTTAAGCAGCTTTCAGGTGGTAATCAGCAGAAGGTTATCTTAGCAAGATGGCTTGCAACAGACCCCGATTTCCTTATTCTGGATGAGCCCACAAGAGGTATTGATATCGGAACCAAGACGGAAATCCAGAAGCTGGTTGTACAGCTTGCCAATGAAGGAAAGAGTCTTATATTTATCTCCTCAGAGATCGAAGAAATGCTGAGAACCTGTAACAAGATGGCTGTTCTCCGTGATGGTCAGAAGGTTGGAGAGGTTACCGGAGCAGAACTTACTCAGGAGGGTGTAATGAAAGCGATTGCAGGAGGTGATCAGGATGAATAGCATAAAGAAGATCACAAGCAAGAAGCTGTTCCTGCCTATTTTCTGCATGATCCTGGTAATGGCAACTAACATTATCTATGATGTGGCTAATGGCAATGCAGCTCTTAACTTCTTTTCAATTTCAGTTAAGAACGGTGTCCTTTACGGACGTTTAATTGATATTTTAAACAGAGGCAGTGAGATTGCAATTTTGGCAATTGGTATGACTCTTGTTGTATCTGCTTCAGCCGGAACAGATATTTCAGTTGGATCTGTAATGTCACTTGCAGCTTCCTTCTGCTGTATGCTCCTTGCAGGATATGGTGTATCATCAACAAATGATCTTGCGGTTCCTCTTATTGTCGGTGTGCTTGCAGGTGTTTTACTTGCCTGCGTTTGCGGTGCCTTTAATGGATTTATGGTCTCGTACCTAAACGTCCAGCCAATGGTGGCAACACTGATACTGTATTCGGCTGCAAGAGCTATAGGACTTCTGTTCTGTAACAACCTTATTGTTTATGTAAGAAACGATTCCTTTAAGTTCTTCGGAGGATACTGTGGAATCTTACCTACACCTATTGTAATAGCAGCTATATGTATCCTGATTGTATCAATAGTACTTAAGAAGACGTCCTTAGGACTTCAGGTTCAGTCAGTCGGTATCAATAAGGATGCTTCAAGAATTGCAGGTATCAACTCACGCAGAATTATATTTGCCTGCTACGTAATATGCGGTCTTATGGCAGGTATTGCAGGTATCGTTGCTTCATCAAGAATTTCATCTGCAGATTCAAATAATATCGGCCTTAACTATGAGCTTGATGCCATTCTTGCAGTAGCCCTTGGCGGAAATTCACTTGGTGGCGGTAAGTTTTCACTTGCAGGTTCAATAATCGGTGCATATACGATCCAGGCTATAACAACAACACTTTATGCACTTGGTGTTTCGTCTGATGTTGCTCCTGTATTTAAGGCAATTATCGTTATTCTGATTGTTGCTCTTCAGGCAACACCTCTTAAGGACTACTTAAAGCGTCAGTCCTTAAAGAGAGCAGCAGGAAAGGAGGCAGCATAATGAATAAGAAGAAGATTAATTCAAACACTGTCCTTCTGTTGATAACAATTGCCCTTTTTGTGGTAATGTATGCGATTGGATGTGTTATATACGGAAGCAAGGGCTTCTCACACTTACAGACATTCTTAAATATTCTTATTAACAATGCAGGTCTTTTATGTATAGCCTGTGGTATGACCTGCGTAATGCTCACGGGCGGTATCGATATTTCGGTTGGTGCTGTTGTTGCCATGGATTGTATGTTCCTGGCAGTTGGCATTGAGGAATGGGAGATGAATCCCGCTCTTTTATGTATCCTGATACTTATCATGGGCGTTGCTCTCGGACTTGTTATGGGCTTCTGTGTAGGTGTTCTTGAGATCCAGCCCTTTATAACAACGATGGCCGGAATGTTCTTCTGCAGAGGTATGACAGCTGTTATCAGTACGGATCAGGTTTCAATAACCAAGAATGCAGGATTTGTGGCACTTTGTAATGCCAAGATCCAGATACCCTTCGGATCATATACAAACAGCAAGGGTGTCCTTCAGATACCTTTTGTAAGGGTTCCTGTTGTTGTTGCCTTAGTAGTGCTTATCGTTGTATTCCTGATGCTGAAGTATACTAAGTTCGGACGGGGATTATATGCTGTAGGCGGAAATGAAACCTCAGCAGCCATGATGGGTCTTAATGTTAAGGCCACAAAGGTTAAGGCTTATATCCTTTCAAGCGTGCTTTGCTCCATCGGCGGTATCTGCTTCTGTATGAATACAATGTCAGGTTCTGTTCGTCAGGCTTTAGGTCTTGAAATGGATGCAATTTCATCGGCCGTAATCGGTGGTACACTTTTAACAGGTGGTGTTGGTAATGTTATAGGTTCATTCTTCGGTGTGCTTATCAATGGTACAATTTCAACACTTGTTAAGACTAACGGTAAGCTCTTAAGCTCCTGGTCAAACATTGCAGTCGCTGCACTTCTGTGCTTCTTCATCGTATTGCAGGCAATATTTGCCAAGATTAAGGAGTCAGGTAAAAATTAAATTAAACCTTAGATAAAATATTGAATGTTGCTACAGCAGCTCCTGTTTCATCAGATGGAATGGGAGCTGTTTTTTTATGCTATAATATCCACATGGAAAAATTCGACATTCAGGAAGAGCTGAAAAAACTTCCGGCAAGTCCGGGAGTCTATATAATGCACGATTCAGAGGATAATATAATCTACGTGGGGAAGGCCATTATCCTTAAAAATCGTGTGCGCTCATATTTTCGTGACCCTGATAAAAAAACTGAAAAGATCAGGCAGATGGTAGCGCATATTGCCTGGTTTGAGTATGTTATAACAGACTCTGAGCTCGAGGCACTGGTTCTTGAAAACAATCTGATAAAGGAGCATCGCCCCAAGTACAACACCCTATTAAAGGATGATAAGACCTATCCGTATATAAAGGTCACAACATATGAGGATTTTCCGAGAATCTTTATGACAAGAAAGGTTTTAAAGGACTCCGCAAAATATTTTGGCCCATACACGTCTGCCGGTTCTGTAAAGGATACGATAGAACTTCTGCAGAAGCTTTATAAGATACGCACCTGCCAGAGAATGATCCGTGAGGAAAATCCTTCGGAAGGTTCAATGAATTTGAAAACCTGTCTTTATTATCACATGGGACAGTGCAAGGCACCATGCGTCGGATATGTTAAAAGAGAAGAATATTTAAATGATATGCATGGGGCTCTTGATTTTTTAGGTGGAAACTATAATCCGTTAATAAGAGAACTTACGGAAAAAATGCAGGCTTTATCAGATGATATGGAATATGAAAAAGCCGCAGAAGTAAGGGATTTGATAAGTTCCGTAAGGTCAGTTGCGCAAAAGCAGAAGATTACGGATTCAGCCGGGGAGGATAAGGATATTATCGCTCTTGCAAGAAACAAGTCTGAGACTATTGTTCAGATTTTCTTTGTAAGAGAAGGCAAGATCATCGGCAGGGAACATCATTATATGAAAAATGCCGAGGATGAAACCGATTCCCGGATAATTGAAGATTTTATAACCCAGTTTTATGCCGGAACTCCCTTTATTCCCAAGGAAATGCTGATCCCCGTTGATATAGATAACAGGGAGCTTATAGAAGAGTGGCTGTCGAAAAAACGGGGATTGAAGCTTAAGATAACAACGCCTGTAAAGGGCAAAAAGGAAAAACTTATCGAGCTTGCAGAAGAAAATGCCAGGATTGTGCTTGATCAGGATATTGATAAGGTAAAGAGGGAGGAAGCGAGAACTGTGGGGGCTCTTCATGAAATAGAGGAGCTTACGGGGATACCTTCAATCCAGAGAATGGAGGCTTATGATATTTCAAATATAAGCGGTTACAACTCCGTGGGATCAATGGTGGTATTTGAAAATGGAAAACCAAAGAAGAATGATTACAGAAAGTTCAGGATTAAAACCGTGGACGGTCCAAATGACTATGCTTCCCTTCAGGAGGTTCTGCGGCGTAGATTTACCCATGGACTTGAGGAACTTAAGGAAAATAAAACGGAGGAATATGGAAAATTCACGCGTTTTCCCGATGTGATCATGATGGACGGAGGGAAGGGACAGGTAAATGCTGCACAGGAGATAATTGATGAACTGGGGCTTAATATTCCCATATGCGGCATGGTAAAGGATGATAATCACAGGACACGGGGACTGTATTATCAGGGAGAGGAAATTCCAATATCCCATGCTTCAGAGGGCTTTAAACTGATAACAAGGCTTCAGGACGAGGCTCATCGTTTTGCAATAACCTTTCATAAGAATCTAAGATCCTCTGCCCAGACAAAATCAATCCTCGATGATATTACAGGTGTTGGACCTGCAAGGCGTAAGGCTCTTATGAAGCATTTTGAATCAATAGAAGATGTGAGAAGGGCAACAGAGGAGGAACTTCTTAAGATACCGTCCTTCAATGCATCCTCAGCTAAGGCAGTGTATGACTTTTTTCATAAGGAAGAATAATGGATGAAAATGGTAAGTGCAATATGATATACTAAATGAGTGATTTTTCACCATATAAAAACGGAGGTTACGATATGTCAACAGTTGCAGTCAGCGATTTAATTGAAAAAATGAAACTTGAAAACATCACACCGGATATTGATGTGGATAAGATCAAGATAACCCAGCCTGAAATTAACAGGCCGGCTCTTCAGATTGCCGGATATATGGAGCATTTTGCCACAGACAGAATGCAGGTTATAGGATTTGTGGAGTATTCCTATATGATGCAGCTTCCGGAGGACGTGCGAAAGGATCGCTATGATCAGCTTCTGTGTGAGGATACCCCCTGCTATATATTCTGCCGTGATCTTCATCCGGATGAAATGTTTCTTAATATGGCAATTGAGAGAAACATTGCAATCCTTGTATCAAGCAAAAGTACATCAAACCTCATGGCAGAGGTTATCAGATGGCTGAATGTCAAGCTGGCACCCTGCATTTCAGTACATGGCGTACTGGTTGATGTTTACGGTGAAGGTGTTCTGATAACCGGCGAGAGCGGTATCGGTAAGTCAGAGGCGGCCCTGGAGCTTGTAAAGCGTGGACACAGACTTGTTTCTGATGATGTTGTTGAGATAAGAAAAGTCAGCGACGATACACTGATAGGACGGGCTCCCGACATTACACGTCATCTGATCGAGCTTAGAGGTATTGGAATCGTAGATGTAAGAATGCTTTTCGGTGTATCTTCAGTCAGAGAGACTCAGTCAATAGATCTTGTAATAAAGCTTGAGGACTGGGATAAGGACAGGGATTACGACAGAATCGGTCTTGAAGAGGAATATACTGAATATCTCGGGAATAAGGTAGTATGTCACAATCTTCCTGTTCGTCCCGGACGTAACCTTGCCATAATCGTTGAGTCGGCCGCTGTTAATTACCGTCAGAAGAAGATGGGATATAATGCAGCCCAGGAACTTTATACAAGAGTGCAAAATTCATTAAAAAAACGTGAGGAAGAGGAGAACGAATAATGGCAAGCTATTGTTTTGGAGTAGACCTTGGCGGAACTACCGTAAAAATGGGATTATTTACAGCTGCTGGAGATGTTATCGATAAATGGGAGATTCCAACCAGATGTGAGAATAACGGTGAGAATATCCTCCCCGATATTGCAAAGGCAATAGAGGACAAGATTTCTGAGAAAAGTATTGAAAAATCAGAGATAGTCGGAGTGGGAATAGATGTTCCGGGGCCTGTTGATGAAAACGGACTTGTTCACAGAGCGGTTAACTTAGGATGGGGCTTTATAAATGTCACGGAGATACTTTCCTCCCTCACAGGACTTAAGGTCAAGACCGGAAACGATGGCAATGTTGCCGGACTCGGAGAAATGTGGAAGGGCGGTGCCATGGGACATAAAAACGTCATTATGGTAACCCTTGGAACAGGTGTCGGTGGCGGAATCATTGTAAACGGCAGGCTTGTTGAGGGATCAACAGGAGCCGGCGGTGAAATAGGACATATCCATATTGAAGATAATGAGACAGAGGCCTGTGGCTGTGGTAATTACGGATGTCTTGAGGAATATACTTCCGCAACGGGAATCACCAGACTCGCAAACAGGCGTCTTAAGAAGGACGATAAGCCTTCAATGCTGAGGACGGGTGAGGTTTCGGCAAAAACTGTATTTGATGCAGTTAAGGCAGGGGATGAACTTGCAATAGAAGTTGCGACCCAGTTTGGAGATTATCTGGGTAAGGGTCTTGCTGCAATAGCGGGAGTTACGAACCCGGAGGTGTTTGTTATAGGCGGAGGCGTATCAAAGGCAGGAGAGATCATTTTTGACTTTATAAGGGAGCCTTATAAAAAATATGTATTCCACGGAAGCAGGGATGCGGAATTCGCACTTGCAAAGCTTGGTAATGACGCAGGCATATACGGAGCTGCCAAGCTGATACTTGATGAGAAATAATCTGCCGGGATTTCGGTGTTGTTATGGACAGTAAGCTTTTAGCGCATGTAAAAGAAATCATAGTAAAAGGCCGGGTACTTGAAAAAGAACCTATGAAAAATCACACCACCTTTAAGATCGGCGGAAAGGCGGATGTTTTTATAGAGCCCGGCAGCATTAAAGAGGCGGAAGATCTACTCCGCCTTTTGTGCATGGAAAATGAAAAATTTATCATTATCGGAAACGGCAGTAATGTTTTGATCTCCGATGAAGGAATAAAAGAAACAGTCATATGCTTTTCAAAGGGAACGGATGATATAACCGTATGCGAGGATACTATAACAGCCGGAGCCGGAGCTATGCTTTCCCGTGTTGCAAAAGCAGCCCTTGATAATTCCCTTACCGGACTTGAATTTGCCTCCGGGATCCCGGGAAGTCTAGGTGGTGCAGTATACATGAACGCCGGAGCATACGGCGGAGAGATGAAGGATGTGATTGTCGAGGTAACCCTTTTTGATGTGGAAAATCAAAAGCTTTTGATTTTCCAAAAGGAGGATATGGACTTCGGATACAGGCACAGTATTGCGAAGGAGAAACCATACGTTGTATTATCGGTAAGAATGAAGCTGGATAAGGGCGATGATAAATCCATCAGACATACAATGGATGAACTTAATGGGAAAAGAAGGGAAAAGCAGCCTTTGGAATATCCAAGCGCCGGGTCAACATTTAAAAGGCCGGAGGGGTATTTTGCCGGAAAACTGATAGAAGATGCAGGTCTTAGAGGATATACTGTCGGAGGTGCCCAGGTTTCCGAAAAGCATTGCGGTTTTGTGATAAACAAAGGGAATGCAACCGGAAGCGATGTAAAAAAGCTTATGGATGATGTTACATGCAGGGTATACGAAAGTTTTGGAGTGAAGCTTGAGCCGGAAGTTGTCATGTTGGGGTTTGATAAATGAGATTTGTAATTGTTACTGGAATGAGCGGTGCGGGAAAAAGCACAACGCTTAATATGCTTGAGGATGCAGGCTTTTACTGTGTGGACAACCTTCCGGTTCCGCTTATTTCAAAATTCGCAGAGCTTGTGCTTGTTCCGAACAGTGAAATTGAAAAGGTTGCATTGGGCCTTGATGCAAGAGGCGGTCACAGTTTTGAAACCATCGACAGGGTTCTTGATGAGATGCGTAGCATGGGTGTTCCCTTTGAGATAATCTTCCTTGAAGCGGATGACAATGCACTGATAAAACGATTTAAGGAAACGCGAAGGACTCATCCATTGGCAGCGGGTGACAGGGTTGAGGCCGGAATCGAAAAGGAAAGAGAACTTTTGTCGGTTATAAAGAAAAGGGCGGACTATATACTGGATACGACCCATATGCTGACAAGGGAGCTTAAAAGCGAGATCGACAGGATCTTTGTCAACAACCAGAACTTTAAAAATCTATATGTCACCATAGTTTCTTTCGGCTTCAAGTACGGTATTCCACAGGATTCCGATCTTGTCTTCGATGTGAGATTTTTACCCAATCCGTACTATCTTGATGAATTAAAACCCCTGACCGGAAATGATAAGGAAGTCAGGGATTATGTTATGAACTTTCCGGAGGCACCGGCCTTTTTGGACAAGCTTGAAGATATGCTTAAATTCCTGCTTCCGAATTATATCCTTGAGGGTAAAAACCAGCTGGTAATATCCATTGGGTGTACGGGCGGAAAGCACAGGAGCGTAACCCTTGCAAATGCGTTATATGAAAGAATGAAAACTCATCCTGATTATGGTTTCAAGCTCGATCACAGAGATATAGACAAGGACTTAAGACGCAAGATATAGCCTGTAAAATGAAAGGAGGATGGCAGAGGTGTCATTCTCAAAACAGATAAAAGATGAACTGACAAGGCACATCAGTCCGGCAAGGCACTGCCAGATAGCAGAACTTTCAGCTCTTAACCATTTCCTGAAAAAAAATAATGGAGATGAAGGATGCGGACTGATTTTAAAGTGTGATAATGAAGAACTAAACAGAAAATACTTTACTTTACTTAGGAAAACATTTAATATAGACGAGTATTCTGCCGACGAGGAACCGGAGGTTTTAAAGGCATTGAATTCCGAGATCGTGCTTCAGCAGTCCTGTTGCAGAAGAGCTTACCTAAGGGGAGCATTTTTGGCAGTTGGAAGCGTATCGGATCCGGAAAAATCGTATCATCTGGAGTATGCATGTCAGGATATGGAGGATGCCGGACGCCTTAAGGAACTTCTGAAGAGCTTTGATATTGATGCAAGGATATTTGACCGTAAGAATTCCCACGTTGTGTATATCAAGGACGGTTCCCAGATAGTCGAGGCACTCAATGTCATGGAAGCGCATGTGGCTTTAATGGATTTCGAAAACATGAGGATCCTCAAGGAAATGCGTAATTCAGTTAACCGCAAGGTTAATTGTGAGACGGCGAATATTAATAAAACGGTTTTGGCGGCTCAAAAGCAGATAGATGAGATTAATGCTGTGATTGGATCGCAGGCATATAAGGGGCTGCCTGATTCGCTTAAAGAGATAGCCGAACTTAGGATTGAATATCCGGAGGCTTCTTATGCAGAGCTTGGAGAACTCTGTAATCCAAAGGTTGGTAAGTCCGGAATAAATCATCGCTTAAGAAAATTAAGCGAAATTGCTTCCGGGATTAAAGGAGGAGAATTATGATCAAAAAAGATGCGGTTGTCCGTTTGGAAAACGGATTGGAGGCAAGGCCGGTAGCCCTGCTTGTGCAGGTGGCAAGCCAGTTTGACAGTGCGGTGTACCTGGAGTATGGCGAAAAAAGAGTCAATGCAAAGAGCATTATGGGTATGATGACACTGGTTCTGACAGCAGGTGAGACTGTTACGGTTTCCGGAGAGGGTGCTGATGAGGAGGCTGCAGTTGATGCAGTAATAAGCTACTTAAGCGGTGAAGGAAAATAGCATTTAATATTTAAAATAAAAATTCCCGATCATGAAGATTGGGAATTTTTATTTTGGAAATGTTTAAAAAGTACCTATAAAAAGGGAGGATGCCAGGTGGTAAACCACCTGGCATTTATTATGAAAAAGTATTTGTAAAGTAAGTTATCAATTTGAGTGTATTGCTTTTCTTGTTTCTATGATAATGAGTATAGTTCACATAAATGTATAAATAATGTTGACAAAATGAAGGTTTTTTTAATTAAATATGAACATTTTATGAACAAGCGACTTGAAAAAATCACCTAAATCGTTTCGTCATTTTAGTTCAAAAAAGCGATGGAAACGATACCGAAGAAAAAACGTGGTCACATTTGTGTAAAAAGTGACAAAATTTCTTTAAAAAAATCTCATTTTTATGTAAACATGATCCGGTGTAAAAACTGCATAAAATCAGACTTTTCCTTTTGTACAAATAAAATAATAATGAAGAAATTCCGATATTTGCAGATACGACCCACTATATGGTAAAATATAAATCGATTATGTGATTTTGCAGGAGCGGAAATGGCAAAACAAGATAAGGCGGCGACGCCGGAAAATGAAACGATAACCACAACATCTACAGCCGGAATGGATGGCGGACGAAAGAGCATGAGCCTTGGAGTGATAATAATGCTTCTGGGCGTTCTTATTTCGGTTGTTATTTCGTATATGGCAGAGGATGATGCCTTTTCGGAAAACCTTATAATGACCGTTGCGATGTTCGTGTGTCTGGGACTTGCGGCTTTTGGTCTGAAAACTCTCGCAATTGTGCTTACAAGTCTGCAGGTTGCGGGATATCTTGCCTTTAAGATATACGGGCTTATGGTTAACGGTGAGATACTCAAGTTGTATTCATATCTTTGGATCGTGGCACCGGTAGTCGGAATGGTTGGGATCATTCTGTTTGCTTCGGGACTTGAAAAGCTTAAGGTCAACAACCAGGTCCTCATGAGACAGATAGATGAACTTTCCATAATAGATCCGCTGACAGGACTTTACAATCTTCGCGGATTGTACATGGATGCACAGACCCAGATCTCCTATGCTGAACGTAAGGGAAATGCCATATCTGTAATGATGATAAAGCTCAGATATCCTGAGGAGATGAAGACGGTTCTTAAGCAGGAGCAGTACAATTTGGTGATAAAGCGCCTGGCAACACTTTTATGCGATACGGTACGACTTGAGGACAAGGTTTATTCAGTGGGACCTGACGGAAAGTTTGCGATCATACTCACCTGTGACAAGGCGGGTACGAAGATAGTTGAGAAGCGTATGCGCGGGAAGATCGATTCTCCGGAATGGCTTAAGGATATTTCAAACAAGCCCATCAGAGGCGAGGTTAAACTGGGGTATCTTGAGTACAGCTCAGAGAAGTTTCACAGAGATATCAGCAGCTTCATAGCAAGCGTTGAAGAAGAAGTAGAATATGATATTTAAAAGGAGATAAAGAAATGAAATATTTTATTACAGGTGGTGCCGGTTTCATAGGTTCCAATATGACAGACAGACTGCTGTCAGAGCCTGACAATGAGGTTGTCGTTTATGATAACTTTGTAACGGGACGTCATGAATTCTTAGAGGAAGCTTCGAAAAATCCCAGATTTACTCTGGTAACAGGTGATACGCTGGATCTTGAGGCCATGACCAAGGCAATGGCAGGTTGTGATTTTGTCTTCCACTTTGCCGCTAATGCAGACGTAAGAATGGGCTGCGAGCATCCTAAGAAGGATCTTGAGCAGAACACAATTGCAACCTTCAATGTGCTGGAGGCTATGAGGGCAAACGGAATAAAAAGAATAGGCTTTTCATCAACAGGCTCGGTATATGGTGAATGTCCCGTAATCCCCACTCCGGAGGATGGCCCTTTCCCTATCCAGACCTCACTTTACGGTGCTTCAAAGCTTGCCTGTGAGGGATTGCTTGCAGCATATGCAGAGGGCTTCGGATATCAGGTATATATTTTCAGATTTGTATCCATTCTGGGTGAGAGATACACCCATGGACATGTATTTGATTTCTGCAAGAGATTAAAGGATGAGCCAAACCATCTTCATATTTTGGGAGACGGTCATCAGAGAAAGTCATACCTTTATGTTAAGGATTGTATGGAAGCTATCCTCACGGTTGTTAGAAATGCCAAGGATAAGGTTAATATCTACAATCTCGGTACGGATGAATATGTTGAAGTTAACGATTCTGTAAGATTCATTTGCGGAAAGCTGGGAGTTACTCCCGAATTCACTTATGAAGGTGGAGAAAGAGGATGGGTAGGAGATAATCCGTTCATTTATCTTGATACTAAGAAGGTAAGGTCACTGGGATGGGAGCCCAAGGCAACCATCGAAGAGGGCGTTATCAAGACAGTTGAGTATCTCCAGGCTAATCCCTGGGTATTTGATGCAAGAGATTAATTGATTTTGCCGTAAGGCGGGAGAAGCATATGATAATTGCGAGAAGTCCATTAAGAATAAGCTTAGGCGGAGGTGGAACCGATCTTCCTTCATATTATCAGGAGAGGGAAGGATTTCTTATTTCCGCAGCAATAGATAAGTATGTTTATATAACACTTCATGAGACCTTTGAGAAGGGATTTTTCTTAAAATATTCCAAATTTGAGAAGGTAGATGACGTTGAGGATATACAGCATCCCATCATAAGAGAGTCGCTCAAGATGCTGGATATACGTGATCCTCATCTTGAGATATGTTCAATGGCAGATATTCCCGCGGGAACAGGTTTGGGGTCTTCGTCAAGCTTTACAACGGCGCTTCTTCGCGGATTGCATACAATGCAGGGAAATATTGTCTCAACGAGAACACTTGCAGAAGAGGCCTGTGAAATAGAGATGAACAGGCTCCATGAGCCAATTGGCAAGCAGGATCAGTACATTGCAAGCTACGGCGGGATAACCTGCATGAACTTCCATAAGGACGGATATGTATGGGTGGATCCTTTGAATATATCTCGGGAGACACTTTACAATCTTGAGGATAATCTGATCCTTTTCTTTACGGGATTTACGCATTCTGCCGGTAATATACTCAAGGAGCAGGATGAAAAGTCAAAGAGCAAGAATGAGGACATGCTCAAGAACCTTGACTTTGTAAAGGATCTTGGATATCAGAGCAAAACTGCATTTGAAAAGGGTGATCTTGACACCTTTGCGGATATAATGAATGTTCACTGGGAGTATAAGAAGAAACGTTCCGGCGGCATGAGCAATCCCCAGATTGATGAATGGTATGACCTGGCTCTTAAGAACGGAGCACTGGGTGGCAAGATGATCGGTGCCGGTGGCGGAGGATTCTTAATGTTTTATGCCAAGGATAAAATGAAACTCCGTAAAGTTATGACGGATGCCGGCATGAGCGAGGTGAGATTCCGTTTCGAAATGGAAGGATGTAAGGTGCTATGAGAAACCTTAAGGATATGCAGGTTGTTGTTCTTATGGGCGGCCTGGGAACAAGACTTAAGGATTATACAAAACAGTGTCCGAAATCACTCGTGAAGGTCAACGATGTTCCGTTCTTTGATTATCAGCTTGATCTTTTAATGGCCTGGGGCTTTAAAAAATTCCTTTTTCTCATTGGTTATCATGCCGAGATGATTGAGGAGTATTACGGAGACGGGAGCAGCGAAGGCATTTCCATTAAGTACTGCTACGATGGCGAAAAACTACTGGGTACCGGCGGTGCTGTAAGAAGGGCATATGAATATTTAGAGGATGACTTTATCCTCATATACGGTGATTCCTTTATGGACATCGATTATGCGGAGACGGTTTACCGCTTTGAAATGGGTAAGCGACACGGAGCAAAAGCTCTGATGACGGTCCTTCGAAACAATAACTGCTTTGACAAAAGCAATGTTGTCATGAGAGGCAGGGAGCTGGTGCTTTATGATAAGCATCATCCCACACCGGAGATGGATTATATCGATTATGGTGTCTGTGTTTATGAAAAGTCACTTTTTGAGGACTATGAACCGGATACGGCATTTGATATAGCCGAGATCCAGAACAGGCTCTCCCTGGAAGGAAAGCTTGTACCCCAGATAGTGACAAAGCGTTTCTATGAAATAGGGTCACCTGCGTCACTTGCGGAGTTTTCCGGATACGCAAGACACCGCTTTTTGGAAAGTCATCCCGCGATCTTTCTTGACAGGGACGGCGTTATAAATGAAATTGTCTTTAACGAAGATACAGAACTGATGGATTCGCCCATGTCGGTTGAACAGTATGAATTTCTTCCCGGAGTGGCAGAAGCCATCAGGATATTTAAGGAGAAGGGCTATTATGTTTTTGTAGTTACCAATCAGCCGGGAGCCGCAAAAGGAAAAACAACCCTTGCGAATCTGTATGATATTAATTCATACATGATCGAGTCCCTTAAGGATATGGGTGCTGAGATAGACGATCTTCACATGTGCCCTCATTTTACAAAAATGCTGCCGGCAACGAAGGAGGCGTTTTTAATAAAGCAGTGTGACTGCAGAAAGCCGAAACCGGGGCTGCTCATAAAAGCCCTCAGAAAGTACAATGTGGATCTTTCCGGATCATATATGGTGGGGGATTCATGTACAGATGTGGAGGCCGGAGCGGCTATAGGCATAAGAACCGTGTTCTTGGGATCTTTAAAATGCGATATGTGCAAAAAATTAGGAGATCTTGAACCGGATATAATCACAAAAGACATTCTGGAACTTGCAAATGCACTTCCGGATGTTAAATAAAGTAACATGTCACTTTGTGCGAAGAGAAAAGGAGGAAGCAAAATGACAAAGGATTACATTGCTCAGTATCTCAAGGAGACAATTGAGATTGCTGAAACAGTATCACAGGAGGAGATTGAAAAGGGAGTAAATATCCTCAAGGAAACAAGAAAAAACGGCGGTCGTTTATTTATCTTAGGTGTCGGAGGTTCCGCTGCAAACGCATCCCATGCAGTTAATGACTTCAGAAAGATAGGCGGAATTGAAACCTATGCACCGACTGATAACGTATCTGAACTTACGGCCAGGACCAATGATGAAGGCTGGGAGACGACCTTTACGGAGTGGCTTAAGGTTTCAAAGATCAACGAGAAGGATACGGTAATGGTATTTTCCGTTGGCGGCGGATCACAGACAACCTCTCTGAACATTGTAAATGCCCTGAAATTGGCAAAGGAGAAGGGCTCAAAGGTTATCTCCATAGTTTCGAGAACAGGCGGATATTCCAAGGAGGTTTCCGATTCATGTGTTCTTATTCCGGTTGTGGCAGATAAGAGAATAACGCCCCATGCAGAAGGCTGGCAGGGAGTAGTATGGCATCTTATGGTCAATGCAATCAACGAAGACTAGGAGGGCGTCATGATACTTGAAAATTTAAAGGTTAAAATTTTTGCAGACGGTGCTGATGCAGAGGCAATGAAGGCTGAGTATGCAAAGGGCATCGTTAAGGGATTTACGACAAATCCTACATTAATGAAAAAAGCGGGAGTTACGGACTATGTGAGCTTCTCAAAGGAAATTGTAAAAGCAATCCCTGATCTTTCGTTATCATTCGAGGTCTTTGCGGATGATTTTGACACGATGGAGAAGGAAGCAGAGGTATTGTCCTCTCTTGGAAAGAATGTAATGGTAAAGATACCCATTACCAATTCAAAGGGTGAAAGCAGTATCCCCCTTATAAAAAGGCTGTCGGAAAAGGGTATCAACTTAAATGTAACAGCAGTCTTTACGATCCGCCAGGTCCAGGAGACAGTGGATGCCTTTGCCGAAGGAACACACAATTATGTTTCGGTATTTGCAGGACGTATTGCCAATGCAGGTGTGGATCCGGAGCCTATAATGAAGGTCGCTGCAATGATCTGTCACAAAAAGGAAGGCGTGGAGCTTCTCTGGGCATCTCCAAGAGAAACTCTGAATATTGTTCAGGCAGACAGATGCGACTGTGATATTATCACTGTGACTAATGATCTTCTTGCAAAACTGTCAGATTTTGACAAGGATCTTGAGCAGTATTCCCTTGAGACGGTTCAGATGTTTGAAAGAGACGGAAAGAGTCTGGGATATAGCATTCTTGCATAAAAACCTTGATATTATATTCTGCCCATAGGTAAAATCGCCAAAAAAACGCAAAAAAATTGACAAATATCACAATTTAAGCTATATTGCGCTTGTCTATGATTATTTATCACATCGTGACATGCGATGGTGAAAGTTATAAGTGATTATCGAAAGGAGATTATCATGGCAGAAGTTAAGAAGCCTGTTGCAGTAGCAAAGAAGGCAGAGGTTAAGAAGGAAGAAGTTAAGGCAGCTCCCGTAGCAGTTAAGGCTGAGGAGAAGAAGCCCGCAGCAGCACCCAAGGCAGTAGCAAAGAAGGCACCTGCTAAAAAGGTAGCAGCTCCTGCAAAGAAGGCAGCAGCACCTAAGACTGCAGCAAAGAAAGCAGCAGCTCCCGCTAAGAAGGTTGAGACAAAGGCAAGCCTTTATGTTCAGTTCCAGGGCAGAGATTATTCTGAAGAGACTCTTATCAAAATGGCCAAGGATGCTTACAAGGCAGCAGGCAAGAAGGAAGCTCTTAAGACTATCAACGTATATGCTAATGTTGATGACCAGGTTGCTTACTACGTTGCAAACGGTTCATTCGAAGGCAAGTTTGATATCTATTAGTTATACCGTTTATAAAAGCAGTACGCTTAGCGTTCTGCTTTTCTTATTATTGCCTGAATTATTCCTTTTATAAAAGGTAATGGACTTAGAAGAAGCGATTTTATCATTTCTTTTTTTTCCGATTTTTCAAAATAGAAAAGGGTACTTTCCCAGGCTTTAATGCTATGCCATGATGACACCAGCTCATTAAAGTCTATTTTTGCTTCTTTACCCCAGGTGGAAATGGTAATCTCATCACCGGAAATATCCGTGATTGTTGCAAAGTGACACTTCATTTTGCATATTCCGGTCTTGGTTTTAATGGAATGCTCGTTATAGGATGTCAATATGACAACAGCACCGGAGCTTTCAAGGCCTCTTTTTATAAAACCATCAGCATTATCTTTAGACACAAAGGCAGTGGGAAGAGCATTGCACTTTAGACAGAGGCCGAGTCTTCCGGCATATAAAAGCACACCCTGTATAAAACCGATGGAGCTGCGGCCGGTGTTGGGTTTGATCTTCTTGAAGAATTTATTATTTCGCTCCTTTTGATCATATATTTTATTAAGCGGGAAAATCTCAAAGGATCTCATTACGGAATAAACATCTGTCATTAAAAGCACAAAGTCATCCTTTAAACATTTGTCGGATAAAAGGGCCCGCCTTATGGGAGCGGACATTCTTTTAGAGTCTTTTAGTGCGTCGTGAGATGAGCGGTTTGACTTTGCAAGAGCACGAAGCGCATTGGCACCGGCAACTGAGGAGCAGCCGGCCATTGCCCGGGTGTTTGAGAGATACCAGTCCTGATCCCCACCGTAAAATTCGCAACCGTTTTTATCTGTTATTTTAAATATTTCAAATTTGGATTTCATGTGTTGATTTTATCATATAAAAGGTAAATGGACATGATTATTAAGGGTTTTGCCCAATTTTTTTTGATAAAACGGCCATTTTTTTGACAGGTTATGACTTGAAGAACAGAAATTGTTTTGTTAAGATTTATACAGTATTTTGAACATTTTTCAAAGGAGGAAGAGAAATGAAAAAGTTTTTAGCATTACTTCTTAGTGCAACATTAGTAATGTCTCTTACAGCTTGCGGATCTACAGAAGCAGCAGCTCCTGCAGCAGAAGCAACAGAAGAGGCAGCTCCTGCAGAAGAGGAAGCAGCTCCCGCTGAGGAAGAGGCAGCTCCTGCAGAGGATGCAGAAGCAACAGAAGAGCTTACAACAGATGCTATTTCAGCAGATGATATTGAGGATTCAATGACATCAGATGATGGTAAGTACGAAGTTGCTTTCGTTACAGACGTAGGTCAGCTTAAGGATAAGTCTTTCAACCAGGGTACATGGGATGGTGTTAAGTCTTATGCATATGCTAATGGCCTTTCATACAAGTATTATCAGCCTGCTAACGGTTCAGAGGCTACAGATGATGATCGTTATGATGCAATGAAGGCTGCTGCAGAAGGCGGCGCAAAGGTTATCGTATGTGCAGGTTTCATGCAGGGTACAGCTCTTGAGAAGGCTGCAGCTGAGTTCACAGATGTAGACTTCGTATTTATTGATGGTTGGTCACTTGGTATGGATAACGTAGCAGGTGTTGCTTTCCAGGAGCAGCAGTGCGGATACTTCGCAGGTTATGCTGTTGTTAAGGAAGGTTATGAGAAGCTTGGTTTCTGCGGCGGTGGCGGCGGAACAAATGCAGCTTGCTGCCGTTACGGTTACGGTTTTGCACAGGGTGCCAATGCAGCAGCAGCTGAGATGGGCAAGAATGTTGAGCTTAACTACACATGGCAGTATGGTTCATCCTTCCAGGCATCTCCCGAGCTTCAGGCTTTAGTATCAGGCTGGTATGAGAACGGTACAGAAATCGTATTCTCATGCGGTGGATCAATCTTCGATTCAATCACAGCAGCAGCTTCAGCTAATGATGCAGCAGTTATCGGTGTTGATGTTGACCAGTCATTCGATTCAGACACAGTTGTAACATCAGCTCTTAAGGGTATCGGTTCCGCAGCTTCATGGGCAATCGGCAAGGTTTACGATGGAACATGGGATGAGATCGGCAACAACTGCGTATCACTTGGTGCAGCTGAAGGCGCAA
>R03__coassemble_98_pt1 | contig 53486 bp, 35 predicted proteins | sample R03__metabat2_high_PE_019 | metagenome-assembled genome bin R03
ATCTTCTTATAACATTCATCACCAATCTTTAATTCATATTCATTAACTTCCTTATTATCATCAGATGCATTAGTAAGGCCTGACCTATCACCCACATGTGCCCTCACATCGCTTCCGAGGACGGTGGTAACTACTGCTCCGCCTACACCGGTTCCGCCAGATAAACCAGCCTCTCCTGCGGCTACGGCAGAGTCTGTATCAAGATAAGCAAATACTGCAATATTTTGATCTCCATAAATTGCAACATTATCTCCCACTAAAGCGTAGATCTTATTAGCTCCCACTACAGTTGAAACAGATGCTCCCACATTTGTTCCTGTTGAGACTCCTGCTGCTGCAGAAACAATTACGCTATTGTCTTTTCCGTATGCCTTGATAAGTACATTTCCATTATTTGAAATTATGTAAGCTGAATCACAAATCTTGGCTACAGTTTCTCTTTCAAATACAAAGGTATTGGTAATTCCGGCAACTGCAGTTCCATCACTTGAAAGATTTGCTGCAACTCCATAATCAATAAGGTATGCACCCACATTTGACAAAGCTTTAACTGTAATATCATAGTCAGCCAAAATATATGTAGATTCACCAATCTGTGCCAAGGTCCTAGTCTTTGACTTTTCTACTGTAATGGTTGCTGCCACATCTGCGCCACTTCCGCTTCCAACGCCAGCACTTGCGCTTCCAACGACATTAATCAGTGTCTCATTATCGTCTGCAATGACACTGACATCTGAAGAAGCTTCGATGTACCAGTTATTTCCTATTAAAGCCTCCGTATCATAATCTGTAATTATTACAGCAACTGTTCCGCCCACCGCAATTTCACCAAGTGCTGCAATAGATACTGCAACATTGGTGAGGAGGTCATTATTTGCTGCGTAAACATTAAGGCTGCTTATGCTTAATTCCTTGAAGGATGGGCCATTGTAATCCGTAAGGTGAGCTAAAGTCTTTGTCTTATCATAGATTACGTTAAGGGCACCGCCCACTGCCCTAGCACTGCTTCCGGTTGCTCCGCCAGCTGCAAGTGTAAGTCCTAAGATATCCTTATTTGAAATAGCAGTAATTTCAAGATTTCCTGTAACCGTAAGTTCAGGGGCACCATTTTCATCTCCTGCCATAGCTTCAATGATTGCATAGTCATATATGCCTGTAAGGGATACTCCCACACCGGTCTTGCCTGTTGTAACTGCCACAGCTCCGCCGATGAGCCTTATATTTGTATTATCTGTTGCCTTAAGTGTAAGGTTCTTTGATTTAACAGCTGTGCTTGCGGCAATCTCTGCTATGGTCTTCTGTGTTACATAGATCATTGCAAAGGATCCTGCGCCTGCAGAACCGCTTGTTTTTGCACTCTTTGCAGCTCCACCTGCAATTGCCTCGGCATAGTAGTTAACGCTTCCTAAGAAATTAAGGAGTCCTACTATCGTAAGTATGCTCTCAGCATCCTCTCCCTTTAAGGTAATAAGGTTCTCGCCTGCAGTTACAAGGTCTTCTATTGAGTATGCTGCTACGTAATCCTTAATTGAAACTGCCTTGCGCTCAGCATTGACTGTAAGATCGCCTGCTAAATTAAGCTCACTTGCCGTGCCGTTATTTTCATCAACTGCTGCGCGAACTTCGCTATTTGCATAGAGGAATGCAAAGGAAGCACCGACTCCAATGGCATTTCCGGCGCCCTTGGTATTTGCTACTGATACGGCACCTGCCCTTACTGCTAAGTGATCCTTTTCGGTTGCATTTACATTTACGTCACCTGCTGCCGTTCCGTTAGCTGTTGTTGTTAAGGTGCAGCCTTCTATAAGGGCATTGGTCTTTGCCTTATTAACTACAACTGCTGCAGCGCCTGCAACTCCTGCTGTTGTGCCGGTGGTCTTTCCATCACTTGATGCTACTCCACCTGCGATTGCCTGGGCTGCCATCTTACCTGCATAGGAATTTCCGGTATTCTGAGTTGTATTGGCTTCGATATTAACATCTGCTGCCATTGCAGTTGCGCTCTTAAGGATCGCATTATTTGTGCTCTTATTAATGGTAATGGCTACGCCTGCTGCGATCGACTTTGAGTTAGATACTGCAAGTCCTGTACCCATGGCGTTAAAGTTATTATCATTTCTGGCATCGATGTTTATATTTTTATCTGTTGTTATATTTCCTGAAATAATGCTGCTGATCGTGTGCTTAGCAAGTGTGAATGCCAGAGCCGCTGCTACGTTTATCTGATTATTGCCTGAGTTCTGGATTGCGCCTGTGCTATTGCCTGTTGCATCCTCTTCCGAAGGATTGCTTACAGCGTTATTTGCAAGAAGGTTCTCACTAAGTGAGCCGCCGCCATAAAGCTGATCAAGGCCATACTCATCAAAATCCTCCTCGGCCTCATCATCCTCTTTTCCTGAGTTTGCGCCTGCTGCCTGCACGATATTTGAATTGGTATCTGTTGCGTTGGCTGCACCCTTAGAGCCTGTTCCGTTCTCTACCACATCAGTCTCAGTCTTACCCTTCTTGGCTGCTGACTTAGATGCATCATAGCCGTTTGCACTTGCGATTGCATAGGAATCATCGCTGTTAACTGCCCTTGCGACCACATCTATGTCACCACCTGAGATTGTGGCCATGGCTTCAAGCAGTGCCTCGATGGCGCTCTTAACGATATTAACTGCAACCGATGCACCAACCGCTGCGCTCTTTCCTAAGGCTGCAGAACTTGCCTTGGCAAGAGTGTGCTCTGTTGCAAGAGCATAGATATATGTGTTGTACTTCTGTGTCTCTGTTACTTCATCAATATCAATGTTTCCGCCGATTGCCTTAAGGATATCGGTCTGGAGGTATTTACTCTCCCACTGTCTTGCTGTGTTCCAAAGGTTAGCAAGTGACTTAAGGAAGTCCTCACCCTGTAACTCCTCGAATGGCTTCTCCTCTACGGTATTCTCACCGTTTACATAGATTTCACTGCTGCTGTCGGCAAGTGCGCTAACCGTTGTGTTGTTAACATTAACGGCAACACTTGCATCAATGGCTGTATCTGTTGCCTGACTGTTTTTATCAACTGCGGTTACTTCAATACCGGACACTGCCTGAGCTGAGGTTGTGCCGCTGTAGAGGGAGCCAAGCTGGAGCGCACCTGTATAGACCTTACTGTTTTCAAGCAAAGCCTCGATTGTTGTATTTATTGTGTTGATTGCTACTGATGCTCCGATACCAACGCTTGAACCTGATGAATTCTTGCTTGCGGAGCTTGTGGATTCGGTCTTGTCTCCCGACTTCTTGTCATCCTTTGCAGCCTTGCCGCCAACCGCCTTGGCTGTAGCAAGGGTATCAATGATTGATTTTGCATAGGATGCAATCGTTACCTTATCTGCCGCATCATCCTGCGTGCCGATTGTGCTGTCTGTAACGATTGCCGAAGCAGTGCCTGTGATGATTGCAAGGGCAACTGCACCGGCAACGCCGACACCTGTTGCACCGGCACCCGATACTGCATTAGTCAGGAATCTGTTGACCGTATATGTGTTATTAAGATCCACGCCATAAAGGCTATTAAGTGCATTGTTAATAAGAGTAGCCGTATCCACACTTGATTTTACCGTGGGTGCAGTCTTTGCAAGCACCTGATAGCTGCTTGAAAGCGCATCTATGTCTGTGGATTTGGCTGCCTTCTTATTCTTATTGCTTAAGGGGTTCAGTACACTCTTTACAAAATCAATGTCCGAATCGGAGGAGTCCGCCCCGGGGTCGGAGTCGTCAGCATTACCTTCATCGCTTGCTCCGCCTGCTCTTGTGGCTATTGTGCGTACTTCACGTCCCCTTATATTGGCTCTTGTTACTCTGGCTGTGTTATTCCAGTTCGTTATGTTCAGTGATACCGCAGCACCAACGCCTGTTGATGCCTTAGCTGTGCTTGCATTAGCTGATGCGCTTGAGGCAAAGCCGCCCATGGATGCTGTTGTTACATCACCTACTGCATCAAGGTCGATATTACCCGCCGCCTCAACTATGGCATTTATGGCACTCTTTATCACATTAACAACTACAGCGCCGGCAACTTCTACGCTTCCTTCTGTTGTCTCAAGCTTTGACTTCTTGCCGTTTTCAATATTCGAGGAATCGCTTGATTTTCCGCTGCTGTTATTAGCGCTGTTGAGACTCGATGCTGAGTTAAGGAGCCCATCCTTGGCTGCATTGGGATCTGTTGATCCGTCTGATGACTTTGTCTTCTTGCCTCCGCCGTTTGCGCTTGCGTATGCATAATTATAATTGTAGATGTATCCGTTCGCTAAATTGCTGATATCACCTGATGCCTTTAAGCTTGTCATAAGCTTTGAGAGAACAGTATCATCTGCGACAATAACTCCGATTGCCATACCCACTCCTGCGGACGAGCCTGCAGCTGTGGCACTTGATTTTGCAACTCTTGTGATGCCGCTCTGAGCCAGGATTATAAGGTTGGCAACATTTACCGTCTGGCTGGAATCCGTTGTCTTGTTAACAAAGTTCTCACCGACAACCGCTTCCGTATCGCTGGTTACCACTGCAAGTGTTACGCAGGGAGTGATGGAATTGTTGCCTGCAGAGCCTGCTATTGCACTTATATTGCTGACTATGTTCTCAGTTGCCGTAACAGTAACATCGCCAAGTGATCCGTCTGACATAAGGTCGTTCTTCATGGTATCGGCATCGTCGGTTATAGCTGCAACTATTCCAACGGGATGATCTAAGGTTGCCGTCACGTAATTTTTCTCAACGCTTACTGCAACTGCGCCGCCAACGCCTGCCTGGCCGCCCTTCTTGCTGATGCTGGTTGCCTTGGTCTCGTTCTTGGTAGAATCCTCAGCAGCCACTGTTATATCGCCGCCGTTCTTAAGGACTATTACAACATTGTCATTGGATGTTAAGGGTGCATCCACATTGTTAAGGAATACGTTAACCGCAACGGAGCCTGCGTAGCCGTAATCGCCTGCGCAGTAACCGGAAATTGCTGTTACGTTGGAGCCGTTCTGGGCTGTCTTATCTGTCTTCTTAAGGGTTACACTGCCGTATGCTCCCGACGATGCAAGATAATGCATGAGCGCCGAAGGGCTTACACTCTGGCGTCTTGAATAAAGGTCAGACACATCCGCTGTTGTGCTGTTTGACTTAACCACAAGCGAACCTGCATATATATTGCCGCGGTTTAAAACAGTCTTAACCGTTGTATCAACCACCGCTACTGCAATGCCTACACCCAGGCTTGTGGAGGAAACAGTCTCGTTTGAATTGGTTTCTTTGTTGCCAAGGTCTGAAGCGCTGCTGATTACGGTCGAACCGGCCGCATCAGTTGTCTTTTTCCAGCAATATGAACCTTCCTTCTCATCATACTGCTTACCGGTTGTATCAGTCTTGGTTCTTGAGATAAGTGTATAACGGCTGATAGTTGCACCACCCTGTGCGCCCTGCAGATTCTTCATATTGAAGATAAAGCTGTCTCCGTCGACACCGTATATCCTAAGTGACTTAAGACCCAGTGAACCGGACTCACTGCATAAGAGCTTATCTGCAGTAACTGCAAAATCACCTGTTAAGGTGCTGCTCTCTGCCGCCGACTTTAAGTCATCGCCATGGAGTGATTTATATATGTCAAGCTCTGCAAGTCCCTTGGTTGCATCATCGCCGGATACATCAAATACCATGACAACACGCTTAGTCTTGGCCGTTGTGTCACTTTCAAGGCCTAAATACATCTTATCTACGAGGTTGCTTATTGCCACCTCATTTCTCCAGTCTACAATTGCAGCAACCGCTGTCAATTTGCTGGCATTTCTGGTCTTGCCATCGTAAGAATAGAGGAAACGTACCATTGCATCAACGCCTGCGGGGATGTAACCCTCCTGGCTGTCGTTATCATCCTCTGAGTCAGAAGCTGAGGTCTTAATATAATCATCATTAGTCTCAAGGATATATGCAAGGCATCCGTTAGTATTGTAGAAGTAAGCAAGGGTAGTGGTATCGCTTATTTTAACAACATTTCCTCCGGCCTTAAGCTGCAGATGGTCAAATATCCATCCCTCATCTGTTGCCTTAGGAACTGCGGTGCCCTTATCTGCTATCATGTAGTAAACTGCTGCGTTTTCGTCGCTATCAGTAAGCACACGGATATAGACCACCTTACCACTGTCAGCAGCGGCGGTCTTAACCTCTGATACGTTATCATTACCGTTTTCATTTGATTCATCCAATATCAGGTCTGTAGCCAGCTTATAGATGTGGACATCATCATCTACCGAATAGGTCGAGCCTGAAGCATCTTCTGAATCTTCGTCGTTCTGTGAGCCGTCATCAACGTTTGAGTCGCTGTTGGCCTCTGCGTATGCGTTCTCGATTTTCTCCTTAAGCTCATCATATTCCGAGGTTGTAAGACCTGAAGCTGTGATCTCATCTGCTGCTTCAGAGTCCTCGTTTCCGGAATTGCCGTCAGCCTTAACCGTTGACTCTGTGACACCGTTGCTGATAAGCGAAAGTGTATCTCTGGCAATAATATTGCCTGCCGTATCTATTAATACCTTGCCGTCATTTACGATCACATTAACTGCGACTGCACCCACCAGCTGACCTGCTGAGAATTTTTCATCATCAGTTCCATCCTGGCCTTTAGCAGTATCATTTGATGCAGCAGTGTTAAGGTTGTCCTTAACCTTTTTAAGCTTATCTGCGGGTATAGCCTGAACCTTCTGTGAGCTGTCTATTACCTTCTTGCCCGTGGAATCAGTGGACACTTTCTGCGTGACAATCTTAGAAAGGTATTCCATGATATCATCTACAGATGCCGACTCAGTATCGATCTTGCCGTCATCATCTCCGGAACTGCTTGAAGAGTCTGATTCTACGGCCTCCTTAAGGGCCGGGCTCACAACTACTGTCTGCTTAACCAGGTACTTCTCAATGGCATTTACCTCATCAGCATTAGTGATTTTGCTGTACTTCAGTATCTTGCCATCATTATCCGTCACTGTGTAATAAGCCTTACCCATCTTGTAGATGGTCTTACCGTTATAGGAATATGCTGTGCCGGTCGTATCATCGCCTGTATAGTTGCAGACATATTCCGTGTATTTATCATTTTCATTGAAGTCAGATATCAGAAAGAAGGGCAGGATGATCTTTGAAGTATCTGTATCCTTGAGAGTTAACAGCTTGCTGAGGTTGAAGTAGGTTACGGCACCGTCACCGGCATCGTACTTGTAGTAGTAGTTCTTAACCTTTTCCTTCTTGCCGTCATCGTCTGTTGTAGTTGTCGTTACAGCATAGATGAATCCGCCGTTCTTGAGGAAGTCTGTGATTGCCGTTACTGCAGCGTCTACTATGCCTGCGGCAAAATCGATATCATCAACTGTTGCGATCTTTGCAATATAGCTTTCAATCGTATCCGTAGCAGTGCTGCTTACAAGGTTTATTGCCTGCTCATAGCCATGGAAGAACATCTTCTCATAGGTTACAGTCTTATCCTTCACCGAGGCATCCTTGGCTTCTGATTTTGTCTTTTCTTCTGTTGAGTTATCCTCGCCACTTACAGCTTCTGTTGTGGAGTGATCAACGGATATCTCTTCTATTGTTACGTTTTTCCCTGTTATGCAGGCATTTTCAATAACCTCTGCAACCGTTACCATGTCAGCGACCGTGACTGCCACGAAACCGGCGAAGCTGCTGTCCTGGGTCTCATCTGATTTTGTGATATTGGCTGTTGTCTTACCCAGGTTCTCCTTCTCGCTTGTCGTAAGGAATCTGCACTGATACCAGTCAAGGATATTGGTGCTGATGCAGGTGTAGTATACGGGAGTCTCCTTCTTGCTTGTGGTTCCGTCAGCTGCCGTTTCGGTAGCTATAGTACTGCCCCATGCGGAATCAACGGGATTGGAGTCAGCGTCCCGAAGGCCTGCCTTTAATACTGTGGTCTGCTGAACTGATGTTGTGGTGTTGCCGTCATCATCTGTGGATGTAGTCTTAACATCTGTCACTGTCAGCTTATCAAAATGGTGCACATTTCCTGTCTTAACAAGGCCCAAGAGCGTTGCAATACTTGTCTTTGTGTAGGTATAGCCCTCTGAATCAGAGCCTGTCCTTACATAATAGGTGTCATTAAGCTCATAAAAATCACACAGATCTGTTCTGTAGGTGTAATAACCGTCCTCATTAGGTGTAGCGACCTTCTCCCAAAGCTTTAACAGTACCGGGAGTTCGATATTCACATATACGATTGAGCCCTTATCGGCACTTGTACTGTCAGCATCATCGGCCATTCCCAGTCTTATGTACCACTTCTCGGTGTCAGCCTTGTTGTAGAGTTTGATTTTATCTACCGCATCACCAATCTTTGAAAGGGCAGAGCTTATATCTATTCCCAGAGTTGAGCTCACCATTGAACCAAGAGTTTCTAAGAACTTGCCGTCTCCTGTGGTGTTAAAGAGTCTGTCAAAGGCATATTCAACATAATCGCAGGTTGTGCCCACATTGAAGCCGCCTGTTATATCCGAAATGATCTGTGATGTATCAGTGGAGGTTGTGCTGCTATCGTCACTGTCATCATCACTTTTCTCAGAACTGCTGAGATCATTAGCTGCCGAATTATAGGTGTAGATCTCATTATCGGCAAGTATGTGAACATCCTTACCTGCTATGATATTGCCCTCAACGATTGATTCACAGTCGCTGTATACAACACACGCTGCAACAGCTACGGGGAGCCAGCTCGTGGGAACGCTTGAACCCTCGCAGGCAATAAGTGTCCGGGCTGTCTGATTGACGTTGCCGTTTGCTGTTATGGTTCCACCACCGTGAAGCTTTGAATATGCATCAGCATGCACCACGATGGCCGATACAGGTACCAGCTTTGCGCTGGTTGATACCGTATAGACGGATGAGGCCTTGACATTCACATCACCCATAGCCTTGATGGCGCCGTACATGTCTATTCTGCTCTGTCCCACCTTTACATTGACAGCATTGGCTTCTGAAGCCTTGGGGATATCAGATGCACACAGCAAGGTCATATACTGGTCGGTTGTAGCGCTAAGATTGGTATCAAAACGTGTATTAATGGTGCTTGTACCGTCAGTTGTGATCTCAGCGCTTGCTGAGAAGGGCAGCAGAGGATTTTCTATTCTGTTGGTTGCGCTGGCTGTCAGTTCTCTGACATTCGTTACAGAGTCTGTATCCTCTGTCTTCACAAAATCAATCTTGTTTCCATTTATGGTTACGTCCGTGAATGGAGCATTCAGTTTCTTAATGATGATATTCCTGCCGAATATGTTGGATTCGATATTAAGAGAACTCATAAGGTACTGGCCCTTAAGGTCAACATCGATTGTAAGGGTGCTGCCGCCTGAGATAAGTTCAAGTGCGGTAAGCGCACCAACAAGGCCTACTCCCAGGGTCCCACCTGCGACTGCCAGCAGTATGGTGTTGTCATCCCAGATCTGCTTTGCGGCTGCTATGAGCTTGTTCTTAAGTTCCGGAAGTGTGGTTGCAAGAGATGAAATCCTGCTTGTGAGGGTTGTATCTGTGTCGCTGAGCAAAGTATTGGCTACGCCGGTTGATTCCGTCCAGCCGTTTAAGAAGTAGTACAGAAGGCTCGCACCGCCAACAGCTACAGCTGTTCCTGCGGCCACGGCTGCAAGGGCTGTTGTTGCATCGGTCATTATGGCATTTACAACATCGTTAATAACTGTAATGCTGTAGCCCTTAATGTCTATCTGTGAGCCGTCATGGAGGTAATACTTATGGAGCACCTTGTTGTCATCGTCTTTATCTATCAGAACCAGGTATTCTCTTCCATCCGCCTCAACTCCGCTTTGTAGTAAGTAGTTTCTGCCAAAAGCACCGCCGATGGTTGATTCGGGATTGTAATCATCATCAGATGCCAGCGTTAAGTCGTTGAAGGCTTCTGTATTTCTTATGATGACTGAGACACCATTAAGCAGGACGCTGCCGTCAGTATCAAAGGCTCTGTCAAGGAAAAGTGTTGCCTGTGAGGTCTCATCAGTATTAAGGGTGAAGTAACCGTCAGAATCGAGTGATGCACCACCGGTAGCTATAACATTACCGTCCTCATCTGTTGTGGAGACTCTGGCAATTGACGTATCCTTTGTTGAGACATTTGTAAGGGAAATATCACTGTATACACCCTTGACATTGCTGTCTGAATATTGTAATGCCTGGATCTTGAGAGTATCACTGTCATCTCCAAGATTTAATGATAAGGTTCCGATGCTCTTTGAAGAATCCTTAGTTACAGTTGATCCGCTGACAGTGCACTTAACGATTGCGCCCTCCTGGGTGGTAACCGTATCCTTACCTGCACCACTGTTTATCTCTATAGAAGAATTGCCAAGTTCTTCAGCTGTTGCGTTGTATCCGGAGGCTTTGTTGATAACAGCTGTTATTGTATCTGTTCCGTCATCACCTGTTATTTTTACATTCTTAAGCTTCTGGGCCACTACTCCGATCTTGTCGGCGCCTGCGCCGCCGCTTACGGTCAAACTATCCGAATTGACGGCCTTTGCATATATGGTATCATCACCATCTCCACCATCGATAACACCTGTTGTATTATCGTAGGTAAATAGCTTGATAACATCCTGTCCGTTGTCTCCGTTGAGGGTTATCGTGCCGCCATTGCTTACACCCGTTATTTTATCGTTGCCTATGCCTCCGCTGACTGCTGCCGTGCTGCTGCCTGTCCCATCCTGCAGGTTTATTATGACCACTTTATCGGCTCCGCCGGCGGTATCAAGGGTCAATCCCGAGGAATTATGATTGATTATCACAAGATTATCAGCCTGCACGGTACCGTTTATCGTCGTATCAGAGGCATTTTGCTGATTTATTATTCCTGCATAACGCTTGTTATTTTGTTCTAAAGAGAAGTAAATACCTGAAATGGTAAGATTGAATGTATCTATGAGAGAAAGAATTCCGTTCATGCTGGTCTTGCCGCTGCCTGTTACAGTTTCAGACGTAGCATTTAAATATTTATCAAATTCCGAGGATGTGATCGTAAGACCTTTTAGGACTTCGCCCAGGGTCGTGGTCGTACCATTGTCCGTCCAGGCTCCGGTCCCATTTCCATCCGAGTCTTTTGTTTCCGATTGTAAGCTTATCGTCTGGGAACCATCGATCGTAACATTTCCGTTAATGGTTCCCTGCTTCACGTACAGTGTCAGGTCAGAGGAAAGAGTTCCGCTCAATGTGAACGTATCCTTCTTGGCCTCCTCCGCCAGCCACTGTATGGCATTCTGCAGATTATTGCCTCCGCTGCCGGAATAACTCACGGTGTGTCTGGTGTAATCGCTGTCGTAATAATAGATTTCCGGATCACCTGTTATTGAATTGCTATTGGTGTCGCTTGTTTCGAAGGAGGTTACTGACCAGGAGTTTGTTCCCGCCTCGCTATAGGTCGCTTCGGTTGTGCTCGTACTGCCGCCATCCGAACTGCTTGTCGTAGTGGTGACGGTGGCTGATTTTCCATCAGAGCCTATTGTCACGGTTGTGGTCTCACCGTTGAGTTCGGTTCCTATATTTGTTATCGCATCTCCACCCGCTGTGGTGGGATGGTCCGGATCTGATATCTGGACGCTGTCATCACCATCCCCGGTATCAATCGTTATGTTCGGAGCTGCAGATGGATCATCGATTATCACATCAACCGTATCTGAGCTGCTATCCGTCGTTATGGTAACATTATCAGAGCCTCCCGTTTCGACGGTAACAGAGCTCGAATCCCCTCCGCCGTCTACGCTGACACTTGTGGATGAATCATTAGAAGAACCTGAATCCCCTGATGAGCTTGAATCTCCCGATGAGCCCGAGTCTCCGGAACCTCCGCTTTCCTGGGTTCCACCTGCTCCATCTTCCGCATATACTATTGCAGGCACGCAAAAGCACGCCAGCATTATGATGGACAATGCCGCAAGTAATTTTTTGATTCTTCTGAGATTCAAATCCATTTTCATTCTCGTTCTGCTCCGTGATTTATGCATTTCATTTGGTATTTATATTTCTACAGATAATCTTCGCATTTTATTATGAAACATGATTATGTTAACGATTTTATTAAAAAAACAGTTTTTATTCAATGTAAGAATCGGCAAAAATCTTACATTTCTGAAGTAAAAATAAGAGATATTCGGAATAAATATTTTTTCCGAATATCTCTTATAGCACGATTATAAATTGGCTGATTTTAATTAATCTGCACAATCATTTTGTGCAAGAATTTGCTCAAGCTGAATCTTTATCTGCGGAAACTCTGTTACAGCTGTATTATAAACATCTTCCATTCTTAATGTTTGGTATCTATGCGCAGTTATATCTCTCATCCCAGCAGCTGCCTTCCATGGAATTTCCGGATGCTGTTGTCTTAACTCATCTGTCACTACTTTTATTAGTTCCCCAACATTTATGACAGTCATACTTATTGCTCTTTTCAGAAGTTCATTCTCAAGAAATTCCTCTAATCTCGCATCAGCCATTAGCTCTTGACCAATTGAGATTTCCTTAATGATTTTCTGAAGGCAGATCTTATCTCTATGCTGCATAAAGTTCCACCACCTCGCCTATTTCTATCATATCATCCTCTCGCATTGGTCCATGAATTATATCAACGTTTAATCCCAATTTTTCCTCTAATTCACAGCGTATCATGGAAAGTGTCAAGAGAGAGATCTGCTCTGAAAATTCGATGATCAGATCCACATCACTGTCCTCCCTATTGGTAAGGCTGGCACGCGAACCAAATAATGTTATTTTTTTAATAGGATAAGATTTGGTCAGTTCTAAAACTTCTTTTCTGATAATTTCATTTGTCATCAGTTCAGCCTCCCTTAGTAATTCCTCACAACACTTATGATAGCATCTTGAAGCTCAATAGTGCAACGGTATATATTGGCATTCACTATGCGTTCTCCATAGTTCCCTGGAAGTTCTTAAGCATCTCCTCGCAGGCCTGGTACAGGGTTTCGTTACCACCCTTTGACAGTTTTTCGCACACAAGCAAATCCTCCATGGCGCCTTCGTAGTCCTCCAGGCCGATCTTCGCCAGCGCCCGGCTGTAATATGCATAATCGCTGGGATTCTCGTCAATCACCACATTAAGGTCCGCAAGAGCCTCCTCATTCTGCTCAAACTGAAGATACGCAATGGCGCGGTATAACATAACCGTTTTGTTTGGGTCATTGGATTCTAAGTTCTTATCAGCGTATTCTATAACTTCGTCATATTTCTCAAGGTTCGATGCCATCTCACAGGCAGCTGCGGTTATCTGTCCGTATATCTCATTATCAGGAGTGATCAGTTCTATGATGTCTTCATATTCCTTAAGTGCCTTGTCAAAGGTACTGTCATCCGCCGCATATATCTGGGACAGCATTGCCTTTACAGCAACGGTCTCATATCCCGCCTCCTCAAGTTCCAACAGAATATCCATCATTTCATCATATTCTTCCAGATTGGCCAGGCACACCGTCAGGTTATATTTAGACTCAAGGTCCGTTGGATCATAATCTATCATCTGCCTGAATATCTCCGTTGCATCGGAGTATTCGCCCCGTGCATAATATATGTTAGCCAGTACTCCCCTTATATCCGGTGCCTCATCCGCATATGGCATGGCATCCCGTAGCGTCTTAATGGCAGCCTCTTCATCCCCCAAATAGCTCTGAGCTGTCGCCAAAATCACATACGCCCTGGTGCTCTCCTCATCCCTCTCAAGGCAATTCTCAGCTGCCGTAAGAGCATTTTCGTAGTCCTCCTGCTCCTGGTATATCTCAGCCATCATAAGATAGCCTTCACTGTTCTTAGGATAGGCATCATTCACGCGCTTTAAAAGTGTCAGAGCCGATTCGTAATCCTCATCGAGATAGTAGAGTTCCGCTGTTTCCAAAAGTACATCCGCCGGTGCATCCGCTCCGTACAGTTCTATAGCGCTGACAAATGATTTTATCGCGCCCTTTATATCGCCCTTTCTTAAGCATATGGAGCCGTCAGACATATCTTTATTAGCCGCTTCTCTAGTCACATTAATATATGAACTGCCCTCTGAAACAGCGGTTGCCACATACTGCACCACCTCTACAGTGATCAATGACACCACAACAACCAGGGCCACAATCCTGAACCATGTTTTCCTTTTAATCTTGATATCTTCCAAAATATATACTCCCTGCGCCTTCTGCTTACACGTGTCTGAATGTGATTTTACCAGACGGTCCTAAACGCCAGAGATTCAGACACCACCTGCTTTAGTTCCTTACGGTTCTTAAGATTCAATTTCTCATATATCTCCGAAAGCTTGCCATTAACATATGACGTTGAGAACATAAGCTCACCGGCAATCTCAGCGTTAGTTTTGTCGGCAGCAACAAGCAGGCACATCTGCAGTTCTGTCTTATTTAACTTAAAGGCCATCAAATTATAGGAATCACTACTCTCTGCCATCTCATGAAGATGTGCCACACGCTGATCCAGCTTTTCTTTTAATTCAGGGCACTCATCATCAAGCAACTGCTCCAGATCTGCTCCCAGCACCGTAACAAATGCCGATGGCAGCAGATAATAACCCGTACGCTTATATATGGAAATGACAGCCCTGCTATGGTACAAAAATCTATCCCTGTCCTTGCTAAGGTGGCTTAAAAAGGCCAGATAGGTATGTGCGGAAAGTGCGAGTATGTCGTCTCCTGTCATATCATATTCCTTGGAGATGGATTCGAATATGGCCCAGACAGGATCGGGAACAATGCCAATAAATGCCCTATAACTATGATATATACTGGTACACCTGATATAGGCAAGAGCCGCAGGATTATAATCATATTCCGGATCAAGCGCTGTACTCTCCGTATTCTGGTCCGAAAAAAGTGAATCCAGATCATTCAGGAGCGGAATCAGATCCTTTTTGTGCTCCGGATATTCCGAGATTAGGAGCTGTAGCTTAAGCTTTGAGGCCTGAGCGTCACGAAGCCTTCCGATATTGCGGCAGAGGACACAGGTAGTATAGTAATAGCCTGCCTTTAGATACTTAGGCAATGATTCAACATCAAATTCTTTCAATATATCCAGCCCTTCGGCAAAATCACACCGGTTTAGCGCAACCTGTGCACGATAAAGCGTCATCTCATTGGAATCATCCTGATCCAGCTCATTATATGCTAATTTTACGAGAAAAAAGGGGAATTTAAAGTCCATACCGTACCTAAAAATCATAAAAAATCAAACAAAAAATATAACTGTATTATAATACAAACTTTGCAAACTTAATTCAATAATAAAATCATTATTCCCAATTTCACTAAATAAACAAAAAGATATTCGGAATAAGCAATTTTATTCCGAATATCTCTTATGGAAGTCAATGATCCAACGGGGACGGTTCTTTGTGCCTCAGCTGTCTCATTCTTCCTCGTCTTCATCCTGCTGCGTTGTAGATACGACCGTAGTTTCGGTTGGAGTATCCGATACATCCTTATTCTCAGTCAGCGCATCTAATGTATCTACATCTTCGGTTGAAGTTACCGATGTATCTTCATCTTCACTCGAAGTGACGGATATATCTTCATCTTCTGTCCGCACATCCGGTGCATCCATCTCTTCAATCGGGGTAACCGATACGTCTATGGCACCAATTGAAGTCATTGTATCAAAATCAGCATCAGATTCAGGACTTCCGGAAAGCGAAAAATAATAAATTCCCGTACTTTGGGCATCGATCACCCATTCACCGGAGGTACCTGATGTATCATCATTAAGAACCGCGGACCTCAAGTCATCCTGATTGTCCCTGAAAATTCCCGTTACATTTCCAAGGCATCCACCATTATAAGTAAGACTTACAGTAACAGGAACACTTGATTCGTTTTCAATTTCGATCTTATTATTTTCTCCATCAAGGCAGGACATATCCCAACCACTTTGAGAGGCAGAGCCACCCACATAAGAGTGACTGGCCGCATCCCATTGCCCTGCATATTCATATTTAAACTGCATGGGACCACAGTGAATCGAAAAGCTATAGACATCCTCCTCAGAATCTTCTTCCTCAAGATCCTCTTCTTCCAAAGTTTCTTCTAAAAGAAGGACCTCCTCTGATTCCGGCTTAAGTCCAGCATCCATCACTGTCTCAGCAGGAGTTTCCGTTTCGTTCTCTGTATCTGTTATTGACTCAGCTGAAGCTTCAGTTTCCGACTTATCCTCAGTCTCATGATTTTTATGATTGTCACTATAGTCTTCCGGAGCGGAATCAGAGTCGGTCTGATTTTCGGAGGGTTCTGAATTCGTTATGCCGGATGTATTCAGATCAGAAGATGCCGGTTCACCTAAAGGCATAGCTTTTTCACCGGAAGGATCAACGTCTTCCGGATCAGCATTATCATCAGGCTCAGTTCCGGTCTCTGCTCCATCCTCAGAAGCAGAATTTAATACTTCAGGGTCCTCGATATAAACTTCCGGATCTTCCTCGGCCATAACCGGAAGATTCATGCCAAAGGATGCTGTAATCAATATGAAGGCTGTAAATGCAGCCATTATTCTCATGCATAATCCTTTATTCATAAAAACAAGAAAAACAGAGTTCCGGTAAGCATCGGAACTCTGTCATAATCAATTATCACTCTTTTGTCGCACTACTTACACTACCTGCAGGTACAGGTGCAATATCAACCTTAACAGTTCCGCTGGCCGTATAGACACCTGTTGACATGCTAAGACCCGGGTCCGGTTCTCCAATCAGTGAGAAGTACAAATTATCCACATAGCCATCCGCTTTACCAACAGTACCATTATACTTGTAGTATGTATCACCAGCATCCAAACCCGAAGTGCACATATCAATATATCTTGTAGGATTTGTCTGATCTGTTGTTAAAGATGATGTGTTACTATTAGCGCTAACATAACCTTTCAATCTGGTTTCACTTGAATCAAAAATACCGGTTACGGTATTTGTTGACGTACCATTAGGGTTAAGAGCGTGGCTTGAATCACTATATGTAAATGTTGCAGATATAGGGTAATTAGAATCATTTGTAACAGTGATCTTATCATTGCTGCCATCCAGATGCGATGCAACCCATCCACCGTTTCTTGAACCTGAATTCCCGGCTACGTACGTGTGGGTCGCAGGATTCCATTTGCTGCCATAATCATACTCAAACTGCATAGCACCCCATTCTATTTGTACACTGTAGATAATAGCAGGACCGCCTTCCACATGGGCCGATACATCAATACTTGTTGTGGCAGTGCTTGAAGAATCCTGCGTAGGACTTCCATTACTGTCAAATAAACCTGTGTCTGTATAAGTGTAAGTTCCCGCATAAGCAGGTACAGCTGCCCCAAATACTGTGGTACCTAAGACCAGGCCCGTTATTAGTAACGATGTGATTTTTCTTTTCATAGCTTTCTCCCTCCTTGGATTAAAATATGAAGACATTTTATTATTACGTAATCCACGGTTCTACCATGGCTGTAACTTAAGTAATATTTCCGTAGTACCGGCACTGACAAAAGTCTCCGGCTCATAGGCACATACTTTTGCTTTAATGTCATATGCCTTATTTCTTACCCCGGGTTCTTTAAGATACTCTATATATTCTCCAGGTTCTATATAGCCCGTTTCATAAAGGATCTTCCCGTTTTCTGTATTAATAAATTCAAGCTTAAGGTTGACCTCATTGGCAATGGGATTGGTAAAGTATACGTACACCTCGCCGTTTTCATTCTGATAGAGATTGGCCGCCATTGAAAAAGTATAATCAAACTCCGTGGCCGCCGATCCGTACAGGTAATCTTCCGAGACCTCCGGACTGCCTGCAACTGCGTTCTCATCATGCTTCGGCGGTTTAAATCCTGCCACTAGTCCTATCAAAATTGCAGTCATGCTTAATACAAGCAGATTCGCTATGGCAGGAAGGAAAATCCTTGCCCTGTGCCTTTCCATCTTTGAGGAAAAAAGCTGATATCTCTCTGACATAATCCCCGCTCCTTATTCCTCAAATACCAGGTCTACAGGAAGCTCCGTATTGACCATTCCCTTATCTTCCGTATCTACATTGTAGGGAACCAGAGTAATATAGCCTTCCTTTACATTGTCATCTATGTAGTCAAAAGCATCGTCATTAAGCTTTAGGTATTCCAGCTGATAGCCGGGCATAACGGCCTTCGATTTTCCTATGGTTATTCTCTCGCCATCAACGCCATCTATCTGAATTTCTATTACTATTTTATTGGAATCAATTGCCGGATTTTTAAAATCCAGTTTGCACCTACCGGTTGATTTGGAGATTATAACCGACTGATTCAGGGTAAAGGCAAGATAGTTGCTACTCTCTTTCGCGCTGTCGGAAACATTCTCATATTTTTCCTGATCCTCATCGGATTCTATTGCTGCATAGTCCCTACCTGCAGCCAATACCGCCGGAATTGCGCTGTTAGTAAAAAGTCCAATCATGATAAGAAAGAGCGCAATGCACAAAATAATTAAAAGAGGCATTAAATCACGATTTATTACAATCAGGCTGTAGCTTTTTGACATTCTGCCTTCATTAACCGACACGAGTCCTGCGGATTTGGCATTGGAATTGGTAACATCCAGTCTGACAAGAGATCCGCAGCATTCTATCAATCCTTCATTCAGACCCACAAGTCCTGCAATATTTGAAGGCCCTGACACTCTGCAATCAACGATCAAATTTACTATTTTGCCCTTTAAATATCCTATAGGCGCACTGTAGGTATTTTCCTTATCATTGATAAAAAAATTCCATATAAGATGACCGTTTCCGTCAAGCACGCCTTCGAAAGCATTTTCTTTTTTATCAGCCAGGGGCGGAATCTCTTTTCCTTTAAAATCAATGTCATTCTCCAATATGACATAGGCCCTGAGAATTTTCTTATCACCCGAATTAACTTTATTAATAAAGTCAAGATATTCTTCTGACGTACTGATATGGAGAATATCTGCATAACCATTTTTATCGGGCCTGCCCTGCCACGCAGTCTCTATATATCCGACCAGTTCATCATTTCCAATGAACTTCCATACTTTAGCAGTATCAAAGCCTCTGCTGGTAAGTTCCGAAGTCTTATCTATATTCTCTCTGTATTCAATTCCATCAGAAGCAAAAAACGACAAGGCCCTGCCTTTTTCCACCAAAATAGCAGTGGCTATTCTCCCGGTGTTCTTGCAGACAAGTGTTTTCTCTGTCCCTGCGCTTTTGTGCCATATGGAATAGCAATCCGTGATTTCTCCGCTATTTACAGATACCAGGCCACCAACCTGTCCCTCTTTATTAGTCATATTGCCTAAGCCTTAAAAGCTACATCATTATCCTTAGGTATCTCCAGAAGAAAATACAAATAAAAATAATAACGATAGTATTGATTACCGAAATCCCCAAAATCAGCCATTCAAGTCTTTTCAAAGTATTTATGGAATTCTGACTTGCAAGTCGTGTAAGTGAATCATCCATGTCCTTAAAAAGATTTTCGAAATATGTTTGGTCAGGCTTTTCTTCAGCCTGTTTTTTAACCTGTTTTTTTATCTCTTTTTCAGCTGTCTTCTTATCCCCATAGGTTGGAATTACAAGCTTCATACAGGCGTCACACACCATGCCGTTTTGCGCTTCCTTGCTGCAAAAAAAACATTCTGATAGCTTCTTGCCACTTTGAATGGAAAGCAACCTGTTGATAAATCTTTCACCATAGACCGTTCTTCCAAACAAAGGATCATCCATAACTTTGCCAAGCATCCGATCAACAGCCTGTGAATCGCTGTAATCAGTATAAGTCGAAAACTTGCAAATATATGTTATAACCTTCTTCTCTTCATCCCGATTCATGGCGCACATTCCCAATTCTCAATATTTTTTTTTAACCTTAACACACCACCCCCCTTGTCAACTTTTTATGTAAACAAAAAGGCCGTCGGATATTCCGACGGCCTTAAAATCATTTAATTTAGAACTTAGCTGTTGATACTCTCACACCGGGTCCCATTGTTGTTGTAAGTGTGATACTTCTTAAATACTGACCCTTAAGTGATGAGGGCTTAGCCTTTACGATAGCATCCATGAGAGCATTGAAGTTCTCTGTAAGCTTCTCTTCTGTAAAGCTTGCCTTACCAACGGGAACATGGATGATGTTTGTCTTATCAAGTCTGTACTCGATCTTACCTGCCTTGATATCGTTAACTGCCTTTGTGACATCCATTGTTACAGTGCCGGCCTTAGGGTTAGGCATTAATCCCTTAGGACCAAGTACCTTACCAAGACGACCAACAACACCCATCATATCAGGTGTAGCAACAACTACGTCAAAATCAAGCCATCCATCGTTCTGGATCTTGGGGATGAGCTCGTCACCGCCAACATAATCAGCACCTGCTGCCTCTGCCTCGGCTACCTTATCACCCTTAGCGAATACTAACACTCTTGTAACACGACCTGTTCCATTGGGCAGTACTACTGCGCCACGGATCTGCTGCTCAGCATGACGTCCATCACAACCTGTACGGATGTGAACCTCAACTGTCTCATCAAATTTTGCTGTAGCGGTCTTCTTAACTAATGCGATTGCATCTGCAGGCTCGTAGTAGGTTGCGCGCTCTACAAGCTTTGCTGCTTCTGCATATTTCTTACCATGCTTCATTTACGCTTCCTCCTACTCTTCTACTGTAACGCCCATTGATCTTGCTGTTCCTGCGATCATGCTCATAGCTGCCTCGATTGATGCAGCGTTAAGGTCAGGCATCTTGATCTCTGCGATCTCGCGGCACTTCTCCTTGGAGAGTGTAGCTACCTTAGTCTTGTTAGGTACGCCTGAACCTGACTTGATATTGCAAGCCTTCTTGATGAGTACTGCTGCAGGGGGAGTCTTTGTTACGAATGAGAAGCTCCTGTCTGCGTAAACTGTGATTACAACAGGGATGATTGTGTCACCCTTGTCAGCTGTTCTTGCATTAAACTGCTTTGTGAACTCCACGATGTTAACACCATGCTGACCAAGAGCAGGTCCAACAGGCGGTGCAGGAGTTGCCTTGCCGGCAGGAATCTGCAGCTTAATGTAGCCTTCAACTTTCTTTGCCATGATTTTCCTCCTAAAAAATGTGGTGGTGGCGGGAACTATTTCCCTCCCACAGCTTAAGAAGTCCTATATGAAAAAGGATTATCCTTAAACATCAAAATTAAAAATTAGATTTGTTAATGTCATCAAAGCCGATCTCTACGGGAGTCTCTCTTCCGAAAAGTTCAACCATGATGGTTGCTGTCTGCTTGTTCATATCCATACGCTGAACAACGCCGACGGTATCCTTCCAGACACCTGCAATAACAGAAACGGTATCACCCTCTGTAAAGTTGATGAATACGTTTTCTGTCTTGATTCCGAGGGGTTTCATCTCAGCTTCCGTAAGAGGAACGGGCTTGGATCCCGGACCAACGAAGCCTGTAACGCCCCTGGTATTACGAACCACATACCAGGTAACATCATTCATTACCATATTGATAAGAACATATCCGGGGAACATCTTCTTGGCTGAGGTCTTACGTACTCCGTTCTTAAGCTCCGTTACGTCCTGCATGGGAACTCTTACCTCAAGGATCGTGTCCTCAAGATGACGGTTCTCAATGGCCTTCTCGATGTTAGCCTTTACCTTGTTCTCATATCCTGAATAGGTATGGACAACATACCAGTTAGCAGCTGTACTTGTCTCGCTCATACTTATCCCTCCTTCTACAGTCCTGTGAGGAAGTTGATTCCATAATGAAGAACTGTATCTATAAGGGCAATTATGATACCAACGACAACTGAAATAACGACTACCGCAATTGTTTCCTTGGTAACGTCCTCACGGCTCTCCCAGGAGATCTTGGAAAACTCGCTCTTCAGTCCCTTGAACCAGTTTTTCACCTTATCGCCGAAAGAAACCTTTTCCTTCTTAGTATCTGCCATTTTATTCTCCTTCACGCATTGCCACTACAGTAAAAAGACTTATTTTGTCTCCTTATGCATTGTGTGTCTCTTGCAGAATCTGCAGTATTTCTTGGTCTCCATACGATCGGGATGTGTCTTCTTGTCCTTTGTTGTATCGTAGTTACGGTTTTTGCACTCTGTGCAAGCAAGTGTGATTCTTGTACGCATAATTGTCACCTCCGCGTAATGTTTTAGACTTTCGAGGCATAAAAAAAAGACCTTTTGACGTCTCGCTTGAATAATATATCACACTACCCTTGTTCCGTCAACAAAAAAATATCGGAAAAATCATCGAAAATCCGCATAAATGCTTGATTTTTCAGGCAAAACAAAGTATAGTTTATTTATAAAACTGTATTTTTATGCCCACGCGTCTGCTTAAAGGGTGCGGATATGGTATCTGAAGACCATTCAAGACCGCATATTTAGTGGTTATCCGTTTATAAGCAGAGCACGGAACTGAGTCTGTGTAAGCGAACCATTCAAGGAAGAAAGGAGGGGCTGACTATGGCAGATATCACTGCTCTTAATACCGTCTACAATCATTTTCTGACGACGTATGCGCCACAGGGTACCAATACCAAGTATGATACTCACAAAAAGAGTGAGCTTCGCGGCGTATATAATTCCATTGTCAAAATGAATACCGATGCTCCCCTGTTCCTTTTAGATACCAGTTCGTCTACTCAGGAATATGCGGTTGGGCTTAAGGAGAATGCCCGTTCCCTAAAGAACACCATCTCTTCCTTATCTCTAAGTGACAGCGAGAGTCTCCTTGATCAGAAGGCCGTTTCCTCAAGCGATGAGGACAAGGTTGTTGCAACCTATATCGGCGGTGCCGAGGATGCCAAGGATGCTCCCGATCTGGATATTGAGATTAATGCCCTTGCGCAAAATCAGGAGAATTCAGGTAAGTTCCTGGATCCCGATAAAATGGACATGGAACCCGGAACCTATTCCTTTGATATTCATTCCCGTGATATGGATTATGAGTTCCAGTTCAATATTAATGATGATGATACCAATAAGCTTGTCCAGGAGAAGCTGTCACGTCTGATAACAAAATCAAATATCGGCGTTAAGGCTTCCGTTGAAACAGACAGTGAGGGCAGGACCTCCCTTAAGATAGTATCTGATGAAACCGGTTTAAGAGATAACGGAAGCGATACTTTATTTAAGGTATCAGATGACAATACCAGTAAGGCAAGCGGAGTTGTCGATTACCTTGGTATTGGTGAGGTTTCCCAGTATCCCGCTAACTCCTCTTTCATTTTAAATGGTACCGAGAGAAGCACCTTCTCCAACACCTTTACCATTGACAAGACCTATGAGCTCACGCTTAAGGATACGACTGCCGAGGGTGAAAGTGTTCAGGTTGGTCTCAAAACCGATGTTGAATCCGTTGCGGAGAATATCAACCATCTCGTAGAGGGCTACAATTCCTTTATGAATAAGGTAAGCGCCTATCTCGATTCCCAGCCTTATTCAGGCAGGCTTGTAGGCGAGATGAACGGAATTTCTTCCTTATATAGTAATGATCTTGAGTCGGTGGGCATGGTCGTTGGCGAGGACGGCAGGATTTCGCTTGATAAGAGTCTTTTAGAGCAGACCGTTTCAGAGGATGACGCCATGGACCGTTTTGATTCCATCCGAAAGTTCACAAGCAGTGTTCTGGGGAAGATGAACCAGGTTTCCTTAAATCCCATGGACTACACCCAGCGTACCATTGTCGCTTATAAAAATCCGGGGCATTCCTTTGCATCCCCCTATGTAACAAGCAATTACAGCGGAATGATGTTTTCATCATACTGCTGATAGTAATTTCCTACATTTTACCTTTACCTAACCTAAAAAGAGCCGGGGCATAATCGTCCCGGTTCTTTTTCCGTTTACTGCGGCTGGTCATCTTAAGTTTAACTTAGGATCTTACTTATTTTACTCGCTTAGGATTTTCTCAATTCCTCCAAAGTCAATCTGGTTCACACACTTTTTAAGCTTCCTGATCTTTTCCGTATATTCCTCCGGAACCCGGTACTCCAGGATCTCCTCAAGCACGGTTATTGCCATATCAATATCGAAAGCTTCCGCTGCCTGGCCCATGCACTCAAGAGCTTCCCTAAGCTCTGCCTCATCCATCAGCGGCTTATCCGAATCATCCTCTTCAGCTTCCGGGAGCTCGTTATTTACCGCATCAATAAGACCTAAGTATCTCTCAAGCAGCGTATCCGTTTTTTCATTTATGAGATCGATATTTTTATCCTTGCCGGCAAATTCCATCTCCCTTGCAAGGTCCGAAAGGTCCATATCGCCTATAAGTCTTGCCTCGCTCTTTAAGGCATGTACGGCAATCGTATAGTTATGGATGTCCTTTTCATTATAGAAGTTCTTGATATTGTCATATTTATCCCTGGCATTGTTAACAAAATCACGGATAACTATCTTGTAAACGTTTTCTCCGCCTGATGCCTGGATAGCATTGTCCACCATGACCGTAGGAATGCGGCGCATTGCAGCTATGATCTCATCCTCGGCATTTTCCTTTTTATCCTCACCGGAGCCATCAGCTGCCTCTGAGAGATCCTTCATGGTATATCTGTCCTCGGATATGAACTTTAAGATCATTTGCTCAAGCTTTTCGGGATCAATGGGTTTTGACAGATAGTCAGCAAAGCCTTCCTTTATATACTCGTCCTTTGCTCCCACTATTGCGTTAGCTGTAAGGATAACAAACGGAGTATCAATATTAGCGCCCGTCTTATCATCCTTAATGATCTTAAGCGCCTCTATACCGTCTATTTCCGGCATCATATGGTCCATGAAGACGATATCGTACTTATTTATCGCACACTTTTCAATTGATTCCTTGCCCGATAATGCTGAATCTATTATGAGATTACAGCTCTTTAAAAGTCCGTTGAATACCGCAATATTAAGCTCGTTATCGTCAACAACCAGAATCTTAACATCAGGCGCGGAAATCGCAGGTACATAAACCTCTGCCTTCTTGTGGAGCTTTCTGAAGGCCTCCTTATAATCTCCTATTCCCTTCCAGTCCTCAACAGTCTGGGATATGGTGAAGGAGAAGGTTGAGCCCTCACCGTACACACTTGAGACCTCAAGATTAGTGCCCATCATATTAAGGAAGGCCTGGGTTATGTTCATACCGAGACCGGTTCCCTGAATATTACGGTTTCTCTTTTCCTCAATCCTCTCAAAGGCGGTAAAGAGCTTGTCAATGCTCTCCGGCTTCATGCCTATTCCCGTATCTGCCACCTTTACCTTAAGGTCGATCTTGGAATCTCCGGTTTTTTCATAACCGATACTGAAGGTGACACTGCCCTCTAAGGTATACTTCATGGCATTTGAAAGTATATTGGTTATGACCTGTTTGATCCTGACCTCATCTCCAAAGAGCATCCTGGGAAGTGTGGAATCAATATCCAGTATGAACTTAAGTCCCTTTTCGTCAGCCTTAGGCTGGTTCATATTGACAAGATCGTTGATAACGCTGGTAAGCTCATAGCTTACGGGGATGATCTCCATCTTGCCCGCTTCGATCTTGGACATATCCAGGATATCATTAATGATATTCAAAAGAGTCTTGCCGGCATTTCGTATATCGACAGCATAGCCTAAGATTGCCTCATCGGTACACTCACGCATTATAAGATCGTTAAGTCCCAGGATCGCATTCATGGGTGTTCTGATCTCGTGGGACATATTTGCAAGGAAGTTTGATTTTGCCTTATTGGCTTCCTCAGCGTCCTCATAGGCGCGCTGAACCTCCTTATACTGCTCCTCTGCCTCATCAGACATGATACCCAGGTATCTTAAGATCCTGTCGGCAAGAGTATTCTCGGAGTCACTCAGATCTGCAAGATCGGATATATCATAGGAAAGAGGTACCGCCTCACCCTCCCTGAGCATACACATGACCATGGTTGAGTTAAAGAAATGCAGGTAATCATCAATCCTCAGCAACTCACCTCTTGTGAAAAATCCCACCGTTGAGGCAATGCCCTCCATGTCGTTTATCTCAAGTCCCACGTCCGAATCGCCCCAAAAGGCTCTTCTGACGCCACAGGAATATATCCTGATGGTCTCAGGTGCGAAAGCCGCGATTTTCCCAAGGTTATTCCGGGTCGTCCGTATTATTCGGTTACGGTTTCCATAGGCGATCCTGACCCAGGCGCCTTTAGGAGCCTTTACGGTCAGCTGCATATCTCCGGGATTTTCCGACTGCAGTGGTACTCTTAAGCATTCAACACCGTTTTCCTCGATGAGAAGGGGGAACTGCATAACATTGTTAAAATAGTTCTCATCCGACTCTATGCCCAGATAATCGTTGTAGATCTTCATTATTGGGATGTCATCCATTGTGTGGATAACGTTATCTTCTGCGTCGGTTATCCTGAACTTCTTACCAAGGCCCTCCCACCCCAGAATATGGAAGGTATCAAGATGTAAGTCCTCACCTCCAAGCAGTATCACAACAGCTCCGGTATCAGTAATACCCTTGTCCTTATAAAATACGTAAGAGGTCTCATCGGTAATATTAAGGGGATTTGATGCCAGTCCACCGAATATCTGGACTCCGTCACGCAGGTTAAGCTTACCGTTTACTATTCCCAAAAGAACACTTCCCTTGGCGGAACAGATAATCTCCATTCCCTTTACCCAGTCGTGTTCGTTACAGTACTTCCATACCGTTTCTATAGAATCCGCATCAGCTTTTTTATTATTAACATCAAGGAAGAATGCCTTGGTTCTTGTGGTTTCATATTCAAATATGGAACAGACAATGACCGTATGATTTTTCGCAAGATCACCATCTACAATGTTACCTATAGACTGACAGCCATAGTAGTAGGCATCAGGGAATTCAGCCCTTAGCTCTTCGGTTATTGCCGTTATCTCATCAAGTTCGGTCAGGCAGGTAAAAAACTGAAAAAACACCGATGATGCATAGGTATTTTCGCAAAATCGCTTCACCCTCATCAGCTCTCGTTTAAAGTTGTTTGAATTCTTATATTCAAACTGGAACTGTCTCATCTTTTACCCCTCCATAACCTGTGTGGCAAAAATAGCCTGTTCAATCTCCTTACCCTCTCCCATGACCGGATAAATCTGGGCGCGGTAATAAAGGCCGGTGGTCCTTCCGGCGAACTCGGCAGTGATCAGCTTTTTCCTTGACAGGCGCTGACGCAATGTTGACAGGTCAGCATATTTAAGCATTCCCTCAAGATACTCATCGCTTACTATATGTTCAATGAAATATTCCATTTCCTTTTGCATATCGTCCGAGTACTCAAGCAGCACTTTAGTCTTTTTATCCTTATCAAGCTGAGTTATCCTGTTTTCCTTATAATCTATCAGAAGCAGGGTTTTATAGCTTTGCGCTATGGCGCCTATAATATTGTTGTACTGATTTTCCGCCTCGGCGGTCATAACATTTAAGTACTTAAGGATGCGGTCTGCAAGAGTCACCCTGTAATCATACACATCGGAAATCTCGTTAACGTCGTAAGGCGTGGGAACAGCCTCCCCCTCACGGGTCAGGCAGATAACGAGGGTTGAGTTCATATGATGCAGATAATTGCCTATTCTCAGAAGTTCTCCATGGGTATAGAAACCCACAGTGGGGGATACTCCGTTAAAGGCCTTGGTTTCAAGGCCGATATCCTTACCCCAGAAGGTACGTCTCACCGCGCAGGAAAAGGTCCTTATGCACTCAGGTGCAAAATCAACCACCTCATCCATATGGCTGTATATATTTTGAAGGATCCGGTTTCGGTTTCCATAGGAAAGTCTCACCTTCGCTCCAAGTTCAGGCTCCGACATAAGAAGCACCTCGCCATGCTCACCCGAAGGAAGAGGCACTCTTAAGCAGTCTATGCCATGCTCCTCAACAAGGATAGGGAACTGCATGGCGTTGGCAAAAAAGTTCTCGTTTTCCTCAATTCCCAGATTTGTTTTATATATCTCCATGGGAGGAATGTTATCAAGGGAGCGGATAATAGGCCCCTCACAGTCAGTGATCCTGAAGGTCTTACCCAGGCCCTCCCAGCCCACTACGTGGAATGCCGAAAGGTGAAGGTCCTCACCTCCCATTATAACTGCGATTGCAGCAGTATCGGAAAATCCCCTGCCCTTAAAGAAAACATAGGACGTATCATTGAAAACCTCATCGGGATTGGCCGCAACTCCTCCGAAAACCTTAATGTCATCACGGATATTCAACTCGCCCTGATCTATTCCCAAAGCATTGCAGCCCTTGGCAGAGGATACTATCTCAACACCCTTGACCCAGGGATTTGCATTGCAGAAATCCCAGATATCCTGCACCGAATGGCCATCTGAAGGCTTTCCGGGAACATCAAGGTACATCACATGTGACTTTGTGGAAGCGTACTCAAAAACGGAGCAGACAATCATGGTCTTATCCCTGGAAATATCACCATCCAGAATATTTCCAAAGGTCTGGAAGCCATAGTAATATGCTTCCGGAAACTCTCTTTCAAGCTCATCCGTCATTAACGTGATCTCGTCAAAATCAGTCAGCCCTGTGAATAACTGAAAAAACACCCCCGGATTTAAGGTGTTATTACAGAATCTCTTCACTCGCATGAGTTCACGCCTGAAATTATTTACATTTTTGTACTCAAACTGAAACTGCCTCATTGGTTATATACCTCTGTTCTTACAACTTCAAGAGCCCTTAAAACGACCTGATGCATGTCATAGTATTTATACTCACCAAGGCGCCCGCCGAATATGACTTTGCCCTCGGCCTCCGCCTTCTCTTTATATCGGCTAAACAGGGAATTATTTTTATCATCATTCATGGGATAATATGGTTCATCGCCCTTTTTCCAGGTTGCCGGATACTCACGGGTGATAACTGTCTTATCCTGGGTACCGAAATCAAAGTGCTTATGCTCGATGATCCTTGTGTATGGAACTTCATACTCTGTATAGTTGTTAACTGCATTACCCTGGAAGTTTGGAATATCAAGGGTTTCCGTTTCAAACCTAAGACTCCTGTACTCAAGCTCGCCATAGCAGTAATCGTAGAACTCGTCGATCATGCCGGTGTAGACAATTTTCCCTGCAAGGTTCATATATGTATCCCTGTCGTCAAAGAAGTCCGTATTAAGACGCACCTCAACACCCTCTAGCATCTTCTCGATAATCCCGGTATATCCCTTAACACCTGAAGGAATACCCTGATACTTATCGTTAAAATAATTGTTATCGAAGGTAAATCTGACAGGAAGTCTTCTTATTATAAATGCGGGAAGTTCCTCAGCTCTCTTGCCCCACTGCTTCTCAGTGTAGCCCTTAACAAGCTTCTCATATATGTCCCTGCCCACAAGGGATATGGCCTGCTCCGCAAGGTTTTTAGGCTCGCATCCCTCGGGAAGTGCAGCTTCCTTCTTCTGTTTTTCTATTATTTCCTTAGCCTCATCGGGGGTTTTGATATTCCAGAGCTTGCAGAAGGTGTTCATGTTGAAGGGGAGATTGTATATCTCATCCTTGTAAATGGCCATTGGAGAATTAGTATAGCGGTTAAACTCCACGAAGGAGTTCATATAATCCCAAACCTCCTTATTGCTGGTATGGAAAATATGAGCGCCGTACTTATGGACCGCAATGCCCTCTACCTCCTCGGTGTAAACATTGCCGCCTATATGGCTCCTTTTATCGATCACGAGACACTTTTTGCCGGCCTTGGTGGCCTCATAAGCAAATATCGAGCCGAACAGTCCGGCTCCGACTATCAGATAATCGTACATATTACCTCCCGGAAAATCATATTAAATATCCTTATATCTTACCACAAAGAACCGGCTTCCTAAATATCCGCCGTTCATTTTGGCCTCAAATCTTCACCTTGATAAAGATGCCTCTGCTGTGGTACAATTGACACCGACGCAGGATTAGTCTATCGGTAGGGCGCCAGCTTCCCAAGCTGGATAGGCGGGTTCGACTCCCGTATCCTGCTTACCCTAAGTCATGCAAGTACAAATGAAAAGACGCATCCGCAAGTTTACTTGCAAGGATGTGTTTTTTTATTTGTACTTATATGGCGCAGCCATACATCAGACAAACCGCAGGTTTGGATGATGCTTGACTCGTCCTCAGCATTCTGCGAATGTATGGCAGATGATGCTTGACTCCCTCTCATCCAAAAGGATTATAAAACCGTCCCCCATTCACGTGATTTAGGTACAGTGCTATCCCCATCAATGCCACGCACAACACCATCGACGCAATGTCTGCGAGGGCAAATCTCCTCTCCATATACCAGGTTCTCTTCTTATGTTTTCCAAAGCTTCGAAGTTCCATGGCATTTGAGATAACGTCTATCCTCTCCATGCTGGATAATATAAGCGGAACCAGTATCGCGCTGGCGCTTTTCAGCCTGTTTATGAGGGTTGCCTTCTTACTCATCTCAATACCCCTTGCCTGCTGGGCCTGGGATATTTCATGGTACTGTCTCTGAACATCCGGAATATAACGGAGGGCCAGAGCCACTGCATAGGCAATGGAATACTTTACACCGATCTTATTTAGTGATGCTGCGAATTCACTGGGATTCGTTGTTGTCACAAATAAAAGCACTATTGGGATAGTTGCCAGATATTTAAGGAAATAGTTAAGGTGATAGAAAAGCTGCTCTGCAGTTGGGGCATATTTTCCCGAAAGGCCCCATAAGTACGTGCAGGTTCCGTATATCTCCGTTCCATGCTGGGGCGAAAACAGATATACCAAAACATTATTCATAACCAGAAATACTGCCGTAAAGCCCAGCATGAATGACACATCCTTAATATGAATATGGCCAACGGCAAACAGCACAAAGCTTCCGATCGCCAGTGCCGCAAGAAACCTCGTATCGTAGGTACACATTGCCGCAAAGCTCCAGAGCATCAGGCATATGAATTTTGTGGCGCCAGTCAGGTTATGTATAGGTGAGGGACGGTCAATATAGTTAAACAGATTAGTCATTATTCTGCCTCCTCACAGTCGTTCTTTCATAATCGATAAATCTTTGGACGAACTCCCTTCCGTCCTCGATTCCGCACTTAACCGCAAGCTCATACAGGGAGGTTTCCTTAAGGCTGGCCTCACGGATGATATCCCCGCTCGTCAGAATATTGGCGCATCTGCCATTGGCTATCACATTCCCATGGGAAAATACAATCGCCCTGCGCGCATATTCGATCATAAGGTGCATATCATGTGTGATCATAACAATGGTGATCCCCTTGCGGTTCAGCTCATCCAAAAACTCCATTATATCCGTATAATGACGATAATCCTGACCTGCCGTAGGCTCGTCAAGTATTATCATTTCAGGGTCCAATACCAGAATTGACGCAATGGTCACTCTCTTTTTCTGGCCGAAGCTCAGCGCTGAAACAGGCCATTTTCTGAACTTCCACAGGCCACACACCTTAAGGGCCTGTTCCACCTTTTTCTCTATTTCTTCCTCGGGAACATTTCTCGTCCTAAGTCCCAATGCCACCTCATCATATATCATGATCTTGGAGATCATCTGATTGGGATTCTGCATCACATATCCTATATGCTCCGCTCTTTCCTTAATGCTTAAGCTTGTAAAATCCCCTCCGGCAAAATCAATCGTTCCACCTGATTTCTCCTCAAACCCACAGACAACCTTGGAGAAGGTTGATTTTCCGGCGCCATTGGTGCCGACTATGGCGATCATTTCGCCTTTTTTAATATCAACGGAGATGTCCTCTAATGCTTTCTTCCCTGATTCACCGTAAGCAAAGGACAGGTTCTCGGTCTTAAGTAATGTTGTTTCATCATGCTTTCTGTCATAAAACGGGGTTTGCCTAAACCACTCCCTGACCTTCCCGGTATCGGATTCATCTAGCTTAATTGTTGAAATATTCCGGGGCAGCTTTTGAGGTTCTATCTTAACACCCGCGTATTTAAGCGCAGTTATATAAAGGGGCTCGCGAATTCCGTTGACCAAAAGAAGATCCGTTGACAGCAGTTCATCCGGTGTCATATCAGCCAGAATACGGCCCTCGCCCATCAAAATGATCCTGTCTACATCCCGATGAAGAACGTCCTCAAGGCGGTGCTCAACGATTATAACAGCAGCAGCGGTCTGCCTCTGCATTTCATCAATAAGTTCTATAGCCTGCTTGCCTGTTGCCGGATCAAGGTTTGCAAGGGGCTCGTCAAATATCAGAATATCAACATCATCCACCAGGACACCTGCAACAGAAACCCTTTGCTTCTGACCGCCTGAAAGGTCTCCGGGAGCATGCTTAAGAAATGCATCTATATCCACCATTTTGGCAACCTTCATGACTCTTTCATGAAGCTCCGGCTCTCCAACGCAGTCATTTTCCAATGCAAAAGCAATGTCCTCGGCAACCGTCAGCCCCACGAACTGGGCATCTGAGTCCTGAAGCACCGTTCCAACATGGGTGGAAATATCAAAAAGGCTTAAATCCCTTGTCTCCTTCCCCATGATCTTTAATGACCCTGTTGCTTCTCCTTTATATGAAAAGGGTATCAGTCCGTTTATACAGTGCACCAGGGTTGATTTTCCGCAGCCCGAAGGGCCTGCGATAAGTATCTTCTCGCCCCTTTTTACCTCCAGATTGATATCGTAGAGGGTAGGCTTGCTCTGGGCATTGTACTGGAAGCCGAAATTCTTAAACTTAAGAACTGTCGGCCTGTGAGCAACATCTGATCCGGTTGTAATCTCGTTTACCTGGTCTGCCATTTGGGCTCCTTAGAATAATTCTGCTTATATCATTAAAAGTCACACATACGCAATTATATCACAAAAGGAAGGCAGTGGGCTTAATATAGTCCAACTGCCTTCCTGTAATATAAAGCATTTCTATATGTCCGCCTTAATTCCTACGGATATTCCTGCACATTTTCAAGGCAGATCCGATTAATCCTCTTCCTTAAGGCTGCCCTTCTTGGGGATTGCAGCTACATAAGCGATGCAAAGGAGTGTTCCCACAACACCTGTTGCAACAATGTTAACGCCTGCGGATACAAGTCCCTGGATAAACACCTTGTTGGCAGGCTCAGCATACATAAGAATATCAAGGACGGGTGCAATGATAACCCATGCTGCAACGTGTGCGATGATCTGCACAAGATTAAAGCTGATGATGTCCTTCTTATCGAACTCGCCCTCATCAATCTTGGTCTTTCTCATACCCGTGCCCATGATGAAACCGCATGCTGCAGAAGCGATAACCCAGCTCCACCATACGCCCCAGCCATAGCTGAAGTCGATAAAGAAATGACCGATAAGACCTGACAAAAGGCCTACGATAGGTCCGAAGGCTGCTGCAATGAATCCCAGAACACCATACTGGATTGAAATGTTAGTATCGGGAATACCACTGGGGATTGCCACAAAACGTCCCAGCACAAAGAAAAGTGCAGCACCGATTGCCGTAGCTACGATTGATTTTACGCCAAACTTTTTCATATCACTATCTCCTTTAGATTATATCCGGCCGGAATGTCAAATCCAATTTACCTCGAAAAGTTTCCGACCACACCCTACGTTCAAAATAATAACACAATATGCTGTGGATATCTATTGAAACTTAAATTCCGTTCCGGACTTATCCCCCTTAAGCACCAGATAAGCATCAAAGCTCCGCCCGGTACGGGGAGAAACAAAGCCCTTTATAAGATCCGTAGAACCTGAAGTCAGGAGCTTTTTTATCTGCTCAGGCTCAATGTCCCTTGAGCAGCTGTTCTTCCAAAGCTTAAAGCCGCACTTACAGGTTAGAAATCTTGTGGTTTCAGATAACGGCTTCTGACATTTAGGGCATGTGTATTCCGACTTGACGCCCTTCTCCTCAACAAATTCTATGGCATCCTTCTTCATATTGTACTTAAGCTTCTGCTGCCACTCGCTCCTGCCCTTTTTAAGAGTCTTCTCAATCTCTTCTCCGGATACAAGTTTAAGGAACTCCTCTGAGGTCAGAGGGCTTTCGCATATAAGCTTGTAGGCTCCCACCTTACATCCTTCACGATAATGACTGCAGAAAAATCCCTTTTCCCCCTGATACAGTTCTCCTCCGCACTTGGGGCAGGTTCCTATCTGCACGCTCCTCTGCCTGGGCTTGATCTCGGAATTTTTGATATCATCAACCATTGTATCAACATCAAGGCGCATCTCAGCTTCAAGCTCCGCAAGGGATTTCTGGCCTGTTCTTACAAGCTCCAGCTTTTCCTCCCAGAGCCCTGTCATATCCACCCGGCTGATGGCGCAGTCCTTAAGGTTGTCATATATGAAACGTCCTGTTGAGGTTGGAACGATATAGTTAGTCTTCTTAACCTTCTGGCGGTTTAAGTAATGATCCCTGTCAATAAGTTCATCAATTATCGATGATCTTGTAGCAGGTGTTCCGATCTTCAGACGCTCACCTAAGGATTTAAGAGAGGCATCATCCAGATATTTGTGAGGCTTCTCGCAGGCCGCAATGAGCGTGGCATCTGTATATCTCTTGGGGCAGGTCGAGGTTTTCTCGGCAAGCTGGAATTCATTGATGTCCAATAAATCTCCCACCTTGTGTGTTGGGATCTGAACCTCATTAAAATTAGTTCCCATTATTTCCGCATAGCCCTTGCTGACCAGGGTCTTGCCTGTTGTCCTGAAGGTATTACCGCTTATATCAGCGATCATCAAAACCTTTTGCTGTACAAGGGGTGGCAGAAAGATTGCAATAAAGGATCTGCACACCAGCTTGTAGATCATCTGCTCCCAGCTGCCCAGCTTTGCAAAATCAGGGCGTTTCGTTGTAGGTGCCAGGGCTGAATGTCCTGCCTCCGCAAGCTTTTTATCATCCACCCATTTTTTGGTCTTCTTAACCCTCGCAATGTCCTTCTCGGTTATGGTCCGCAAGAAAGGCATGAACTCGGGGATACATGAGGTTGAGTTAAGCATTGCCTTGAAGTTTTCGTTGCTGGATATGAACTCGCAGTCTGTTCTTGGGTATGACAAGTAGCCCTTCTCATACAGGCCCTGAAGGACGTTCAAGGTATCCGCACCGCTTAGTCCCATTTTACCCGCGGCAATCTGAAGTGTTGCAAGCTTATAGAGCTTCGGAGCATAGCTTTCAACCTTTTTTGACTCATATTTTGTAATGGTCGCAGGGGGAGTGAGGTTCTTTATAAGTTCCTCGGCATCCTCTTTTTTATCAAACCATACAAGACCCTTGCTTTCGGTTTCTTCCTTCTTATTATCCTCGTCCTCTTCTTCCTCCGTCACGGAATCATCAAAGAGCTGGCCTTCATAACCTTCAGCATAAAGAGCCTTCACACCGTAAACGGTGGAAGGCTTAAAGTTTTCTATCTCATATTCTCTTTTACATACAAGGCTTAATATGGGTGTCTTTACACGACCACAGGCGACACGGGTATTCATCTTAAGCGTTGCGGCCCTGGATATGTTCATGCCAAAGCGATAGTCCGAATGCTGTCTGCCATAAGCGGCATCCAAAAGATGTATCAGCATTGGATCTCCATCATCATCCCTGAGATTGAGAAGTGCCTCAAGCACCTTGTCATCGGTAAGGTCATTCGACCAGAAACGCTTTATGGGGAGTGGATTCTTAAGCTCCGCCAGAACAATCCTGATAAGGAGCTCTCCCTCCTGATCCGGGTCTCCTGCATTTATAACACAGTCATAACCGCCCCCTGAAAGCTCCGCTTTTATTTTGTCGTATTTTTCCTTTGGGGTGTCGAAGTTGCCGTGCTTTTCCTTGTTTATAACCTTGTATCTGAAGCCCTCATAATTCTCCGGATGAAATGGGATCGTATCCCAGCTCCACTTCTTAAGATCCTCCGAGAGCTCGTCCGGCTGCATCAGCGTGAGCAGATGGCCGGACTGGCACATGAAGGTTATTGAATATGGAATCTGGGATTGATTCTTCCTGTAGACATCCTGGATTGTTCTCATCAGAGAAGGCTTCTCTGCAATCAGTAATGCTTTCATGTAACTATGCAAACAAAGGCTTTACTGCTCCTGAAAGCTTTTCTTTTTCTGCCTCTGCTGCTGATAAATCCTTTCCTTTTGTAGTGTAGTAGGCCTTGATCTTGGGTTCCGTTCCTGAAGGACGGATGACAACCGATGCGCCATCCTCAAGGCCGTAGATCAGAACATTGGCCTTAGGGAGTCCTGTCTCCTCAGGTCTAGTATAGTCCGTAACCTTAACCACCTTATCTCCCGCAAAATCAGCCGGGGGATTCTCTCTTAAGGAGGCCATGATTCCGTTCATCTTATCCATGCCTGTAAGGCCCGGGAACTCATAGCTGTCAACCTTATTAAGGAACCTGCCGTACTGGGCATATATCTCTTCAAGTCTCTGCTTAATTGAGGATCCGATGCTTCTGTAGTAAGCTGCCATTTCACAGATGAGCATTGATCCGATAACAGCATCCTTATCTCTTACATAGGAGCCGGCAAGGTATCCGTAGCTCTCCTCGAATCCGAAGATGAATCTCTCCACCTCTCCTGCTGCCTCAAGCTGTGCGATCTGATCGCCGATCCACTTAAAGCCTGTGAGTGTATGACGAAGCTCAACACCGTAGTGCTCTGCAACAAGGTCGGCAAGAGGCGTTGAAACTATGGACATTACAGCCACGGGATTCTTGGGCATTGTGCCCTTTTCAATACGTCCGGCACATATATAGTCAAGTAGCAGAACACCCATTTCATTACCGCTTACCAGCTCATAGGAACCATCGGGACACTTCATTGCGATTCCCACTCTGTCAGCATCGGGGTCTGTTGCCAGCATCAGGTCAGCGCCTGTTTCCTTGGCCAGTTCAAGTCCCATCTTAAGGGCCTCAAAAATCTCGGGATTGGGATAAGAACAGGTTGTAAAATATCCGTTGGGGTACTCCTGCTCGGGAACTATGGTAATGTCGGTTATACCCATATCCTGAAGCACCCTGGTAACCGGAACAAGTCCGGTTCCGTTAAGAGGCGAATACACAAGCTTAAGTCCTGCGTCCTTGCAAAGGCCCGGACGAACCTGACGTGACTCGATAGCCTCATAAAAGGCCTTTCTGCAGTCATCACCAACGAACTTAATAAGTCCCTTCTCAACGCCCTCGGAGAAGGACATGTATTTTGCTCCCGTTAAAACATCTGTTTTTTGGATTGAATCATAAACAACCGCTGCCGCATCATCTGTCATCTGGCATCCATCGGGACCATATGCCTTATAACCGTTGTATTTTGCGGGATTGTGTGATGCAGTAACCATGATGCCCGCATTGCACTTATAATATCTCGTTGCAAAGCTGAGTGCGGGAACCGGCATGAGTTCATCATATATCCTTACATTGATACCGTTGGCAGCCAAAACGCCTGCTGCCTCTCTTGCAAAATTCCAGCCCTTAAGTCTTGAATCATAGCTTAAGGCTACTGTCTGAGTGCCGCCCTGTGTCTTAACCCAGTCCGCAACACCCTGTGTTGCCTGGCGCACAACCCATATATTCATACGGTTGGTTCCGGCTCCTAAGGTTCCTCTAAGGCCTGCGGTTCCGAACTTAAGAGCAACAGCAAATCTGTCCTTAATGGCCTCGTCATCTCCGGCGATGTCCTGCAGCTCCTTCTTTAAGTCAAAATCAATCAGGTCTGCTGCCATCCATTTTTTGTAATCATCAAGATACATTGGTAATACCTCCTTATATGATCTGTTATTTAAAATCAGAAACGATATCTAAAGCGACTTCATCAGGGCATCCAGTCCGCCCTCATCGTAAATATTGCGGTAATACGCTACCTCTTTTTTAATAACCTCATCGATGACCTTCATCCCCAGCAGTTCAACCGGAGCCTTGTCATCAGTCATGAGATAATCTCCTGCTCTGTACTCTGACATATTATCGCCTATGGTGTCCATTAAGGCGGTCAGCTCTGCATCGTCCTCTGTTTCCACATTCTTATCAAATCTCTTAAGCACATCCTGATTATTCGATGCGAACAGTTCCCGGTTTGTGGATCCCTTAACGTCCACCGTGTACACTTCGGAAAATACATTGGAAATGGTATCCGCAAGGTACTGGTTAATGTTTCCTTCCTCCTGACCCCGCATATTCATGTTGACCACCATGACGCCGTCATCATTTAAATGGTCCCTGACCAGTGAGAAAAATTCCACTGAAGACATCTGGAAGGGAATGGTTATATCCTGATAGGCATCAACCATTATCACATCGTATTTTTCATCGATTGCGTTAAGGTATGCCCTGCCATCATAGGTCGTAACCTTCACATCATTCGGAAGGTCGAAATATTCAACCGCAAGATCTGTTATCTTCTGATCGATCTCAACACCTTCAATGTTAACGTTCCCGAAATATCTCTCGCATTGGGTTGCAAAGGTACCTGAGCCGTTTCCAAGGATCAGCATATCAAGGGAGTCCTTTTCATTTATGCCGCTCATGTAGGGCGCCGCCATGGCATAGTCATAATACATGCCTGTCAGTGCCTTATCCTTAAGATATACTGACTGCACACCGAAAAGCACATTGGTCGAAAGAACAACCTCTTCATCATCCTCATATACCTGAAGGTAATTATATATTGATTCACCTTCATAGGTTAAGTCTGCCTGCCAGAAAGCAAATGAGTTATCATGGCCGAGAATGCAGCAGACTATAAAGAGAATGATGCTAACGGGTACCTTCCCGGCCTTTGGAAAATTTCCTTTTGCGCTTGCAAAATAAATTATGCAGAGTATGAGCAGTATCCCTGCAAAGATCAGAAACGTGATTGAGGTTCCCACTGCAGGTATGCTGATAAATGTGGGAACGAAGGTTCCTATGATACTGCCTATGGTGTTTGATGCATTGAGCTTTCCCACCACGCTTCCGCTGTCATCAAGGCTGTCCACGGAAAACTTAACAAGTGAAGGAGTCACGGTTCCAAGGAGAAATAGTGGGAATACAAATATGACCATGCATGCCGCAAATCCCGCGATCACAAGAAAATTACTGTTCACCGTGAATATCAGAACAGCAGAAATCCCTATGATTATGTACTTCCCGACCACCGGTATGGCGGCTATCCATATAGCGGCTATTATGATCCTGCCGTAAAGCTTATCGGGGTTAGGGTCCTTATCGGCCTTTTTGCCGCCGTAGAGGTTACCCAGCGCCATGGCTATCATGATAGTTCCGATGATAATGGTCCAGACTATCTGGGACGAGCTGAAATACGGAGCTAAAAGTCTGCTGGCTCCAAGCTCCACGGCCATTACCGACATCCCTGCGAAAAACTCCGTAAGATACAGGTAAAGTTTGTTTTTTAAAATACTGCGCTCCACTTTTTACTCCTTAATCACAGAGCAATTGCGGTTTCAAGCGCAAGCTTCATCATATCCTTAAAGGAGGTCTGTCTCTCCTCGGCGGGAATCTCAACTGAGGTTACAAAGGAATCTGAAATTGTAAGCAGGCATGCTGCATTCTTGCCTAAAATATCAGCATTATGGAACAGGGCAAAGCTCTCCATTTCAACAACATCACAACCTGTACGGTCCCTTATTGCTTCCCAGCCTCCCATATTATCCAAGGTATAGAACTGGTCTGTTGAATGAACCTTGGCCATCTTACAGGTAATACCAACCTCTTTTGCCTTGGCAGCCACCATGTCGTTTATTTTCTTACTGGGATACATTTTATCGTCATTACAGCCGCTTGTGTATTTTGCGAAGGTTGACTCGGAATATGCATACTCTGCCAGAACCACATCAAGCACGTCAAAATCAGGGCTGTAGCTTCCTGCAGAACCGATCCTTATTATATTTTCAACATCATACTGGGTGTAAAGCTCATAGGAATAAATGCCGATGCTGGGCATACCCATTCCAGATGCCATTACAGATACCGGAACCCCCTTATAAGTTCCCGTATATCCGAATACGTTTCTTACGGAGTTGACCTGCCTGGCATTTTCAAGAAAATTCTCGGTGATGAATTTTGCGCGCAGCGGATCCCCGGGCATAAGAACTGTTTTTGCAAAATCACCCTTCGATGCTTCATTATGTGGTGTAGCCATAAAAATACCTCCTTAAAGTTATTTGTTTTAGTATATCAAATTTACCAAAATAAAGCACCCCATTTCATGTACTGAAATGGAGTGCCTGTATCATTGCATTTTGTAAATTATCTGCCCATCTTGGTTGCAAACTTCTTAAGTTCCTCGGGAATGTGGATCTGCTGAGGGCATACCTTCTCGCAGCTATGGCAGCTTATGCAGCATTCCGGCATTTTATCCGCATCCACTGATGCCAGTCCCATTGCGGAAATAAAATCTCCCGAACCGGAAATAACAGCTTCGTTATAAAGCTTCAGCATATAGGGAATATCGATCTTTTTAGGGCATTTGGATACGCAGTAATGACATCCCGTACAGGGAACAGTGGTCTTACTGATCATATCATCCGCAATACCTAAGATAAGTTCCATCTCAGCTTCATTTAAGGGCTTGTTTTCCTCATAGGTTTTGATGTTGTCCTTAAGCTGATCCATATTGGACATTCCCGAAAGTGTGACTACGACCTCAGGGATTGCCTGAAGGAATCTGAAGGCCCATGCCGGCACCTTTTCATCAGGTCTTGCAGCCTTGAGCTTAGCAGTTGCCTCATCTGAAAGTGTTGCAAGCTGGCCGCCTCTTACAGGCTCCATTACCCACACGGGAATATTCCACTTCTTCAAAAGCTCTACCTTGCCCTTGGCATCCTGGAACTTATAGTCAAAATAGTTAAGCTCGATCTGACAGAACTCCATATCCTTACCATAGGCCTCAAGGAATCTTGTCATGCAGTCAATATCCCCGTGAGCGGAAAATCCGAGATGCTTAATGCGTCCGTTTTTCTTCTGCTCCATGAGATAATCATAGATTCCGTACTGAGGATCAAGATACTGGTCAATGTTCATCTCACAGACATTGTGGAATAAGTAAAAGTCAAAATATTCAACCTGGCATTTCTTAAGCTGCTCCTCAAATATTTCCTTAACCTTTGGCATGTTTGAAAGGTCATAGCCCGGGAACTTAGATGCAAGGCAAAAGCTGCTTCTGTCATAATTTTTTAAAAGCTCTCCGACTACAAGCTCCGACTGTCCCCCATGATAGCCATAGGCAGTGTCGTAGTAGTTGATCCCGGATTCCATGCAGTATGCGATCATTTCTCGCGCCGTTGATACATCGATCTCAGAATCGTTGCCGTTAACAACGGGCAGCCTCATATTGCCCATTCCAAGCGCCGAAAGCTTAGTTCCGTTAAAGTCATTGTAGATCATTTTTCTCCTCCTGTTTTGTGGTTATTATATTTTCTTCCTGTATCATGTGATTTATTTATCCGTATAAGGGCAGTCTTCAAAGATGCGCAAGCCTATTGTTTATCCGCCTGTCAAGTTCCTCCCTCGGGACGAAGAATTTCATGTAAGAGAGCTCATAGATCTGTAAAAGCAGCTCAACCTGCCTGTTTTCTCTTATTCCCCTAACCAGATGGGTTACCTGCTTTGAAACCTTCTCCTCAAGATTTTTATGCTTAAGTGCCAGATTTTCATCAGACATCGGAGCATCATTATCCCACTCCTTAAAGAAGCGGTAGCATTCATCAGTATTGTAGTTCTTTCTCTGCATGTAGGAACCCACATTCCCAACAAACTGTCCATATCTGTTTCCCACTGCAAAATCCATATGGCTGTTTTTCATTTTGGCGATCAGGGGTGCCATTTTCGCATACTCACTGAGCTTTGATGCATCATTTATATTGCGATTGAACAAAAGCCAGCTGTCGTTTTTGATTTCATCACGGTTGTACACATTTTTAAGCTTTATTTCCCTGTTTTTCTCGTCAACCTCGGCAATGGTACCATACAATGCCTTTTTCCTACCGTGTTCGATCTCCTGAAGGACCTTTTCACTTAGCTTTGATTTTTCTATGGTAAGGTTATGTCCGTATTTCGCATTAATATTAACATACTCTTCCTGCTCGTCCATGTTAAAGAATCTGAAGACATATTTGTCATTCCGTCTTTTTATCGGGATAATGTGGAAAAGGAAGCTGTCAATCTCATTCTCCCGCCTGTATATCATAAGTTCAGACACCGGAACATCACCGGCATTTACAGAGAGCCCTATAAAATCCTCAAGATACATGTAAAACTGCAGGCAGGTGTTCATATAAATGTACATCTTCCTGAAAGGATCTATATTGCTTTTCGCAATATTTCTTCCGATCTCCCTTATCTCATCTCTGGCTTCCTTATCGTGCTCTAACCTTACATTGATCACGCCTCTTCCGGGCTTATAATAAAATTCATTTATGGGATCATAGGCATTGCCTCCAAGCAGCATCATAAACTGCGGAAATACAAATTTGTCGCTCAGGGCATAAAAGGCATCAAGTATAAGTCTGGAAAATCGTGTGCTTCTGTTATATTTTCCGGGCTCATCAAGGGCATTCCTAAAATTTACGTTAAGATCCTCAACCCGCTTTGTTTCTATTATCTTTTCAAGCCATTTTTCCGCCTCATCAAGTGCTGCCGGGGGCAATATCTCAGCACCCTCTTCTTCACCTTTAAAGTCGCCTGTGAGTATTGTGCAGCCCTCGTAGGTTTTGCCTGTTTTTTTGCAGTTTTTTATGGTGAAGCTTATACGACGATCCTTTATGTAACTGCACCTTTTCGTTGTAACCACTTCTGCTTCGCTTATTGGCAAAAGCCTGCACCTTCTGTTTCGCTCCGCCTCATCTATAAGCCCGCTGTTTGCCTGGCCGTGTATCTCACCCCAGCGATAGCCATCCTTAATGCAGGCGCTTAAAACCTCCACGGAATATCTTCCCTGCAGCTCCTGTACCTTGTCAGAGGTCCTGCGAACCGTCCCGAAAAATCTGTACTTTGAAAATACCGGTCCTATATTCCCATTGGTAAGCTCTGCGATACGCTCAACAACGTCGCGAAGGGGAAGCACGAATTTTAAATGAGTATTCATATACAGAAAGAGAAGTTCCACCGGATCATGGACCTCATTAAACACCTTCTGTGCTGCCTCGCAGGAGACATCATAAATATCAGTGAGCTCATTTGAAAAGTTTGCCCCATTCTCAAGCCTGCAGGCATTTTTAGCTCCCAGTCTTACGATGAATCTATGCACATCCCAGCCGTTTAGGATAAGGCGATTAAATATACATGCGAGCTGGAAAAAAGGCTTATTAGCATAATTACTCACATCGTTATAGTCTATCAGAGGCATGAAATCTATATTTTCATCATTAAGCTCCCAAAAAATCCCTTCGTTACAGCATTCGTCCTCATCTTCAATTGACAGCTTCGTCATTGTAAGAAGGAAATATAACTCACACCAGTTTTTCACCTGTTCTCCGGCATTAGAATTCATTACAGTACGATGCCAGGGGTCACAAACATCCGTGTCCGTATAAAGTCCCCTTAATATTCTGTATGAAACAACAGGTGTACCTATATCTTCCAGGCCATGTCTTATTATTTCTTCTTTTGTCTCGCCCAGATATTTTTCGTACTCTGCGAATTTCCTATCAAGTTTTCTTAAGAAGAATCCAAACAGCCTTTCATCATCCTTAATAAGTGAATAATAATCCCGTATTATTCTCTCATTCACATCAGGCATCCGGGGAAAATCATAAACGATCTTGCTAACAGAAACCGTTTCAAGGAATGTTGCCTCATCCTTCCTATCATGAGTCAGAAAGATGTAGCTCAGTTTGAATATGATCCCGTTTCTGCGATTTTTGTATGCAATCCCCAGGGAATCAAAGCAGCCTAAATAAAATCCATTGATTGCGGATTTCATTGTTGTCTGTGACTTTGCGTATTTATCCCAGAGGAGGATGATTTTGTCTGAAAGTTCATTATTACCGGCATAAGCCAGTAATAGCCCCAGCATATCAAAAGGTGCATCCTGCGCCGTTACGGGTTCAGTGTCTTTTTTTGCTGCTGTAGTCTCAATCTCCTCAGGACTGTATCTTTCATATAAGGCATTTTCATAGAATGCGAGTGCCGAAGCCGAAAGCACCTCCATTAGAAGTTCATCCTTCTTTTCATCTGAAGGTCTCATGTAGCATTGCCCATCATACCAGGCACGGATTTCCCTGACCTTATCCAATCCCGTTTTGTTTTTGCAGTTTGCTTCAAGCTGTCTGTCCATATTACTTTTAGAACTCCCACATTTCATTCAGAAAATAATACTTATATTCATCCTTGGCAAATTTATAGGTACCGTCCTCGTATATATAGATATCCATCTCTTTAAGGAGCTCTATATATCCCTTCGCAGTATTTTCATTGATCTTACCTATTTCCATCATCAGGTCCATGAGCATGGTTTTTGAGACAGTTTCCTCTGATTGTGTGGCATTAGCCACTTTCGTCATTAGGAATTTTAAATTATCGATCCTTGTGTCCTTTTTAAGGGACAGCTCTCTTTCCATTTTATAGGCGAGATATTCCATCCAGAATCTGCGTTCATCTGCAACTTCATATTTATCCCTTGAAAATTCAACCATGGATTCAAGGAAATGAGGTGTGACTCTTTCGTTATCTGCAAGCCATAATCCGGTATCATTGAGTTTTTCCCCATCTGTGTAGTAGCCCAGCACTCTTTCCGCATCCTCGGGATCACTGCAGGTAGCGCTGCAGTTCTTAATAAGGAAATCAACAATCTGAATCTCATCAAGGGGTGTCAGTTCAATCGCCGTTGCATTATTGCATATGGGCGGTTTTGATTTTTCCAGACGGTCTGAGATCACCATATGCAGATTTTTATATTTCTTGCACAGAGTATTATCGATCTCCAACGCAATATCTTTTTTGATCACTGCCGAGCTGCCGTCTCCATCTCCGATAAGTTCGTTATATCCGTCAATGTACAAGGACACGGCACCCTGGGACAGCATAAGCTCAAGGATTACATCCGTTAGTTCATATTTTTCCAGAAGGGATTCTCTGATTGACTTTTTTGTAAGGTTAATATCCTCGCACCTGACATACATAGGGAGTTTTATCCTGCCGTTACCGTACTTGTAATCCTTGCAGGCTCTGTACATGCAGTACTCCATGGCAGCAGTCTTACCCACGCCTGGACCGCCTATGATTTTAAGCACACCGGAGTTTAGTTTTGTGTCCAGTTCCTCTGTTGTCACACTCTCTTCGGTTTTGGTATTGGTCCAGTTGACAATGGTGTATGTCTTATCCTTGCCGCTTGCCTCATAGCTCTCGACAAATTTCCTGCGTTCTGCACTGAGCATTTCATCTGCGCAATATCTTGCATAGAGATATTTGATTCCGTAATAATGATTCCCTTTATAGTCAAATCGTTCTCTGCATCTGTCAACGGTATCAAAAAAAGCAATATACAGTCCGTAAACGTTCGAATAATTTTCACTATGGGCACCGGCATTCCTGCCCTTATAGGTTCTGATGAATTCGTTTAGGAAATCCGGATAATCAGAATAATCATCGGGATTCTCGGCATTTAAGTCAATGTGTCCCGGTTTATACTCTTTTGCCCTGTCAATCACACCGATGGTTTTCAGGGAGTCGGAAAGCATAAAAGGCATCTTGCCGGGACTTATCGTTCCTGCTGCAAGGTCATTTTTATAATTGTCCCATTTGAGCTGCCATATATCCGGCATTACCAGCATGATTATCTTCTTAAGGAATGCTTCAAATAAAAGATTTTCCCTTTCATTGCTGGGCGGATTTTTTACATAGTTACGATCCCATGAGGGTTCACGCCTCCTCCGGAAAAAGTCGTTTATCTCATCTGCCGCATCAAGGTCAAAGCTGTTGTTATCATATGAATTCCCTGTATCCGGATTTGGGAGTTCAAGGAGCATTTCAAAGGTGCGCACCAGGTCTCTTGCATCCTCCACATCCCTTCCCATTTTGGTCTGGATGATATCCATCATGTCATTAACAGTATGATCGTCTAACACATGTCCGAAATTTTTCATGTTATTTATTGCTCCTTCTCCATCAGCGCAAAGCTTATGCCTGATTTATTAATATAACCCACAATTGTCCGCATATGTTCCTCCCCATAGGTATCCCTATAGAAAAGCGCGGCTGTGATCTCACCCTCATCTATTGCCGGATTGTCAAGACATAAGCTCATCTCTCCCGCCGGCTCGATGATGTCAGCGATCGCAATATTTTCCGAAGGGTGCTTCCATTGATCACCGTTGCTCTTTTTAAAACCTATGTCTGACAGTCTAAGCTGCACTCCGTAATTAGCGGAAACGTTCATCAGCCTTAAGCTGATCTTTTCATGGTCCAGTCCCCCGTCTCCCTTAAATTTCACAATGAATTTTGGCTGATTGTAGCGTTTTTCCAGCTCCAGCATCCGCTTCTCCTGCTCGTTGTTTTCATCCTGGAGCACCTGATTTTGATACAGAGCCAGAAGTGCCATAACCACAGTGCCTATGAAGGCCAGAACATCGCCACAAAAGCCAAGCTCATCGCCTGCCCCTGCGCCGCACAGGGCAGCGACCACGCCTATGATCACAACTATCAGTGCCGTGCCAAAGGTAAGGCTTTTATAATGCTTTTTCAAAAAATCAAACATGCTTATATATCTCCTGGTAAATTAAGAGGCCATCTCTGTCAAAAAATGATCGCTAACCCCCGTCCCCGGGGATCATTTTCCGTAAATTATAACATATGATGGAGCCACGGTGCATATCATTCGGTCTCTATGCTGATGCTGCTGCCGCTTCTTGCTTTTGTAACCCTTATCTGCTGAGGTATGCTTTCCATCAGTTCCTCACGATGGCTTATTATACCCACAAGCTTGTTTTTGCCGGACAGGCTTAAAAGTGTATCCATTGCGTTTTCGATCGACTTTCGGTCAAGGGTTCCGAAGCCCTCATCGATAAACAGGGCATCCATCTGTATGCCTCCGAGATTTGAAGATACCGTATCCGAAAGTCCTAACGCAAGACTTAGGGAAGCCTTAAAGCTCTCTCCGCCTGAGAGATTACCCACAGGTCTTCTGCGCCCCGTATAATTATCAAGGACCTCAAGGTCCAGGAAGTTGTTGCTCTTCTTGCCCAGCGAGTCCTCCTGCCTGTAGAGTTCATACTGGCCATCGCTCATGGGCCGCAGCCTTCTGTTAGCCGCTGAGATTATTCCGTCGAAGCCCGCCGCCTGAATGTACTGCTCCAGGGTGATCTTTCCGTTTCCGGTGGTGCCCTTTACAAGATCATATAATCTTCTGCATATGTTGTATTCTTTTACAGCCTTTTCAAGTTCGTCCTTTCTTGATGCTATTTTATCCCGCCGGTCTTTATTATTGTTTATCCGGCTTTTTACTGAATTTTCATTTTCCCGTATGCGATCTACATTTTCACGTTTGTCATTGCAGGCTTTCCGGAGCGCCTCCACATCCGCAAGGGTCCTTCCTTTCGCATCCTCCGCTGCCTGTTTAAGCTGTTTTTCATTAGCCGCAACATCTCTGCCGTATTTTTCAAGCTCATTCTCCGCAGAACGGATATCATCCTCCCTCACAACAAATGAAAGCATTTCCTCTTCCGAATCAAACTTATGCTTTTTCAGAAGTTCACCAAGTTCTGCCTTCAGAGCTTCAATATCGGCCCTGCTTATCTCAAGATTATCCTTTAAGGTTGTGATAGCCGCCCTAAGAGTAGTCACGGTTTCGTCTGCGTTTTTCTTATCTTCCTCCGCTTTTAAAACAGCCACTGCCATGACAGAATCCTTTTTTTCCGACTTATCAAGTTCCTCCCCAGCCTCCTTAAGCGCCTTAATGTTATTTAAGACATTATTTTTAAGCTTTGTATTCTCATTAAGCTTTTCGCTGACAGTATTCTCCGCATTTTTAAGTTTTTGGGCGAGCTCTTCTATTCCGCCTTCTTCTGCCTGCTGCCCTATTATCTGATTTTCAAGGCACTCAATTATAGCTGTTTTAAGACCCTTCTCATATTCATCAAGGGCTGCCTTTCTGCTTTCCGCTGCGCCGTAAGCCTTATTCTTTTTATCAAGCAGTATCTCTTCCGCCTTTTGAAGCTCATTTAGCTTTTCCTCGGAGATCGACTCCTTTGGCATCGTTGCCGGATCCGGATGATGCAGGGATCCGCAAACCGGACATTTTTCCCCATCTTTTAAGTCCGATGCCAGGATACCTGCCCTGCAGCCCTCAAGGATCTTCTCCGCTCTGATCCTTTCCCCTACGGCAAAATCATACTCCTCCCTCGTTTTTTTATACATAACCTGCTCGTTTAGGAGGGTATTGATTCTGTCTGCACGTTCAGGGAGCTGAACCATGATAATATTGTCAACAGATGCCTTAAGAGATGATAGCTTATCTTCTTTGGCCTTCAGTGTTTCAAGCTTTGCCGGTTCATCCTTAAGCTCTTCCACCCTGGCCTTAAGAATTTTTATATGTTCATCAAGCTTGATCCTTGCATTTTTCAAAGCTTCCGCTTTTTCATCCGCTGCCTGAATCGCCTGCTTTAAGGCTTCTGATTTTTCATTGATGGATCTTTCGGTTTTTTCGGCATCATCCGATTTGTTCTTTAAGGATTTATATGCAGGGTACACCTCGTGAGTTGCCGTCTTCTGGCGTAAAAGTCTTGCTTTAAGCGATGCCATCCCACTGCTTTTTCCCTTAAGCGCCTCTTCCTCTTTTTTAAGCTTATCAAGCCGCTCTAAAAACTCATTATTCGTTTTTGCATTTGCAAGAGCATCCTCATCCTTTTTAAGTTCCACCTCCGCACTTTTAAGTTCCGTCCCGATTAGTTCAAGCAGCTCCCTGTCTGCTGTGATTATCCTTTCGATATGATCCAGCATTTCTTCTGTATTCCATGCGCTTTTGGAGCTTTTTGCCCTCTCCTTAAGATTAATAAGTTCATCTGAAAGTTCACTCTCAGCGCCTGCATAAACATCATTAAGATACTGTATTATGCTGTCCTCAGCGCTCTTTTTTGCGGAATAGGCAGAATCCATCTTATCCTTAAGCTTGTATTCGATATTTTTATAGGCGCCGGTCATAAAAATAGTGCGCAGTATTTCCGTTCTCTTATCTGTTTTCGCATTTAGGAGATCCCAGAATTCCCCCTGAGCGATCATCGCAATCTGCTTAAACTGCTTATCATCTATCCGCAGCAGTTCCTTAACGGCGGCATTGACCTGGGTAATGCCTTCTATTGGCGCCCGGCCCTCTTCGTAGAGCACTGCCTTCTCCTTCTCTGTGATAACCCCCGTGCCCCGCTGTTTTTGCCTCTCGTATTCAGGCTGTCGAAACACGTGATAATTTTTCCCCTGATGGGAAAAATAAAAGTCCACAAAGCTTTCCGCTGTATCCTCTGCATATTCGCTTCTAAGATTTTTGGTATCCCTGTAGCTTCCGCTTACAGTTCCGTATAACGCAAAGCATATGGCATCGAAAATAGTGGTTTTTCCTGCACCCGTATCCCCGGATATTAGGAAGAGCCCTTTATCTTCAAACTGTTCAAAATCAATTTCCGGCATTTTTCCGGCATAGGGCCCGAATGCGCTTATTATAAGTTTAATCGGCTTCATCTATGATCCCTGCCTCCCGTGCTGCATCCTTTATTACTCCAAGCTCCTCTTCCGTGATATTTGAGCCGTACATAAGCGTGTAAAAATCACCTATAAGCTCAGAGAAGGATTTATTTTCCGCAATCCGCGATATATCCACCTGCTCATTTTCTCTGGTGCGGGAGTTATCGTAATCGATCTTAACGGTGTTGGGATATATCTGCTGAAAAATACCCATGGCATCGTTTATGATATCTTCATCCGTAAGCGTCGCATATATAAAGTCATCAGCTGACTTTACATTCTTTTTATCTAAAAGTTCTTCAAGCTTTCCCCTTATATGCCGCACATCACGGAGGGGCTTTAACGGGACAAGTTCAATTTTAACATCTCCCTTTTTTCCCATGGTTATGATGGGAACCGACTTTGCGTTATTCACCTCGCTTAAGGAATATTTAAGAGGAGAGCCGGAATAACGCACCTCATCCCTGCCCACCTTCTGGGGTGAGTGGATATGCCCAAGCGCAGCATAGTCAAACTTGTCAAAACAGTCATATCCTATCTTTTCAACCAGACCGACGCTCTTAACCGATACACCCTCTGAACCTCCAAGTGCCGGGTCCTCTGATTTTCCAAGGACAAACTGATGCGCAAGGATAACATTCCTGTTGGTTTCGTCAATATCCGTATTTTCAATGATAGTCTTCACGGCATCATCATAGGTGTTTATCTCCCTGTCGGGAAAATAATGCCTGACCTGGGAAGCCTTAACAAAGGGAAGAAGATAGATATCCGTTTTTCCGAAATCATCCTCCAGAGAGTATTTTGAAAGCTTCCCATCGAATCTTGCAGAAATATGGATATTATTGGCCTTAAAAAGACTGCTTCCGTAATTTAAGCGGTCATCTGAATCATGATTACCGCTGATCAGAAAGGTCATAGCGCCGGAAAGAGATAACCTGTTTAAAAAGTAATCCAGCAGATTTGTTGCCGCTTCACTTGGGATTGCCTTATCATACACATCCCCGGCTATTAAAACTCCGTCAATATTCTGATTTTTTATGATCTCGATTATTTGATCAAGAATGTACCTCTGATCCTCGATAAGATCAAAATCACCAAGTGATTTTCCAAGATGCAGATCACCCAAATGCAGGAATTTCATAGGCTTAACCCCCATAAGTCATGTGGTAAAAACACCGCTTGAAATATTATACAATATATATGCAAAGAGTGCCGATGAAAAATCACCGGCACTCTTATCTCTTCCCTATATCCAGTTATAATCCCCACCGGTAATTGCCAGCGAAAGCAGCGTGTCCATCTTCTCCACCTCTTCTGCTCCGCAGATCATTTCAACGAGTTTGGCATTTTCCACTGATTTTGGCATTTCCTCATCAGGACCAATCTCCATATCATGCTCTTCTCCGCAATATGGGCATACAATTGCCGGCCCGATCTTCATATCAAGAAACCTGCTCCCACACTCTTCACATTCATAATATCCGCACTTCTCTGTGCCATCAGGTACATAATACATTTTTCTCTCCCGCTAAAATCATCTTATAGTTGAAAATCTAAACGTTCAAAATAGCAATATTACATTTTAGGTCATGTTTTCGGATTCCCCGGTTCATTTTTCTCAAATGAAATATATAATTCTTTAGTTAAAGGGCTTGTTTTGATTTGTTCAAGTGTCTTTTCCAATACTTCGACGGAATTTATGGTTCGTTGTGCTTCTTCTAATTCAGTAAGAATTGCCCTGTCAGCCCTACTAAAATTAACTTTACCATTTGAAGCCACACCAGCTCTATATTTTTTAACATCTTTAGGTTTCATACAAATTCTTATAACTTCACCATTTTCATCATGTGTAAAATGAATGGCGTAGATATCATTTTTAAAGATTGTGAAGAAACTATTGCCTTTGTCAAAACTTAATTCGCCAATTTCCAATGCAATTACTCCTCTATTCTGTTAAAGCATTGATTGCCCGCATATCTGTTTGCCGTAGTAGATTTTCCTCACCACTTCGGCCCAACTATCACTAAAAATATGATTAAGTATATTGTAAATCGGAGAAATACGCAATTTTAAATCGGAAAAGACCCGGCAGTGTTCCTATTTTATATAGTTTATAAATTATATTTTTCTGTGAAAGCAATTATTTGATATTCTTCGAAAAATATATAGTGGACGTAGGTTTTTGGGCGACCACATGCAGACGCAGTCTTTTCCGGGCCTCGCACTTAAGAACCTGCATTCCGGCTTTTTCAAGTCCTGAAGTTACGTCCTCTCTAAGTAGCACGGTCACATCACCATGCCCGCAAGCATTTGCCAAGGGCATCTCGATATGGCTGCCAAACCATCTTAAGATTTTATTATCGCTGGTACAGTCCCTCAGTATCAATCTTCCACCCGGACGAAGGACTCTGAATACGGAATTATAGAAGTTCTGTATTTCCGGATAGTGATGCGCTGACATTGAACAGATAACCACATCAAAGCTGTCATCTTCAAAGGGAAGATTTTCACAGTCACCCACAACGAATTTCGCATTAGGGATATTTTTGGCCTTGGCAACATTGATCATTGCCTCCGTCAGGTCTATCCCGGTGTAATTTTTATCAGGATATTTTTCTGACAGCAGGCTGATCATGGGAGCCGGTCCACAGCCTGCATCAAGCAGATCATTAAATGGTTCCTTTTCTATTTCCTCAAGGATCTGAGGGTAATCTGGTTAGCATTAACTAACTCTAGTATAAACCACAAGTCGGCGATCTGTCCATTATGCTTCCGTACTCTTTTCATTCATAATATTCAAAATAACGATATTAAGTAGATGGCGCTAGATTTTATTTTCCGATATCAATAAAATAGTTTCCTTTACGATTTTCTCAGCATCATATCCATAGACATCCAGCATCTCCGCCTTTATAAGCTCTGTCTCTTTGATCCCGAAATAATTTATCGCCAAATCCCGAATGTAACCATAACTGTATGTCTCGCAATAAGGTCCTCCACTGGTTGTCACGTAATATAGCTTTTCAGCCTTGCAAAGCCCAACCGGTTGCCCCTGTTCATTATATTTTGAGACTATACCTGTTATGTATATATTCTCAATAAAGACTTTAAGTTCTGACGGAAAGGACAGATCCCAAAAGGGTGCCGATATGACAATAATATCTGCTTCCGCAAACTTACGGGCCAGTTCAAATTCGGGATTTTCCAATTCACCTTTCTCTATCAGATTTGTCCTTGCCTCTAACCGATCTTCATCTAACGTATTTAGGTCAAGCTCCGATAACTTAAGTTCTTCAAAATCGCCAAGAGTCGTTAACAAGGCTCTTGCAATCCTATCAGTTCTTGATTCTTTTCTGACACATGCATTAATATATAAAACCATATTTTCTCCTTCACTTTAAGTGTCAGTTAAAACCGTCACCATTGACTATGTCATGCGGGTGCTGATTTTTTTCATTATAATTACACTATTTTGTCACTATTTTACATTGTTCTTATTAACTACTCTAGAATTTGATTACTCTAGGCGCTTCAGTAAATGAAGAGAAAGTGGCAGTAGCATCCTCAAAATACAGAACCTCCGTATTGTCATCCTCTGCTGAATACATGGCCTGGAGACTTGGATAATTATCAAGCATATGCTTCTTAGCTTCTACTCGGTCGTCGCGAATAAGCTTTCCGGCTACACGCAGCCACTTGCCATCGGCAAAAGCACATATCTCAGCCTTAGGATTGGCCTGAAGCTGTTTTGATACTTCCTTTACTTTTCCGGTCTGGATGTAAAGCTTTCCCTCAAAGAGATCCACTGTACCAAAGGGTCTTACTCTCGGCTGGTTTCCTTCAACTGTTGCCAAATAATAGGTACC